>BNJU01002289.1_pt1 | contig 23121 bp, 28 predicted proteins | sample 8539281 | NCBI WGS metagenome assembly BNJU01 (sample SAMD00202456, study PRJDB9452) | human saliva metagenome | isolation source: human saliva | place: Japan
GGCATGGCAACTCCTTCTGACATAGCACTATAGACAGATATGTGCTAGAGTCAAGTGCTGGTCCACCGCATACGGTGTGGTATCACCGGCTGACCGGTGCCTCGGAGCAGAGACGACCCGGCGACCGCCCGGTGACGGGCAGTCGCCGGAGTTCAGGAACAGGTCAGGTCACTGCGCGCTTCAGACGTCGCCGCTGCGCCGTCGACTACCCGCGATGGCAGCTGGACGAGGAAGGCGCGGCGAGGCGGGGACTCAGCCCCGCTGTCCTGCTGGCGGTCTCAGTGTTGTGGCCGTCCTCCACATCGGACTGTTGCTGGCCCAGACCACCTCCGCGTTGGTTCCTTGATGACGAGCGCGGTCGACGTCCTGACGTAGACGGTGACGTTGTTGCGGAGATGGTCAGCAGGTCGACGTAGTCGGCGAAGACCTTCGATATTGTTGGCGGTGACACACAGGCTGTTCACCTCCCCCTCGATACGGACGTCGTCGCCGGACTTGTTCAGGAGCATGGTCGGGCTCGCCGAGACGGTCTGCTCCACGAACTCCAGGTCGCTCAGCCAGTCGCTGTCGGTGAGGTCGCCCGAGCTCCGGGCGCTCACCACTCGCGGGCTGGGCGCCGGCCTCGGGGGCGCTGGAACCGACGGCGGCAGGCGAGGTCTGTTCCTGGTTACTGGGCGCAGCGGCCTGCGATCAGGGGCGCTTGAGGGCAGTCGTCGCAGTCGTTGGCGGCGACGACGATGCCAGCTGCTCCGACAGCGAGCCCTCCTGACCGCTGCTGCGCGCTTCCCCTGGTCGGTCGAGCCTCCACCCACGGAGATGGAGCAGGCGCTGATGCCGGTCAGGACAGGGCCCACGAGGATGACGGCGGCTGCGCGGCGGGGACGGAGGGGACGAGTGGTCAGGGACATGGTTCTTCTCCGGTATTCAGATGTGCAAGAGACGGTCGGGTGGGCATCAGGCGGCGGTGACCTGATGGCCGGGAGACGGCTCAGAGAGGCCGGGACGAAGACCTCGACGCGGCGATTGAGGCGGCGGCCGCCGGGATTGTCGAGCCGTCGGGGTTCTCGTTGGGGGCCACCGGCTTGGTCTCGCCATGCAGCCGACGGCCTCCAGATCAGCATGGTGGCACCGTTGACTTCAGGGCGCTTGAGACGGCCTGCGCCCGCTGCTCGGAGAGCTTCTGGTTGAAGGCGTCGTCGGAGACGGATCGGTGTGGCCCCTGAACCTGAACCTGGGGGCCTTTAGGTCCTTGAGGACGGTGGCCAGGTTGGTGAGCGTGGTCGAGGCCTCGCCGCGCAGCTCGGATGAGCCGAAGTCGAACAGGACGCTGTCCTCCAGGGTGATGACGGTGCCGCAGGACCGCACGGGCTTGGCGGCGTCGATGGAGGGAAGGTGCCGACCTTGCCGGCCTTGGGGACAGGGCTTGGCCGAGATCGTGGAGCCGTTGACGATGGCGCTGCCATCGCCAAGGTTGGTGATGGAGATCGTGCCGTCGCTGTAGCTGCCTGAGCCGTCACCGTTGTTGGTGATGGAGACCCCGGAGCGGCTGTAGGTGCTGAGCCCTGCCGTCGAGGGTGATGGACTCCCCGGTGCTGGAGTTGCTGTAGGTGCCTGAGCCGTCACCGTTCACGGTGACCGAGAGGTAGTCGTCGCTGTAGGTGCCCGAGCCGTCACCGTTGACGGTGATGGAGACCTTCCCGTCGGAGTAGGTGCCCGAGCCGTCACCGTTGTTGGTGATGGAGACCTTCCCGTCGCTGAAGGTTCCCGAACCGTCACCGTTGTTGGTGACCGAGGTGCTCCCCGAGCTCGTGGTCATCGAGCCGTCCCCGCCCAGGACCGTGGAGCCGAGACGAGCGATCCGCTCGCGTCGCAGCGGGCAGGCCTGACCGTGATACCGGGCTGGGAGGTGATGGAGCGCGTGAGATCCGGGGTGAAGGCGCCCGTGGACTGGGTGAGCAGGCTGAGATCGGGCAGGGAGATCATGGGGATCGGGAGGGATCTGTCCGGGTTCATAGCCGGCCACGGCCTGGCCCCTGCGGAGCGGAGGTTCCCGACGCCGAGGCGGAGGCGGAGCCCTGGGTGCTTCCCTGCGGAGCCGGCGGAGTCCGAGCCGGCCTGACTGGCCTGGGCCTGCTGCCCCTGAGCCTGCGAGGACGAACCGCCTCCGATGGACGGGGCAGCCGCTCAGCGCGAGGGCGGTGATGAGGGCGAGGGAGGGCAGGGAGATGAGTGCTTTTGTCATGACCTGAACGTTACTGAATCGTTGTCGCCAGCCGGTTCCCGCCCTGTCGCAGGACTGCGACAGGGCGCGGCGGGGTGACGGAGGGTTCTTCAGCCCCGGCCGCCGGCGCGCCATGCGGTCACGGCGTCTCCGCTGGGCCCCGCGACGGGACAGGCTCAGCCACCCGGGTCCCCCGCCCTCCCGGGAGGCCATGCGCACGCTGCCGCCGTGGCGGCGCACGATCGTGGACACCAGCGCCAGCCCCAGCCCCAGGCCCGGCAGGGCCCGGGCGTTGCCGGCCAGGGCCAGCTCGCTCCACACGGCCGGCAGGTCGGCCTGCGCACCCGATCCCGGTGTCGGCCACCTCGATGGTGACAGTGCCCGACTCCTCCCGCCGCGCACCTCCACGGTCCCGCCGGGCTGGGTGTACTTCGAGGCGTTGGAGATGACGTTGTAGAAGGCCGAGTACAGCAGGTCGCCGTCGCCGCGCATGCGACAACGGCCATGGCACCTGCGGGCGGATCCAGACGGATCTTGGGCCCGCCGCCACGCGCCGCCCCTCCTCGCCGACCGCCTGGGCGGCGTCGTGGACAGTCTCGGCGATGTCGACGTCCTCCAGTGAGAGCGCGGCCGTCTCCAGGTCGGCCAGCTGCGCAGGTCCGTCACCAAGCGCCCCAGTGCGGCGGGCCTGGGCGTCGACGACGTCGACCGGGCCTGCAGCTCGTGGGGCGGGGCCTGCGGCAGGTCGGCGACGGCGGCCCGTACCGCCGTCAGCGGGTTCTTCAGCTCGTGGTCCAGCCGGCGCAGGAACTGCTGGTGACGGGACCATGCCTCTTCCTGGGCCTGACGTCGGCCCCGCTGCTCGGCCAGACGCAGCCTGCGGCGGATCACGGTCACTGCCAGGGCGAGCAGCAGCAGCACGATGCCGGTCTGCGCCACCATCAGCGGCACTGCCGTGGAGATGACCACCGGGACCAGTCCGAAAGCCGCATAGGAGGCCGCCGCCGCGAGGGCCACGACCGTCGCCGCCAGCACCCATCCGATCCAGCCGGCCCGCCGGGGCGTCTCCGTCGTGGGGTCTAGAGGTGCCGGGGCGGCTTCGGCGACGGCTTCGGCAACGACCCCGGCCGAGGGCTCGGCGGGGCGTGGCTCGACCGCCGGCTGCGGCGGGTTCGCCGGCTGGCCGGCCAGCGGGTGGGCGACCGGCTGTCCGGACTGCTCAGCCTGCGCCGACGGCCCAGCCTGCGCTGTGGGCCAGGTGACCGGCATGGTGCTCGGCCCTCCCGTATCCACCGCCGGCTCCATGTAGCGGGTACGGCCGTCCTGCGCGGGCACCGGACGCGGCGGGACCGAGGGCGGCAGCTGAGGCGGCATCGGCGAGCGGCTCATGCCCGGACCTCGGCCCGGAAGCGGTAGCCGACGGAGGGACCGTCTCGATGTAGGTGGGGTGGGTGGCGTCGTCGCCCAGGGGCCTGGCGGATCTCGCGGATGCGGTGGTCGACGGCGCGCGTGGAGGTGGCGAAGTCGATGCCCACAGGGAGGCCAGCAGGGCGTCCCGGGTGTGGAGCTCCCGGGATGGCTCATGAGGTAGTCCAGGAGCATCGTGGCCTTCGGGGTGAGCGTCACCTCGCGTCCCGACAGGGTCACTCGCCGCGAGGTCCGCTCCAGGACGAGCTGTCCGGCCGTGAGCCGGGCGGCGGAGGTCAGCGGCTGGGCCACGCCGCGGGTACGGCGTAGCACCGCGCGGATCCGGGAGGCGAGCTCGGCGGGGTCGAAGGGCTTGGACAGGTAGTCGTCGGCGCCGTCGTCGAGGGCCGAGACCCGTTCGTAGGAGGCGTCCACCTGGGTGAGCAGGATGATGGGGGTCCAGGCCCCACCGGCCCTGACCCGCCGCACCAGCTCGCGCCCATCCATCCTGGGCATGAGGACGTCGGAGACGATGATGTCCACCTGGTAGGAGGCCAGGATGTCCAGGGCCTCCACCCCGTCCGAGGCGAGCAGCACCCGGTACCCGCCGCGCTCAGGTAAGGGCCCAGGAGCGGCGGATGGGGGCCTCGTCGTCGACGAGCAGGACGGTGGCGGACGGAACCGGTGCGGCGGGATGGGTCACGACAGACTCACTGGAGAGCTTTCCCGGTGGTGTTGCCGGCGCGAGGTCCTGGATCGTCGGGTCGTCGCCCAGCCAGTGGACGGTGACGTTGGAGCCCTGGATGGTCAGGTGGTCGATGTCGCGGGCGTAGACGGTGACGTTGGAGCCCTGAACGGTGAGGGTGTCGACGTCCTCCGCGGCGACCTTGACGTCAGAGCCCTGAACCGCCAGCGTGTCGAGGTCGCCGACCAGGTTGAGGGTCGTTCCGGCTCCCTGGACGGTGTAGGTACCGGAGACCTCGGTGCGCTGACCGGTGCTCTGGATGTCCTTCCAGGTGGGGTCCGTGATGGGGGCGTCGTCGCCGTCCTTGTCGTCATCCGTGTCCCCGGCCTTGTTGCTGGGGGCCGTGGAGGCCTGGGCCGAGCCGCCGGAGGAGGACTGGGAGTCGGCCGTCGCGGCCCCCTTGGCATCGGCCTTGGACGCATCCTTGGAGTCGGCGCTCTGCGAGTCCTTCTGCTCGGACTGGGCGGCCGGCGTGCCGGAGTCCCCGGAGCCGGAGCCGTTGACGGACAAGGAGCAGGCGCCCAGGGTCAGGGACAGGGCCAGAGCGGCGGTACCGGCGAGAACGATCTTGGGCAGACGCATGATGGGTTCCTCTCAGGAATCATGGGGGATGTTGTACACAAAATACAATACCGGCTAGGTGTTCCCTCCTCGTCGCGGTGCTGTCGCAGAACTGCGACACCAGCCGCGATGATGACTCACGGGCATCGGGCTTGCGTGACGAGGGACATTCTGCGCCGTCGGGGACCTTTGCTCGCAGCCGGGGGCACTCGACGCCGTCGAGGGACAGGAATCCGGTCCCCGGACGCGCGGACTGTCCCTCGACCGGAGGAGAACGCACCCCGGCGCGTGGAATGTCCCGGCCAGGCTCGCGACGGAGGCCTGCGGCAGTGGCCGGCGACGGCGGCAGTAGTACCAGCTGCCCGCGCCAACGCTGCACGTCCACCGCGCCGCCGCAGTCGCCCCACCGCGCCCTCAGCCGTCCTTCGAGGCGGCCGCCTTGCTCGACGCCGTCTTGGCGGCGGTCTTCTTAGTGGCGGCGGCCTTCTTGGCAGTGTCTTCTTCGTCGTGGTCTTCTTGGCGGTGGTCTTGCGGGTGGTGCGCTTCTTGGCCGGGCCCCTGGCGCGCTTGTCCGCGAGCAGCTCGAAGGCCCGCTCGGCGCTGATGGTGGCCGGGTCCTCGCTGCGGGGCACGGTGACGTTAGTCTGCCCGTCAGTGATGTAGGGGGCCGAGCGACCGTCCTGATGACCACCGGGCTTCTCAGTGGCCGGGTCCTGCCCCAGCTCGCGCAGCGCACCGCGGGCGGCCGCCTGCCCCTCGACGCCGCTTTGGGCTGGGCGAAGATCTCAGGGCCTGCTCCAGGTGACGGTGAGATCTGCTCCTCGGTCTCCAGGAGCGCGAGTCCGTGCCCTTCTTGAGGTGGGGCCGTAGCGGCCGTTCTGGGCGGTGATGTCCTCCCCGACTCCGGGTCCTGGCCGACGACGCGCGGCAGGCTCAGCAGGTCAGGGCCTGCTCCAGGGTCACGGTGGACAGGTCCATGGAGCGCAGGAGGCTGGCGGTGCGGGGCTTGGGCCTGGCTGCCTGCCTTGGTGGTCTTCTTCGCCTTCGTCGATTTGGCCGTCTTCGCAGTCTTGGTCGCCTCCGCCTCGGCCGTCTCTTCCGGCTCGGGCAGGACCTCGGTGACGTAGGGGCCGTAGCGGCCGTCCTTGGCGATGATGACGTGCCCGCTGACCGGGTCGACGCCGAGCTCGCGGCCGTCGTCGGCGGCGCGGGTGAAGAGCTCGCGGGCCTGTCCACGGTCAGCTCGTCAGGGGGCGAGGTCGGCCGGCACGTTGGCGCGCTTGCCCTCGGCGTCCTCCAGGTAGGGGCCGTAGCGCCCCACGCGCGAGGGTGATGCCCTCGCCGATCTCGATGGAGTTGACGGCGCGGGCGTCGATCTCACCGGAGTTGTCCACCAGACCCTTGAGCCCTGGGCGCGCAGCTGCAGCCGCCGCGACCTCGAGCTCGTTCGAGCCTGGGCGGCCTGCTCGGTGCCGGCCCCACCCTGCCCGTTGTAGAAGCGCCGCAGCTAGGCGACCCGGTCCTCCTCGCCGGCGGCGATCCGGTCAGGTCGCGCTCCATGGAGGCGGTGAAGTCGTAGTCGACGAGGCTCGGCGAAGTTCTCCTCCAGCAGCCGGGTGACGGCGAAGGCGAGCCAGGTCGGCACCAGGGCCTGGCCTCGGTGGTCGACGTAGCCGCGGTCGGAGATGGTGGACATGGTGGCCGCATACGTCGAGGGGCGGCCGATCTCGCGCTCCTCAAGGGCTTTGACCAGGGAGGCCTCGGTGTAGCGCGGCGGCGGCGTGGTCTCGTGGCCGGAGGCCTCGGCGTCCAGGGCGGCCAGCTCGCCCGGCGATCATCGCGGGCAGGCGCATCCTGAGGTCCTTGGCGGCGGCTCCGGCGTCGTCCTGGTAGCGCTCGGCGTCGCGCCCCTCCTCGTGGGCGGCCAGGAAGCCGCGGAAGGTGATGACGGTGCCCGACGCCGTCAGGCGAGCCGTGGAGAAGGTGGGGCCGGAGTCGCGCGACTCGCCGGCCACGGGTGTCAGCGGCACCTCGACGGTGACCGTGGCGGTCGAGCCGACGGCGTCGGCCATCTGGGAGGCCACGGTCCGCTTCCAGATGAGCTCGTAGAGGCGGAACTGGGCGCCGGTGAGTCTCACCGGAGACCTGAGCCGGGGTGCGGAAGTGGTCGCCGGCGGGGCGGATCGCCTCGTGGGCCTCCTGGGCGCCCTTTGGACTTGGAGGCGTAGACGCGGGGGCGCTCGGGGACGTACTCGGCCCCCGTAGAGCTCAACCACCTGCAGGCAGGGCTGCGGCCACGGCCTGACCGGACGGGACCGTGGAGTCGGTACGCATGTAGGTGATGAAGCCGTTCTCGTAGAGGCCCTGCGCCACGCGCATGGTCTCGCGCGGGTTCATGCGCAGCTTGCGGGAGGCCTCCTGCTGGAGGTGGAGGTGGTGAAGGGGGCAGGCCGGGCGGCGCGGGGCTTGTCCTCCACGCCCGACCGCGCGGCTCTCCCGGCCGATGGCCTCAGCCACGGCGGTGGCCCCCCACCTGGTGGAGGTGGACGGCGGAGGCCTTGAGGCGCGGCCGGGCGCAGCTGGCCGTCGTCGTTGAAGTCGCGCCCGGTGGCCACGCGCCGCCCGTCGAGGTGACGAGCCGGGCGGTGAAGGAGGCCTCCTGGCGGGCGGTGACGTCCACGGCGGACAGGACGGTGGAGAAGGTGGCCTCCACCCCCAGTAGGAGGCGGAGCGGAAGGCCATGCGCTCACGCTCACGCTCGACGACGAGGCGGGTGGCCACTGACTGCACGCGCCCGGCGGACAGGCCGGCGCGGACCTTGCGCCACAGGACCGGGCTGACCTCGTAGCCCACGAGGCGGTCCAGGATGCGGCAGGGTCTCCTGGGCGTCGACAGGGTGGATGTCCAGCTCGCGGGTGTTGTCCAGGGCCGGGTGACGGCCTCGCGGGTGATCTCGGTGAAGACCATACGGCGCACCGGCACCTTGGGCTTGAGGACCTGCTGGAGGTGCCAGGCGATGGCCTCACCCTCGCGGTCGTCATCGGTGGCCAGGTAGAGCTCGTCGGCCTCCTGAGGGCCTTCTTGAGCTGGGCGACCGTCTTCTTCTTGTCAGGGTTGACGACGTAGTAGGGGGTGAAGTCGTCCTCGACGTCGACCGCGAACTTCCCGTAGGGGCCCTTCTTCATGGTGGCGGGCAGCTCGGAGGGCTGCGGCAGGTCGCGAATATGCCCCACGGAGGCCTCGACGTCGAACTCGGACCCAGGTAGCCGGCGATGGAGCGCACCTTGTTGGGGACTCCACGATGACGAGCTTGGTGGACACGTAAAGCCTTCCTCACGGGTGGTGCGCGGCTGGCCGCAGCTGGGTGAGTCTGCGGGTGGTTGTCGCCGAGCCCCGACGTTCGCCACAGGATCGGCGGATCCGGGCGATCCGAGGGCCCCGACGAGGGGACGGTGGGGAGTCGGCGCGTGCCGGCTCCCAGCCGACCGTAACTGCACCACCCACCTTTTCCAACCAGGCGGTGCCCGGAAGAACGACTTTCGTCTCAGATGAGCTCGGCCAGGGCGCTGCGCACAGCGGCCAGGCGCTGAGCGGCGATGTTTCTCGTCGTAGGGCAGGGTGCAGTCCGCGGCACTCGGCGGCCAGCTCGGCCAGGGGCGGACCTCAGGGGAGCTGCGGGAGGTGAGCTGGGCGACCTCGTCGATGATCGGCGAGCCTGAGGCCAGCCCCGCCACCACGCAGGTCCACCCACTGCCCCAGGCGCGGGCCGCCCGGTCCAGGCTGGAGGTCACGGTGTGCAGGGCGTCGTTGAGCTGGGCGACCTGGGTGCTCACGGCCTGCTGCAGGGGCCCCAGGCCGCGGATGCCGGACTCGAGCGCCTCGCACAGGTCCGTCAGGAGTGCACGGCGTCCACCTCAGTGCCATCGAGGATGGACTGGGCGAAGCGCCCACCATGAGGGTGATCAGGCGCATGAGGGCCACGGAGAAGCGCAGCTCGGTGACCGACTGGTGCAGGACCTGAGCCGTGAGGGCAGTGCGTTCAGCTCGGCGCCCGCGACGCCGGTGAGCTCGGCGATGCGCTCACCGAGCATGAGCACCTTGGTCTGGGCGCTGTCGCCGACGTCGTGGGAGACGAGGCTGGCCGATGCGCTCACTCGCGCCTCCACCGCCCGGGCCGAGTCGTGGGTGGCCTCCATGGTGGTGATGAGGCGCAGGTACTCGTCGAGCTCGAAGACCAGGGCGTCGGTGTCGCTTCTCCATGGCGGCCACCGCGTTGAGGATCCGGGCCACGGCGCCCAGTCCCTCGGGGGCGGCCGCCAGGGACGCGCACCCGGCGGCGACCAGGGCGGCCACCTCACGCGGCAGGGTCACCAGGGTCATGTCGTGCAGGGGAGGGAAGCCCAGGGCCGCCAGCTCCGCGGCCAGCTCACGGCCGCCGAACTCCTCCGAGCTGGTGGCGCGAGGCGCCCCGGGCCTGAAGGTCGCGCTCCTTGGTGCGCACCCGGCGGTAGGCCTCCTCGACCCGGTCTCTGGTCGCCGTGTCCATCGGCTGATCCGCACCGACAGGAAGCCCTGGCGCAGCGGCACGATGGTGGCGAAGACCCAGTAGTCAGAGCCGTCCACGGCACGGTTGGTGATGTAGCCGCAGGCGGGGCGCCAGGTCTGCAGGTCGTCCCAGATGAGGCGGAACAGACCCGCCGGCATGTCCAGGTGACGAATGATGTTGTGCGGAGCCCCGATGAGACGCTCGCGCGAGTAGCGCGATAACGTATCGAACGTCCGGTTCGTGTTCTGAATGACGCCTTTGAGGATCCGTGGTGGAAAAGAAGATGTCCTGCGGATCAGAACAAACGCTCGTAACCGACCTGCGACTCCATGGTGCTTTCCTTCGGGGTGAATAATTCGCGGAGCACCTCACTGAGACTATTCCTTCAGCTCCTCACACAGTGCCGGGAAGAAGGTAACGAAACGTGCGTGCCCGCGGAAGACAATTTTATGACATTGTCACCAATAAGGTGGGTCTATCTTGTAGATTATCTCAATACTCCCCCAGGTGACTCGAGGGTCTCGCGGACGGTCGCCACCCTCTGGCGGATGAGGGGTTCGTCGAGGTCACGACCACGCCGCGGGCCTTGGCAGCCAGCTCAGCCAGCGAGGCCGTCTCCGAGCCCTGCTCACCCACGGCGACGGCCTCACTCAGGGCAGCCTCGGCGTCGACGCGCCTCGACGAGCGCCTGGGCCCCTCGTCCTGAAGAGCGCGGATCCAGCGCTGGAAGAGGGCCTCTTGACGCGGTCGAGGTTGCGCGGCCACGGGCGCAGGTCACCCTCCAGGCGCTCGGCCAGGTTCGCGGCCTCCTGGCAGGAGGGAACCAGCTCCTCCAGGTCGGAAAGCATCGCCTCGGCGAGGTCACCGATGGCGTCGGCGGACTCCCCCTCCTGACCGTCCAGGACGGCGGCGGCGAAGATGCCGGCCATGAGGGTGTGCAGACGCATCATCGAGCTGCGGAAGCGCACCTCGGGAGGCCGCCTCGTGAGAGCGCCACGAGGAGGAGTTGAGCTGGCGCAGCACCTCGACAGCCTGGGCCCCACGCCCTGACGCGCTCAGAGACGTTGGGAACGGAGGACTCGGCGTCGGGGCTGGTCACCTCCCCATGAGGGGCCCACGCGGTTGGCGCGGTCGATGACCGAGCGCACACCACCGGCCCAGGAGCCCAGGCCGTTGATGAGCTCCTGATACTCCCCCAGCTGGTAGATGAGCTCGTCAGTGTCCCGCTCGATCGCGGCGACGGCCTGGAGGACGGCGGACATGGGGATTGTCCGACTCGGCACGGAGCGGCACCCGCACCCCTCGACGACCAGCAGGGGCCAGCTCGCGCGGAGGGCGGCCAGGCGAAGTGCTGCAGGTCGTGGTACTGAAGCCTGCCAGCTCCCTCGGTCAGCAGCGCGGCCCCGTGCTCAGCGACCTCCCGGCGCCCGTGACCCTCCTCGGCGTAAGCGCGCTCGGCGGCCCGCACACGGGCGTGAATCTCCTTGACGGGAGTGAACATGGCGTGGTTGGTGGGGCACGCGCACGGACAGGTAGCCGTCGGCCAGCGGGGCGATCGTGGCGAAGACAGTAGTCCCGCCCGTCCTTGGCCCGGTTGAGCACGTAGACGCAGGAGGAGCGCCCTGCTCGAGCTCGTCCCATCAGCTGAAGGCCCCGGCGATGCATGTCGATCGTGCCGAATAATGTTGTGCGGAGAGCCGACAGAGCTCCTCGGAGCTGTGACGGGACAGCAGAATCGAAGACCCAGTTGGTCCTGCGAATGACACCCCTTTGGTATCCGTCGTCGAGAAGAACAGGTCCTCGGCACCGAAGCGGCGCTCGTTGCCATCGACGTATTCCATGTACTCTCCTGCTGTGCTGTATGGGGGATGTATGGGGAAGAAGGCCGACGCCGATTCACCGACGGCGACACGCTGGATGAGGGACGGCCGAGATACCACTGGACCGTTTCTCTATGAGGGATTAGCGTTACGAGTAACGTTCCGGTGCATGCAGAGTGGAGATCAACAACAAGACGCACTACCCAGCAAAGCATGTCACAGCGTTCGAGGCCGCCGCGTCTCCGTTCGGTCTCAGATCGGTACACAGTCGAGACACAGGTTGCGCTGTGGTCGAGACAGCGCCTTCCTGTTGAATAGATGACGTGACCGCCCCCACGAGAACCTCACCCGTGCCGACGGCTCCCCTTGCGCGTCCTGGTCGTCGACGACGAGCAGATGCTCCTCGACCTGCTCGCCTCCGCCCTGCGTTACGAGGGCTGGGAGGTCACGACCGCCGGGACCAGGATCGCAGCCGTGCGCTCGGCCCAGGAGATCGACCCCGACGTCATCGTCCTGGACATCATGCTGCCCGACTTTCGACGGCCTGGAGGTCATGCGCCGGGTGCGCGGCCACCGTCCGAACGTGCCGGTCCTGTTCCTGACGGCCAAGGACGCCGTCGAGGACCGGGTGGCCGGACTGACCGCCGGCGGCGACGACTACGTCACCAAGCCCTTCTCCCTGGAGGAGGTCGTGGCCCAACTGCGTGCCCTGTTGCGGCGCTCCGGGGCCAGCGAGGAGAAGCAGGCCTCCTGCTGGAGGTCGAGGGACCTGCGCATGGACGAGGACTCCCACGAGGTCCTGGCGCGGCGAGGACGAGATCAGCTGACCGCCACCCGAGTTCGAGCTGCTGCGCACTCATGCGCAACCCCGCCGGGTCCTGTCCAAGCCGCAGATCCTGGACCGGGTGTGGAACTACGACTTCGGCGGGCAGGCCAATATCGTCGAGCTGTACATCTCCTACCTGCGCCGCAAAGATCGACAAGGGCCGCGAGCCCATGATCCACACGATGCGCGGCGTCGGATGCGTCCTCAAGCCGGGCCGCCGGCAGCCGATGAGCGCCACTGAGGCGCCGGCCGATATCCCGAGCAGCCGCGCACCGGCTCGGCAGCGAGATCAGCGCTGCGCTCAGTGGAGACGCGGCTCGCTGCTCCGCCTCCTCGCAGTCTGCGCACTCGGCTGGTGGTCGGGGTGCTCGGGCTGGTGCTGGTCATGGCGGCGGTCATGAGCGCCTTCTCCACCGTCAGCCTGCGCACACGCTCATGGCGCGCACGGACAGCCAGCTGATGGCGGCTGCCCAGCGCGCCGCCGACAAGCGCCACGACCTGACGCAGGAGGCCGAGAAGGCCTCCGATGAGGCGGCCCAGGAGGTGCGGACAAGCCGGGCGATCAGCCCGACAGGGACCAGCCGGACGGAGCCGACAGCACGGCCCCGGCAAGAGGGGTCCTCCGGGCCTCGACGCCGCCGGGCAGTCGACTCGGCACGCTGACGCTCATCACCACGCAGACAGTCGTCCTCCGGCACTGCGAGCAGTGAGACCGCCGCTCACATCGACAAGGACGGCCACTTACGCGTCCATCTCAAGGAGGACTGCTGCCGCTGCTGTCCGAGGCCACGGAGGACCATCCCGTCACCGTGCACCTGCACCACCTGGGCAGCTACCGGGTGGTGGCTACCGCGACGAGCCTCGGGCAGCACGGTCATCACCGGGGCTCTCCCTGGAGGGCGACAGCGGCTCATCCGCACCCAGCTGCTCATCGAGCTGACGGTGGCCCTGCTGGGCGCCTCAGTGCTGGCCCTGGCCGGGCGGACCATGGTGCGCTCCTCGCTGGCGCCCCTGGAGCGGGTGGCCCGCACCGCGCACCGCGTGGCCTCCCAGCCGCTGGAGCGCGGCGAGGTGAGCATCGAGGACCGCGTGGAGAAGGCGGACCTGCGACTCTCGGCCGAGGTCGGGTCAGGTCGGCGGCGCCTCAAGCACGCTGCTGGGGCACGTGGAGTCCGCCCTCGGCGCGCGCCAGCACGGAGAACGCAGGTGCGCCAGTTCGTGGCCGACGCCTCCCACGAGCTGCGCACGCCGCTGGCTCCTCGATCCGCAGCTACACCGAGCTCATCCGCCGGGAGGGGGCCGACGCCGACCTGCCGAGGAGGCCGACCCGCGCCTGGAGCGCGTGCACTCGGGTCGGTGCGGATGACGGCGCTCGTCGAGGACCTGCTGCCGCTGGCCCGCCTGGACGCCGGGCGCGAGCTGCGCCGCGAGGAGGTGGACCTGGTCGGGCCTCCTGCGTGGACACGCAGTGGTCGACGCCCGCGCGGCCGGCCCCGAGCACGACTGGCGGCTGGATCTGGCTGTCCTGGAGCCGCCGGCCGACGTCCACGCCGGAGGAGGCCGAGGACTTCCTGCCCGAGCCTCCGCTGGTCATCGGTGACGAGGCGCGCCTGCGTCAGGTCGTCGTCAACCTCCTGGCCAATGCGCCGGGTCCACACGCCGCCGGGCAGCCACGTGACCCGGCGCTGCAGCGCGAGGGCACACCTCATCGTGCGCATCCAGACGACGGCCGGGATCGCTCCGACGTGCGCGACCGGCTCGCTTCAGCGCTCGCGGGGGACCTCCGCGCGAGCGGCGCACCGGCTCCACGGGCCTGGGCATGTCGATCGCTCGTGCCATCGTCAGTCCCACGGCGGAGCATTGACGTCGCCTCCTCACCGCGCCCGGGACCACTGGACCACCGCTTCAGCGTCGGGCTCGCAGCCGCCGTCGTCGAAGGGTGAGCCGCGCGTCGGGCATGGTGGCAGACTCTGTCCAGGCTGTGCCGACCGGTGTCGCGTTTGAGACAGCGGACGGGATGAGAGGCGGTGGGGCTTGGGTCAAACAGGCGCAATCAGGCACTGCACGCCGGTGAAGAACCGCACTGCACCCAGCGATTCCACGCGCCGGATGCTTCGGCAGGCTGCATATGTCGGCGCTGTGGACACCGGGTCCTCGTGGAGTGAGCGGCGATCCGCCTCAGTGGGGCTCGACCCGACGACGCCGGATAGGCGTCAGTCGCGGTGGCGGGCGTCGCTTTCGCGACGGGTGCGGCCCCAGTCGGTGAGTGAGACGAGCGCGGACAGGGTCAGGCGGTGACGCCGACGACGGCCACCGACCCGGTGGCGTGAGCGCCGAAGAGCTGCCAGCGCGAGTCCGGTCCGTCCAGGTGCCACCACACCCAGGCGCCCAGGCCAGAGCGCCCCGAGCGTGCACACGATGCCGGCCGAGGCCAGCAGGATGTTGGCGAGGAGCTGGTGCACAGGCGTCGACCGGCGGTCGTCACCGGGACCGTCCCCACGGTGGTCAGCTGGCACCTCTCCGAGCCTCTCCCTTCCCCGAGCGCGAGGACTCAGGGCGCGCCAGGCCCCGCTGGCCACTGGAGCGGGCGCCCCAGACCGACGGGCGACGAGGATCCCCGGCCAGGACGTCGGAGGGACGGTGCCACTGGCACACGAGGGTGGAGTAGCCCATGGCAACGGTGAACAGGGCCCGGCCCCAGGCCGACAGCGCGCTGCCAACGCCGCCCGACAGCAGGATCGAGGGCGACCGCGGCGGAGGCCGCCATGAGTCGTGTCTGAGGGCGGTGTTGGCGTTGTCCCAGCGCTCGGTGATGTTGAAGTCGGGCGCCACAGGATCTGGTACTTGAGGATCTGACTGGTCAGGTTGGCTCACCACGGCGACGACGGCCCACACAGGCCTGGCGCGGTGGCTGCGCCGCGCAGGCCGATGACGAGGATCGTCACCACGAGGACGACGCGCCGGCATCGAGCACCACGACGGCAGGGCTGCGGGCGTGGGCGCCTCGTAGTGCGAGCCGATCTCGAGCCCTCCAGGGCCATGGCGTCGAGGGTCTGGCCGGTGTGGGTGAACACGAACAGCCCCACAGACCGATCGTCGCCGCCAGGCAGGACAGAGCCAGCAGGCTTTCCACGCAGACGCAGCTGTCCCAGGGAACGGGAGGACTGCGACTGAAGGAGGCCACCGGCGATCGTAGGTTCTGAGCGCACCAACCAATAGGAAGTCAGCAGCGATTCCTGTGCGGGACTGCTCACGGCCCGCGAGCCCAAGTCACTGAACAGGTCATCCTGCCGTTCGCCGACGGCCTCCGCGATCGGCCTCAGGAGACTGGCTCTGTGGTCTCGGGGTTCCCGGATCCTCGAGGCCGGGTCGTGCCCGCAGCGGTGGAGGAGCTCGATGACCCGGAGCCCGGTGGTCCGGTCGCGAGCCGCGCGTCCCCTCGCGAAGTCGACGACGTCCTGCAGAGGGCGCTCGCCAGCGCTCCGGCCGACCGACGTCGTCGGCATCATCACTACGATCGGCGACGTCGCACCCGTGCTGCCGGCCGGGGCGGGAGAGTCATCGGTGCCCTCGCCCGTCGGCGGCCCGCGCGACGACGCCGCCACCACAGGCGCCGAGGATGCCAGTCGACCGACCGCCAGGATGATGACGACGGCGACGATGATGACCTTCATCCAGGTCTGCATGGGGGCGGCAGGGCCTGGCTCTTCCTCGGCTGCGGCGGCCGTGGGGTCCATGGGGATGCGCCTCCCGGTCACCAGCAGGCGGTGGGAGTTGACGCCGTAGGGCGTGCAGGTGATGAGGGTGACCAGGTCTCGGCCGGGCACCTTGCGCAGGAGTCGGTCTCCTCGGGCTTGACGACGGTGATGTCGCGACGTACTTGAGGGTCTCGCCCTCAGGGAGGAGACAGGCGTCGCCCTTCTGGACCTGGGTGAGGTTAAGTGAACATGGTCGCGGGTGGACAGGCCGGCGGCTGGTGAGGACCGCGGGTGGAGGGCCGATCGGCAGGCTCGTTCCGAACAGGTGACCCGACGCCCCGGCCAGCGTCCGCGTCGTGTGTCCGTGAGTAGACGGGCAGGCCCACGTGGATGGAGGGGATGACGATCCGGGCCATGACCGTCGAGGTCCATCCCGCTGAAGGTAGGCCTGGCATGGTGTCGGGAGCGCTGCGACTCGAGCCAGGGTCGAGAGGATCGGCGCCTCCAGGTTGTCTGTTGTAGGTCTGGCGGCGGGCGCTCCGCGGCGACGGCTCCGGTCCGTGCTGAGTCCACCGAGGCGGTGTACATCTCGGCCATGGGCGCTGCTGCTCGTCGTTGTTGTGCTGGGGTCGCCATGACCGGGTAGAGGAGGATGGCGACGCCGACCAGGACCAGGACCAAGCGGGCCAGGTCAGCGCTCACGCAGGACCTCGGTGGCGGGCCCGCCTCGCGTCTCGGCCCCTGGGCGACCGACGGCGTCCGGGACCTTCCAGAGGCGCCGATCGGGTCGCTGTCGGTCGATGAATCCTGGTCCGGACGAGAGAGGCGAGGACGACGGGATGGAGTAGCGCCGTCACGGGAGAACCGTGCCTTCCTTTCGATCGTGGCTGCCGACGGCGTCTCGCTGCGAGGCGAGGGCGTGACCGATGGGCTGTGGTTAACGGATGGGTGGGAGTCCCGTAGGATGTGCCCTGTGAGACGGGATGACCCGCCTCCCCACAGGCGAGCAGCTGCAGCACCGGATGGACGAGCCGCCGCAGGGACTGTCAAGACAGCGCGTGTCCCTCGAGTGGCGCTGTCTCAGTGCGCTGTGCTCAGTGCTTGCGGCATGACGGCGCTTGTTGGCGTAGGCGATCACTGCGCCACCGCCACCAGCAGGGCGCCGGCGACGGTCAGGAAGATGACGACGTTGGCACCGGTGAGCGGCAGGCGGAAGCCGGCGTTCTTCGGCGACGTCGGTGACGGTCACCGCGGTCGGGACCTCGCCGTGGCGTTGTCGGCCAGGACGCGCGCAGGAATCGGGTCGGCTTGAGTGGTGTAGCTCGGGAGCCTTGGTCCACGAGGCAGTAGTGGTCCTCGTCGGTCAGCGTGATCCTTCTTCACACCGTCGACGTAGTCGTTGGCGCGCAGCGTAGTTGATGCGTCAACCATGCCCCTGACCGGCGGTGGTGAAGGTCTTTCTCCCCGCCGATGGTCAGCGGGTCGACGGCCCGGGGTGCTGAGGGTCTCGTCGCGCAGCGTGAGCAGCCGCCGGCGGTCTTGGTGCACCTGCAGACCTGGAACTGGGCGCCGTTGTACTTGGTCTTTGTCGGCCAGCTCGTCCGTGCCGGTCTTGACGAGCTGACCTTGCTGTACTTGGAGAGCTACGGGGTGGTGCGGGATGCGGGGACGTCCAAATGGTACCGGTTGTTCGTCCCAGGTGAAGTTGGGGCTGTCGTGGGATGAGCCCTGCGGTGTGGACAGGTCGCCCTCCAGGCTGACAGGTGGCGTCGAAGCTGGCGGTGAGAGTCACCTGACCTTGGTCTCGCAGTTGCCGCTGTGGCGCGCTCGGCAGCCTTTAGCGACGCCCCTCCTCGGTGAGCTGGATGGTCGCCCAGCTGTGCTCGGCGCCCCCGCGGTGATGAGGTGTAGTCGGTGGTGTCTCGCCAGAGGCGTCTCGCTGCTGGCGGACGATCTGACGACCGGGAGCGAGCGTCCTTCGTTGATGCGCTTGTCGAGCTGGTCGACGACCTCGTAGCGCTTGATGCGCGACCGCCCGGCAGTCCACCTTTTCGATGGAGGTGATGGTGTAGGTGATGTTCTGCCTGAGCCGCCGGCTTGTCCGTCACCTGCTCGTCCGCCACCGGAGATGGTGTTCTTGGGGTAGACGTGGACGTCGTAGTTCCACTTGGTGGTGTTGTCCGCTGGTCATCGGCAGGGTGACGACGAAGTCCTCGGCCGGGATGACCTTGTCCGGGGTCCTGGTCTCGCTGACGAGGTAGGCGCTCGACCTCGGTCTGAGCATCGGTGAAGGAGGCCAGGACCGTCCTCACCGTGGTGATCGTCTGACGGTGTTGTTTCTAAGCGCACCGGCCCTGACCACGTCGCCCTTGGCGTCCGGCGAGCTGCTTCCAGCCCTCGGACGTGGTCAGGTCCACGTTCAGCTTGGTGATGGTGAACTCGACGCCGGACGCACGGGCTTGCACCGAGCCTGGGGGTCTCGCTACTGGTCCTCCTTGACGCCGTTGGCGTCGGTCTGCTCACACTTGTGGACGGTCAGCGTCGTGGCCGCATCGGGGTCGATGGTGGATCCGTCGTCAGCGGGTGCCGCCGCGCCGGTCGGGGCGACGGTTGAGCCTGCGGCGAGCGTCATCGCTGCGAGCGAGGCCGAGGCCCGACGCGTGGTGAGGAGCGCATTGCTGTTCTCTCGTGTTGTTGGGATGAGTGAGGGATAGGTGGGGTGACCTGCGCGCGACGGAGCGGAGTCTGGGTTCTCTCGCGATCAGGCCGAGCGCCCGAACGAGGAAGTCTTTCGTTGACGCAGCTGCGCAGACCGTCTCCGACGGCCGCGATTCCGACGACGACGTTGATCTCGATACCGCGTCCGCCGGCGAGCGGCAGGGTGCCGACCTGAACGTCTCGGACGGTGATCGTCGTCAGACCTGCTGGGTCGCTGCGCGAGACGGTCAGGCCGAGCCGCCGGGAGCGGGCGTTGAGTAAGCTCGATACCCGTGCTCGGTCACCTCGAAGGGGCCGGCTTGGCCATGAGCTGGTGGCCTGCCGGAGCCTTTGGCCCCACCAGCCAGTACTGCGGCATGATGGCCAGACCTGTGGTGGTGAAGGTTCCGTCCCTGCCCGGTGAAGGTCACGCCGTCGGTCAGGGGCCTGGCGCTCGAGGTCGAGGGGTCCATCGGGTAGATGTCGAAGGCGCGCATCGTCCAGGGGGCCCTGGCTGCGGTCTTGATGATCGACAGGATGCGCTTGCCGGCATCGGGCGAGACGTTGGCGCAGGCCACGTCGTGGTCGTCGGCGTGTCGGAGTCCTCTGCCCTCCCTGAGGGCACGACCTTGTTGTAGAGGCCGTGCTCGAACGAGCCGGCCCGTGTCCGTGGTGCAGGACAGCAGGTCATCGCGGTATCCGGCGCATGACTGGTCGATCTTTCACCGTGAAGGTGACGGTGAAGCGGATCCTCAGGCCCGAGCAGAGCTCCGTTGTCGTGACAGGCGGTAGGAGCCGTCGGGCTCGGGCGGCGACCGTCCTGGCCGGCCCTCATCTCGCGCTGCACCTGACCAGGGTCGGCTGAGCTCGGGGCGAAGGAGGCTTATCGTTGATCGGTCCGGTGGACGCGGTCAGCGATCCCTCGTTGACGACGCTCACGGTGTAGACGACGTCGAAGGTGCGCCGTTGCCTGGCTGGGTCGTGATCCTCTCGAGAACTTTCAGCTTGCCTCGGTGACAGGCAGCCGTGGTTGTTCCCTCGCCGTCGGTGTCCCTCCATGGCGATGGTAGTTGACCAGGCCGGAGGCTTTGCCGTCGGCGCGCTGGTGACCCGCACCGAAAAGTCGGACTCGGTGAAGCCCGGGGTGCTCTCCCGCACGGTGAAGGTCATCTGCATGGTGAAGGTTCGGCTATCGCCCTCGCCCCCGGACGGGGGCGGCGGCGAGGGTCTCTACCGGTACCCGCCTTGATGAGGTGATCGGCGTTGAGTTCCGGGTGCCGTGTTGACCTGGCGGGAGGGTGACGCGCGGGCGTCGGTCCCTTCCAGACCTTGACCTTGCTCAGACAGGGTGCTGCGGGCATCTGCGGGTGTCGGTGAGGTCGGCGACCACCGGCTGGCGGCCAGGGAGGTGTTGGTGACCGTCACCGTGTAGCTGGAGGTGAAGGTTGTCGGCGTTGCGGACCACGTCGAGCGGGGTCTTGGATGCCTTGGAACTGGGGTTGGTGGGCAGGGTACGCAGGCGGCGGCCTCTCTGGGCTGTCCGTCCCTCTGTGGTCACCGAGGCCTTGTTGAAGATGGTCTCTGCTCTGGCCGACGACGTCGGGCGAGCAGGCCGGACCGGGCAGTCCGGCGTCTGGACCCGAGACGTTGAGCACCACCAGTAGGTGTGCTCTGGCCCGGCGGGCAGCGTGATGCCGGTCTTGGCGTGGGGACCCCGGCCTGAGGCGTCTCCGTACCGGTGATGGCACCGCCGGAGATGCTGACCTGTGGACGGTGACCCCGTTGGGAACCCGCCAGGCGTCGTTGGAGGTCGTAGGTGAGGCCCGCATCTGGCGGAGGGTTGGTCACCGTGATGGTGTAGGTCTGGTCGAAGGTGGTCTGACCGTTGACCTTCTCGGCGCTCTTGGCGACCCTGGTGAAGGTCTTGTCGATACCGGCGTGCGGGACGACGGAGTTGACGACCTTGATCCGAACGGCGCCCCTCCGTGAGTCGGGCACGGTGAAGGTGACGCATCCCGCGTTGCCGTTGGCCGAGCCACGGCGGTGGAGGCGAGTCTCTCTCCTGCGGCCCGGGTTGGTGATGACCTGAGGCGGCCGGGTCCTTCCAGCGAGGCTTTCCGCCGGCGGGGAGCCTGGCTGCTTGAGCCCCCTGGCATCACGAGCATCCTCGGTGACGGTGCAGGTGGCGCCCACGCGCTGGGCGGGCAGGTCCGCGCATTGCCCGTGGCGTCGACCGATCCTACCGGTGAGGTGGCCTACCCGTCGGGACCTCGGGTGCAGGTGTAGCTCAGGGGGTAGATGGCGGGCTGCGCGTCGGAGGCGCATCGATGGACTTGACCGCGCTGATGAGCGCTGGCTTCGTGCACGACGCAGGTGACGTTCTGCCTCACGGAGCACGGAACTGGTCTGTTCCGCTGACGGGCACGTCGCTGCGTCGTCGTCGGTGACCCAGGACTCGTTCTGCGTAGCCCTCGGGGCCCCTTGCCCGGACAGTGGTGGTGCCGCCGGCGGTGTAGACCCGCTGAGGCGGCGGTGCCACTGGCACCGGTGATGGTCTTCGTCCCGAAGAGCCCGCTCGGTGGCGGGCTGGCGTCATGGTCCACTGATTGGCTTGACTGTCGCCACCCGTCGACGACGGTCACGAGGGTCACGCGCCCTCGCCAACGACGTACTGTTGTGCCAGACGCACTTGACGGCGACCTCGTCCGGTGCTCGGCGAGCTGGGTCTCATCGAGAGGATCGTGCGCTCGTCAAGACCCACCGAGTCGGACTGGTCCAGGCGAGTGGTCCTGTCAGCGGCGCAGCAGGGAGCACCGTTGGCTGCCCGCCGTGCAGGCTGACGTTGCGGAGGAACCACCCGATGTCCGGACACGTCACCGGTCTTACAGTCGATGATGGGCCTGCGGCTCGCGCCCGCCTCCTGCACCGTGCGCGCGTCGTTGAGCCAGCAGGGCGTAACGTTGGAGTCGACGGCCCATTGTCCCAGGTGGGGTCAGGAGTTGGGGTCCCCACTCGCGCACTCGTAGGTCCCTCCGGCGAGGCGTTGACGAGTGGAAGGTGGGGATCGTCAGACGCCCGCGGGACCGAGTGGGTCCGCCTTGACGTCCTTGGCGAAGGTGACCGGGCGCTCCTGCTCGATGGAGCCGTAGAGGCAGCCGTAGGAGGTGGCGTTCGCGGGTGATGAAGCGTGCCTCCAGGCTGGAGGTCTGCGCCTCTCCAGCTCGGCGGCACCGCTGGCTCGATCCGCGTTGACGAACCTCACAGCTTGAGCTTGTACTGATGCCGGTGCTCGGGTCCGTCCAGGCGGTGTCGGAACGGTCGGACCCTGATGTCGAGGACGTCATCAGCGCACGAGCGCCCGTTCTTGTCGGCGAAATGCTGCGTCATGTAGCCGTTGAACCACACCAGGGAACCGTTCTGCGCATGTAGTGTAGGTGTCCATCGTAGGCACCGACATTCCCGTTCCAGTCGTAGGCGTAGGGAGTTGCCACCGTGTTCGGGTCAATGGCGTAGTCACCGATGATGAGCTTGCCGTCCGACCCGATCTTTCCGGTGCACGTGTTGATCGTGTCGAACCCTTCCAGGGAAGTTCGCCTCAATCGTGCCGGCGGTACTGAATATTGAAGCTGCCGTAGGCGGTTCCGCGTCGGAGGGTTCGTGACCCGAGCTGCCGTCGGTGTAGATCGGGCTGTTGACGTGCCGCATCCGGCACGACGAGGAAGACCTGACCGACCCGATACTCGTGGTAGTTGGAGGGCTGGAATCCCAGCGAGGTCTGGTTCTTGTCAGCGGACTCTCCTGTAGACGCTGGAGCAACTGCTCTCGATCCCAGTGCCAGCCCATAACCGACTGCCGCGTACCGACCACCGCTACCGTAGACCGTGTCGGTGGAGTAGTACTGCGATCCGGGAGAGTAACGGATGCAGGCGCGTCCGCCCCACCCCACGGGTACAGAGGTGTAGGCATCCGTCGCCCGCAGTGTCGGTAATGGGATCGGCACTTTCAACGGTGCGCACTGTAGGAGACTGAACCGAGGTGTCCCCAGGGGAACATCCAGATCGCCGCGGCGGCGTCCGCGGGAGGGCCGTCCACGGGAGCGACACCATGGTCACCAGGACGAGGGCAAGAGAACCGACCACCGCAATGAATCTGCGCAGAAGTCCTTTAGGGTCCACACCGCGGGCGAATTGATGACAGGGACATGCCGATGGAATCCGATCATGAGGGATGGGCACGCGGGAGCGCACAACAACTTGACTGCGGACGAATGTAGACCATCCGGAGCCTGCCCTCAACACCGCAGAAACCACCTCACCGACAACAATCGTGCATCGTCGCATCGTCGTCAGTACTTTTCCTTGAAGCCAGCATTAAGCGGAAAAGGTTTCGATTTCCACATCATTGACGACGATGGCGTCACAATGATCACAACGACAATGAACAGGCACAATATCTTGAAAAGCTCACCACACGAAAAACCGCCACCATTCCATCGCAGCACATTTCTCACGACAGTCATTATCAGCCCCAGGAAATCCGTGATCAGGAGTGGCGGCCGCTCAACCATCTCCGCACGCAGTGGCCGCATCCGACCCGGTCA
>BNJU01003113.1_pt1 | contig 23121 bp, 23 predicted proteins | sample 8539281 | NCBI WGS metagenome assembly BNJU01 (sample SAMD00202456, study PRJDB9452) | human saliva metagenome | isolation source: human saliva | place: Japan
CCCTAGCTCACAGAAAATTTCGACATCCGATTTCGGGTGTCGATTTTTCATTGCATGAGCAGTGGTCGTGCTTGTGGTTGCAGCTTGGTCAGTTGTTTTATCCGAAATATAACGTTTCGGTATCGGCATGCGGGATGCTCACAATCTGTCAAACTGAGAAAGCATTGAAAATAGGTGGATTCATCTGTAACGACTTACTGATAAAACCTTGAAAGGTACTGTACCGCGTGGAAAGAGTGACCTGTTCTTGTTCCATCGTGTGAGGCCGGTAGTCAATGTCGTTCCAGCTCACTCGTACGCACACGTCCGTGGTCCCTCGCTGCAGCCACGATCGCAGCTGCCCTCGTCGTCATCCCCACCCTCGCTGAGGGAAACGCGACGACCAGCGACGCGTTCTGCAACGCCCTGTCGGGGGTGGAAGGTCGTATCGCCGCTGAATACAATCCGCTTCTGGCGAGCTACGCCGCCGCAGCCGCGGGCAACTCTGCGACTCCCGCCCTAGATCCCCGCCCGTGAGTCCGAGCTGCGAGCTGCCCTCGCCGATGCGCAGGCTGCACTCGAGGCTGCGAAGCAGAGTGCCCTTGAGCCCCGCAACGTCCACCGGTGAGGCTGCGTCTGCAGCGGATACTGCGAGCCGTGGCCTCGACTGGGTCGACTGGTCCCAGGTCGACGACGCCACCCAGGCGCGCATCATCGAGGCCCTCGTCATTCAGAAGATGAACGCCTACCGGGCGAACGCTGGCCTGCCCGAGCTGGTTGTCTCCGATACGGTGACCGCCGACGCTCGCGCGTGGAGCAAGCACATGTCGGACAGTGATGACTTCAACCACGACCCGGACTACAAGTACTTCGGCGCGGGCAAGCTCGACGGCGGTGACACGACCTACGCCGGTGAGAACATCGCCTACAACCACCGCGAGAACTTCGGCGACAAGTGGGGCGCCTACGGTACCTCCAAGAATCCGATGCAGGCGGCGGACGCACTCTTCGATCAGTGGAAGAACTCCTCTGGCCACGACAAGAACATGCTGGCCCAGAACAACGTTGTTGGCGTCGGCGTGCATATCGCGAAGCACGGTAACTTCACGCGTATCTACGGCACTCAGAAATTCTACGCTGTCACCGGCGGCTCGCCCAACGTGTCGCGCTTCCACACGACTGGCGATACTGCGTCCGCGTACGGCTTCGACGGTGCCGCTTTCAACGCCGACAACACCAACTACGTCTCCGGCCTCGCGGGTGGCGGCGACGCGCAGCGCGCCAACTCCTGGCAGAACAAGGTGGGTTCCCTTCCCGGTGTCGCCCTCCCCGTTGACGTGTCGAGCCTCCCCGCAAACGCTGGATCTGCTGCGCCCGCGACCTCGACGCCCGCACCCGCCGACACCGCACCCTCTGCTGAGCGTCAGCAGGCCGTGATCGACACGCAGGCATCTGTCAACGCCGCTCAGGCTGCTCTGGACGAGTATCTGGCCTCGGCTGAGGAAAGGGAGCCCGTCACCTCTCTCGTAGATATCGACGCTGAGCTTGATCGTGTCGCGGAGTCCATTGCATCCCAGACCGCCGTGCGCCCCGAAAAGGATGGTGGCGTCACGCTGCAGGGTGGCGAGAACGCTGGCCGCTACTTGACCGCCACCGAGTATCGCGATGCCCTCACGCGTTGCACGACCCTCTCTGTCGAGCAGGATGGCAACAACCTCTCCGCGGGTGACGGGGTAGATTCGACGCCGGATCAGCAGGCCCCGTCGGTTGAGACACCCGCGCTCGCGAACGGTGATGGCAACCCGGCTGCACCTGAGACGAGCACTCCCGCCGACGATCAGGGCGTGGTGACCGCTCGCCTCGACATCACCCCGAGTGCTGATCCGACGCAGGTATCCGTCCCCGCAGCCCAGGATGCTTCCACCCCGACGCAGGTGCGCGCTGATGCCCTCGCAGCGACCGGTTCGTCCTCCGTGTGGGTGGGCGTGGGAGCCGTCGCGGTCCTGGTCGCTGGAGCCGGTGCGGTTGTCGCATCGCGTCGAGCCAAACGCTGACGCAACACTCTGAAGCCCCGCCGGTGAGTTCGCTCATCGGCGGGGCGTTTTCGTGCGTATTGATGCCTTTTCGCTGCGACTGGAAACGTGGATGGCGTCTTATTTGGTGCGTCATATTACCTTGTGTATAGTCAGTAAAGGAATGCTGCGAAACTAATGTGCATTCGTCGACAGAGCGTACCTGTCCCGCTGAAGGGATGTGCGCGCTCACCGTCTTCTATTCAGAGAGGAATAAGATATGCGACCCATCAATCTGCGCAGGAGCGTGATGGCGGCCCTTGGTGCTGCCGCCCTCGTTGTTGGTCCGTTGGCTCCGCTTATGCCTTCCCAGCCGTCTCGAGCGCAAGGCGGTGAGCCTGTGGGCGTCGCTGCCGAGGTCCCGATGGGGGAGCCGACGGCGGATCCCACCGCTGAACCTACCCCGGATCCAGCCCCCACCCCGGAACCGGCCCCCGCGCCGAAGCCCTCGTGGAAGATGGATTCGATGGGCTGATGGTACGACCTGGACAATGGGTCGTACGCACGTGATGAAAAGCGTGACATCGATGGGGCAACATACCGATTCAACGGTAGCGGATACATGGTGACCGGATGGTACAACCTTGGGGGAGCGTGGGAGTACTTTGCGCCCTCGGGTGCTCAGGTGCGTGGATGGGCCAACGTGTCGGGAACCTGGTACTTCCTGGACCCGCAGAGCGGAGTGATGCGTACTGGCTGGATCACGGTCGATGGCACTTGGTACTACCTGGGTGCCTCTGGTGCGATGGCGACTGGCTGGCTGAACCAGGGCGGTACCTGGTATTACTTCGGTGCTTCGGGAGCGATGGTGCGCGGATGGAGCGCGATTGGTGGTTCCTGGTACTACTTCAACGAGTCGGGTGCGATGGTCACCGGCTGGCTCAAGCAGGGAGGCTCCTGGTACTTCCTGAACTCCTCCGGCGCCATGAAGACCGGCTGGCTCAGCCAGGGCGGTACCTGGTTCTACCTGAACGGCTCGGGCGTCATGGTGAGTGGTTGGAACGCGATCGGTGGCTCCTGGTACTACTTCAATGAGTCCGGCGCGATGGTCACCGGCTGGCTCAGCCAGGGAGGCTCCTGGTACTACCTGAACGCGTCCGGCGTCATGGTGACAGGTACTCAGTGGATCGGCGGCGAGCGCCACTGGTTCTACGACTCGGGCGCATGGTGGGGCCTGTACCCGGTCGCCTCGGCAGGCAATGGATCGGGAGGGGCGGATGTCGCAACCGGCAATCGCTACAAGGCAATCTGTCACGATGGGTCTGAGAGCTTTTCGTCTCCGGGGGCTTCTGACTATCGGGGTATGTGTGCCGGGCACGGAGGAATTGCATACAAGCTTGGGTATGGTTGGTGACCTTCTGAGTGCTCGTGCGCGGTGATGCGTCATCGGTGGTCTCGTCGGCAAGAACGCTTGCCGACGAGACCTTTTCTTGGCGTTGAGGCGCTGCGATCGTCTCCGAGTTTCCGAGCCTGCGAAACTTCGGAGCTCGCCGGGGTTGTTCGGCCTCGCCGGTGGACGCCTGTGTCTCGGACGCGGCCCTACCCGTGAAGTGGGGTGTGCGGCGACGAGCGTTCCGATGTCTTGGCTCCGTTGCATTAACGACGTGTCGGCTCTTAGCGCCGCGGCATACCTGGATCGGGTGAGGGGCCGGAATATGGCGTGTATCACGAACGGCAAGAGTCCCTGATTCTATCCCTCACGCTCCTGGAGGGGAGTGAGGCGGCGAGGTTAGACAGTGTGGGCGAGGCTGTGAATGCGCGTTGTGAACACCCCGTCGAGCTGGGATAAGATCCCGGCCTAACCGTGAGGGATAGGGCTGGCCGTCTCCGTTTGTCCTATGGTTATCGAGGCGCTTTGACATGAGCACTTGATTATCAAGGAACCGTTATGTATACTCAGCAATGCGTTACTACAAAACCCTAGTGAGTGAGGTGGCGCCATTCACATTCGTTCCAACGAAGCCTACGCAGGATGTGCGCCCCACGAAAGGAAAGCCCATGCGCCCCATCAATGTTCGCACTCTTATGATCGCCGCCGTGAGCGCTGCCGTTCTCGCCGGAACTGTCGTTCCCGCTAACGCGGCCGAGCTGACCGATCCCGGCGCTCCCGCCGAGGTCGCCGCCGCCACTGAGGAGCAGCCCGCCACCGACGGTGCGGCCGCCGAGGAGCAGCCCGCCACCGACGGTGCGGCCGCCGAGGAGCAGCCCGCCGACGACGCCGCTGCTGCCGAGGAGCAGCCCGCCGACGACGCCGCTGCCGCCGAGGAGCAGCCTGCCGACGACGCCGCTGCCGCCGAGGAGCAGCTCGCCGACGACGGCGCGGCTGCCGACGATGGTGCTGCCTCCTGGAAGCAGGACGGTAAAGGCTGGTGGTTCGACCTCGGAGATGGAACCACGCCAAGAACGAACTCATCGAGATTGATGACGTCGTCTACCGCTTTGATGAGAACGGCTACATGATCACCGGCTGGCACAACCAGGAGGGGGAGTGGGAGTACTTCGCTTCCTCCGGTGCCCAGGTCTCCGGCTGGAACCTTATTGACGGCTCCTGGTACTTCCTGGATCCCGAGACTGGCTTCATGCAGACCGGCTGGATCAATGTTGACGACTCCTGGTACTACCTGAACGCCTCGGGCGACATGGCCATGGGTTGGGTCCACTACAACAACGAGTGGTACTACTGACCGGCTCCGGTGCGATGGCCACCGGCTGGACCCTGGTCGGCGGCACCTGGTACTACCTGAACGCCTCGGGCGTTATGCTCATCGGCTGGGTCGAGGTTGAGGGTTCCTGGTACTACCTGAACGCCTCGGGCGCGATGGTTACCGGCACGCAGTGGATCGACGGCGAGCGTCACTGGTTCTTCCACAACGGCACCTGGTGGGGCGCTTGGAAGTGATCGGCGCGCATGAGCTGTGAGTGAGCGACGCTCACTCGGACGCAATCACGCACGCAAGGCCCCGGCCTCGTCCATTCACGGTAACGAGGCCGGGGTTGCTTATGCGACGCTAGTGTTCCCTGAGGGAGTCGGGACGGCAGACGAAGGGGGCGTGGCCACGTGGCCACGCCCCCTGGCGTCGTTGTGAGGCTGATCAGCCCGCGGCGTCCACCGCCTGGTTGGCGATCTGACGTTCACACACGTCGATGAGCTCACGGATGATGCGGATCGTGCCGGCGGATGCGTCCGTGTGAGCCTCGATCCAGGCCTTGCCGGAGGCAACCACGTGGACCTCGGGGGCGTAGCCCGCCAGCGCGTTCGGGAAGAGCAGCGTCGTGAGGTCCTCGGCGGTGTGGAAGGTGAAGGTCTCCCAGATGCCCGCCAGGGCCTCGAAGTACTCGCCCACGTAGCTGGCGTATGCCGACGGGTTGGTGCGCGCCTGCGCCCAGAAGCCCGAGATCATCGCCCAGCGGGTGTCGTTGGGGATCGAGGTGTCGGTGAGGACCTTGTCCCACACGTCGGCCTTGATCCACTCGCCCTCGCGAGCCGCACGAGCAGCGGCCGCGTTCTGGTGGCCGGTCATCGTGTCGTCGGTGGCCTCCAGGGCTGCGATGTCCTCCTCGGTAGCGGCATTGCCGCGCACCAGGGCGATCAGCAGGTCCCCACTTGAGGTCGACGTCAAGGTCCAGGCCGTCCAGGGTCTGGGTACCGTCGTAGAGGGCGCGGATGGCCTCGAACTGTTCGGGGCTGGTCGCGTTGCGGGCCGCAGCGGCGACGAGCATCCGCTGCGCGTCGGAGCCGGAGGCGGCCGTGCGAGCCAGGAGGAGCAGGCGACGGCCCGTGTCCTCGGCGGCCTCAGCGCGGTAATTCGGTGCCACGAAGGTGCGCACGGCCTCGTCGATGTGACGCAGGGTGAGCGTCAGGAGGCTCATGTTGTCCTCGACGGGAACGGCACGCAGGGCCAGGTTCAGGAAGTCGCGTGCCGGCATCTCGCCGTCGCGGGTCATATCCCACGCGGAGGCCATGACAACTCCGCGGGTCAGCGAATCCGTGAACTTGGTGATGTTGGTGATCGCGAAGGCCAGGGACTCCTCGTCGAGGCGGACCTTGGCGTAGCCGAGGTCTCCGTCGTTGACGAGGATGAAATCCGGGCGAGCGATGCCCGCGGCAGCCTCGATCACCGTGGACGCGCCGTCAATGTCGAGCTCCTCGCGGAAGACCTGGGCCAGCGTCCCCTCTTCGGTCAGCGAGTAGCCGGCCACACCCATGCGGTGCGGGCGCAGCGAGGCGCCCTCGGAGAAGGCTTCCTGCGTGATCTCGAGGCGCTCGATCGTACCGTCCTCAGAGGTCGTGACGACCGGACGCAGGAGGGTGACGCCGGCTTCCTCCAGCCACACCTTCGACCACGACGCCAGGTCGCGGCCCGAGGCGGCGGCCAGCTCGGAGAGCAGGTCGTCCAGCGTGGCGTTGGCGTAGGAGTGCTTCGTCAGGTACTCGTGCAGACCCGCGAAGAAGGCATCGCGTCCCACGTAGGAGACGAGCTGGCGCAGCACGGAGGCACCCTTGGCGTAGGTGATGCCGTCGAAGTTGACCTCGACGTCGGCGAGGTCGCGGATCTCGGCTGTAATCGGGTGGGTCGTGGGCAGCTGATCCTGCTTGAGGCCCCAGTCCTTGCGGACCATGAAGCCCGTCCATCCTTCGGTGTACTTGGTGGCCTCGGCCAGAGCCAGGTGGCTCATGAACTCGGCGAAGGACTCGTTGAGCCACAGGTCGTTCCACCACTTCATGGTGACCAGGTCGCCGAACCACATGTGCGCGAGCTCGTGCAGGATCGTGTTGGCGCGAGCCTCCATCTGAGCCTCGGTGGGACGGGTGCGGAACACGTAGGCGTCGCGGAAGGTCACGCAGCCGGCGTTCTCCATAGCGCCCGCGTTGTACTCGGGCACGAAGATCTGGTCGTACTTGGTGAAGGGATAGGCGATGCCGTAGGCGCCCTCGAAGAACTCGAAGCCCTGGCGGGTGATCTTGATGATCTCGTCGGCATCCAGGTGCTCAACGATCGAGGCGCGGGCGTAGACGCCCAGGTCGATTGTACGGCCGTCGGAGGAGGTCAGCGTGGCCGTCGTGCCCTCGTAGGGGCCGGCGACGATCGCGGTGATGTAGGTCGACATGACCTCGGTGGTTGCGAAGTGGTAGATCCAGGCCTCGCCCTCTTCCTCGGGGGTGGGGGTCGGCGCGTTAGAGAAGACCTTCCAGCCCTTGGGGGCCTTGACCGTCAGGGTGAAGGTGGACTTCAAGTCAGGCTGCTCAAAGGTCGTGTAGACACGGCGGGCGTCCGGGACCTCGAACTGGGAGTAGGTGTAGGCCTGGCCGTCGGCGGGGTCAACGAAGCGGTGCAGGCCTCTCCCGTGTGTGTGCTACTGGCAGGATGCCTCAACTTCGAGGACGTTGTGTTCGGCAAGGTTCTCCAGCGCGATGCGGTTGTCCTGGTGCACCGAGAAGGGGTCCAGGGTATTGCCGTTCAGCGTGATCGAGTGGACGTTGTTGGACACGAGGTCGGCGAACGTGGAGGCGCCTTCGCGCGCGTCGAACTCGATGCGGGTGAATGAACCGAAGTCGGTGTCTCCGCGCGTGAGGTCCAGGGAGATCTCATAGCGGGTCACAGAGGAAATGACCGAGGCGCGCTCGGTCGCTTCCTCGCGAGTCAGGTTCAGGCCTGGCATGGGTTGCCTTTCCGTCGATGGAATGGGAGCGCTGTTGCGCTCAACATTCCTATGTTGTCATGTGTTGGGTGTGATTGCGCGGGGCGCGCCGCATTTTGTCGGCTGGGACACGCTTTTACCAGATGGTGACGCGCTGGGAGGGTTCCAGCCACATCGCGTCGCCGGGGGTCACGTCGAAAGCCTCGACGAAAGTGTCAAGGTTGCGCAGTACCTGGTTGCAGCGGAACTCAGCGGGCGAGTGGGGGTCGATCGCCAGCATCTGGCGCGCAAACTGGGGACGCGTGGCCGTGCGCCAGGCGCGTGCCCACGAGTAGAAGAAGCGCTGCGGTCCAGTGATGCCGTCGATGACGGGAGCGGACTGCGGGGTCAGCCCCTGCTCGCTGAGCGAGGCCGCCCATGCCTTCCACGCGATGGTCAGGCCGCCGAGGTCGCCGATGTTCTCGCCGATCGTGAGCGCGCCGTTGACGTGGGGGAGCGTGCGTTCGTCGCCTTCCTCCGATTCCTCGTCCTGCTCGAGGAGGATGGCCGGTGTGAGCGCGTCATACTGCTCAATGAGGGCGTGCGTGCGCTCTTCGAAGGCGGCGCGGTCCTCATCCGTCCACCAGTTCGACAGGTTGCCCGCCCCGTCGTAGCGCGAGCCCTGGTCGTCGAAGCCGTGCCCGATCTCGTGGCCGATGACCGCGCCAATAGCGCCGAAGTTCACCGCGTCGTCGGCTTCGGTGTCGAAGAACGGAGGCTGAAGGATCGCGGCTGGGAAGACGATCTCGTTCTGCGTGGGGTTGTAGTAGGCGTTGACGGTCTGGGGGGTCATGTACCACTCGTCGCGGTCCACCGGGCGGCCAAGCTTTGCCCATTCGCGGTCGGTGGCGTGAGCGTTAGCGGCGCGCACGTTCTCGACGATCGTCGCCTCCGGGTCCAGGTGCAGCGTCGAGTAGTCGCGCCACTTGACGGGGTAGCCGATCTTGGGATTGAAGGTCGCGAGCTTGTCCAGCGCTTTCACCTTGGTGTCCTCGCTCATCCAGTCGAGGCCTCGGATCGACTCGCCGTAGGCGTCGAGGAGACGGCGCACCAGGGCGTCCATCGCCTCCTTGGCGTCGGGCGGGAAGTGGCGGGCCACCCACGCGCGGCCCATGGCCTCGCCCAGGTAGGCCTCGATAAGTCCGAGGGCGCGCTTCCAGCGCGGACGAAGCTCCTCCGTGCCGGACAGGGTACGGCCGTGGAAGTCGAAGTTCTCGTTGACGAAATCGCTCGACAGGAGCGACGCATGGCAGTCGATCGCCGAGGCGCTCAGCCATTCCTTGAGCACGGACAGGTCGGTGTCGGCCCACAGGGCGGCGGCAGCCGACAGGAAGTCGGGCTGGTCGACGTTCACGACGAGGCTGGCGATGGGCATGCGCGCGGCCTCCGCCCACGCGTCCCAGTCGAAGCCTGGAGCCAGGGTGGCAATCTCCTCCCAGGGGGTCGGGTTGTCGGAGAGTAGCGGGTCACGGTTGCTCACGGAATCGCGGTGGTGGGAGGCGATCGCGGTTTCCAGTTCCATGATGCGCGCGGCCGCACCCTCCGGGTCTGCCATACCGGCGAGGCTCAGGAGGCGGGCGGTGTGCGCGACGTAGGCCTCGCGGATCGGCGCGTAGTCGTCCTCGCGGTAGTAGGCCTCGTCGGGCAGGCCGATGCCGGACTGGACGAGGGAGACCATGTAGCGCGAAGAGTCGTGCGGGTCAGTGCCCACGTATGCGCCGATGAGGCCTCCGATGCCCTCGCGCATGAGGCGGCCCATCTCGCGGGCGAGCTCCTCGTGGGTGGTGCAGGCGTTGATTGCGTCGAGGTCGGGGCGCAGGGGAGCGGCACCGGCTTCTTCGATGGTGTCCTCGTTGAGGAATTGAGTCCACAGTGTGGCGATGCGGTGCGCATCCGGATCGTCCAGTGTGCCATCGGCTGCGTCCTGGGCGATTGCGCGCGCGTACTTCTCGGATGCGTCGCGCAGCGTGTGGAACGCCCCGTCCATGGGGCGGTCCGCGGGGATCGTGTGGGTCGCCAGCCACGTGCCGTTGACGTGGCGATAGAAATCGTCCTGCGGGCGCACCGTCGAATCGATGTTCGCGGTGTCGAGGACTCGGGCGAGCAGTGTCTTCGTCATGCCTTAACTCTAGGGGGAGAGGTGGGGGTCGCGTGGGATGAGCGTCCATGGGACAGGCATCGCCCGTATTTACGTGATGAGCATGGGACGTAATTCGTCATTTTCTCGCGGAATTGTGCGGGGGAGTGCGGATGTCAGTTTTATGCATCCCCGTCCTGCACATATGTGCACAGCGGTGTGTGCATTCGTGCAAAAAGGGTGTGTAGGGGGCATGATGGAGAGGCAATGAGGCACTTCCTCATCAAGAGGTGAAGGGATTTTTAACGGTGAAGACACTTCGCACTGACGTGTGTGTCATTGGTGGAGGATCCACCGGTGCCGGCGTCGTCCGCGACGTCGCCATGCGCGGCTTCTCAGCCGTCCTCGTCGACCGGGCGGACATTGCTCAGGGAACCTCCGGTCGCTTCCACGGTCTGCTCCACTCGGGCGGCCGCTACATTGCGTCCGATCCTGAGTCGGCCACCGAGTGCGCCGAAGAAAACGAGATCGTCAAGCGCATCAACGCCAACGCCGTCGAGGCCACCGGAGGCCCTCTTCGTCGTGACCGCCCACGACGATGAGGAATACGCGGATCAGTTCCTGGCCCGCGCAGCGGCTGCAAAGGTGCCCGCCGCAGAAATCTCCATCGCCGAGGCGCTGCGTCGCGAACCCCGCCTGGACCCGCGCATCAAACGCGCCTTCGAGGTCCAGGACGGCACGGTCGATGGCTGGCAGATGACCTGGGGAGCGATTCGCTCCGCGCAGGCGTACGGGGCGCAGGTCCTGACCTACCACCGCGTCACCTCCATCGAGCGCGAAGGTGAGCGCATCAGCACCGTCATCGTCCACGACGAGCGCGGGGGCGAGGACGTGCGCATCGAGTGTGGCTTCGTCCTCAACTGCGGCGGCCCCTGGGCCGGACAGATTGCCGCCATGGCCGACTGCCACGGCGTCGACGTCGTCCCCGGCGCCGGCATCATGATCGCCATGAACCACCGGTTGAGCCAATCGGTCATCAACCGCTGCGTGTGGCCCGCCGACGGCGACATCCTCGTGCCCGACCACACCGTGTGTATCATCGGTACGACCGACCTCAAGGCCGACGACCCGGATCGCCCTCTCCATCCCCGCCGACCAGGTCCAGCAGATGCTGGACTCCGGCGAGGCCATGATCCCCGGTTTCCGCAAGTCCCGTGCCGTGCACGCCTGGGCCGGTGCGCGCCCCCTCATCAAGGACTCGCGCGTGTCGGCGACCGATACCCGCCACATGGCGCGCGGCATGAGCATTATCGACCACAACACGCGCGACGGCGTCTACGGCATGCTCACCATCGCGGGCGGCAAGCTCACCACCTACCGCCTCATGGCCGAACGCATCGTGGACATCATGTGCGAGGAGATGGGCGAGAAGCGCGCCTGTAAGACCGCCGACGAGGCCGTTCCTCCCGCCAAGGAAGAGCGCCTGTACACGATCGGCCACCGCCTCGACAACGTCGAATCGCGCAACGAATCCCCCTCCCACGAGCAGATCATCTGCGAGTGCGAGATGGCCCGCGCGCCATGCTCGAAAACGTCATGGACACCCTGCCCAAGGGGCAGCTCGATGACGTGCGTCGCCAGATGCGCCTGGGCATGGGCCCCTGCCAGGGCGGATTCTGCTCCCAGCGCGCCGCTGGCATCGCCCACGAGCGCGGAGATATTGACTCGATGCGCGCCAACTCCCTCCTGCGTCTCTTCCTGAAGAACCGCTGGATCGGCCTGTGGCCCATCATGTTCGGCAAGCAAGCCAGGCAGGCCGCACTGGACGCCTGGATTCACGAGGGCACGCTCGACGTCGAGCACCTGCCCGCACCCAGCGAGGAGGTTGTTCGATGAGGGACGTCGTCGTTATCGGCGCTGGCCTGGCAGGCCTGGCCGCAGCAATCAAAGCAGCCGACGCGGGACTGAGCGTCACCCTCGTGACTAAGGGCGTGGGTGGCATCCAGCTCGGCACGGGCACGGTCGACATCCTCGGCTACCGCCCCGAGCCGGTCGAGGCACCCCTGGAGGCTCTGGAAGGCCACGTAGCCTCCCGCCCGACCCACCCCTACAGCCACGTCACCCCCGACTTCGTCGGCGCATCCGTCGCATGGCTGCGTGACCTCGTCGGCGCGGACGCCCTCATCGGCGATGAGACCCGCAACGCGCGCATCCCCACCGGCGTTGGCGCGCTGCGCCCCACCTGCCTGATCCCGCCCTCGATGGAGGCCGGCATTCCCCCAGGCGGGCGCCCGCTACGCCATCGTCGGACTGACGCGCTTGGGACTTCTACCCCGGCCTCGTCGCCGAGAACCTGACACGCCAGAACGGCCCCGACGGCGCCCCCATCAAGGCCCGTGCCCTCAGTGTTGACTACGTCGTGCGCGAGGGTGAGGTCGACTCGACCGGCACCAACCACGCGCGCAGCCTCGACCACGAGGAGAACCGTGCGCGCCTGGCAGACCAGATCCGCCCCCTCCTCCAGGACGGCGAGATCGTCGGCCTGCCCGCCGTCCTCGGCCTCGACGACCCGAATGCCTGGCGCGACCTCGCAGACAAGCTCGGCCACCCCGTCTTCGAGATCCCGATCCAGCCCCCGTCGGTGCCCGGCATGCGCCTGAACGCCCTGCTGACCCGCATCGCCTCCGACAAGTGCCGCGTCGTCCTCGGATCCCCGATCAAGGCCGTGCACACGGCAGATGGACGCGTAAGCGCCGTCGAATACGCCAGCGCGGGACGCTCCACGATCGTGGAAACCCGATCCCTCATCCTCGCCGCTGGCGGCTTCGAATCCGGCGCCCTCGACATGGACTCCTACGGCACCGTGCGAGAGACCATCTGCGGGCTGCCCGTCATGGGCGCCTCCGGACAGCTCCTGCACGCCGACTTCTGGGGCGAGGACCAACCCCTCTTCCTGGCCGGCCTCGCCGTCGACGACAACATGCGCGTCCTGAACGAGGAAGGCGCGCCCGTGTGCCCGAACCTGTACGCGGCCGGAGGCAACCTGGCCGGCGCCACCCGCTGGCGCGAAAAGAGCGGCGAAGGAATCGCGCTGGCCAGCGCGCTCGCGGCCGTCGACTCGATCGTGGAGGAACTGAAATGACCCTGGAAATGTCAACGCTGATGGGACCGGGCGTGGAGGAAGAAGACGTCTTCGCCCTCACCGGTGACGCTGCGCTGCGCGCCAGCCTCGACTCGTGCGTCAAGTGCACGATCTGCGAGACCCAGTGCCCGGTCATGCGCGTCACCGACCTGTTCGCCGGCCCCAAGTACTCCGGCCCGCAGGCCGAGCGCTTCCGCAAGGACGGGCAGATGGTGGACAAGTCCATCGACTACTGTTCCTCGTGCGGCACCTGCTCGCTCGTGTGCCCCCAGGGCGTGAAGGTCACCGAGATCATCCACCACCGCCGTACCGCCATGAAGGAAGCGCACGGCATTCCGCTGCGCGACCGCCTCATCGGCCGTACCTCCCTGATCGGCACCATGATGACCCCGGTTGCCCCCATCGCGAACTGGGCGCTCGACGTCAAGCCGATTCGCCTGGCGATGGAGGCCGTCATCGGCGTGCACCGCTCGGCCCCCATGCCGCGTGCGTATGGTCGCACCTTCGAGTCCTGGTTCAAGAAGCACAAGCCGCTGCCGAACTCCGGCACGCGCGGCCAGGTGATCTTCTTCCACGGATGCGCCGGCCAGTACTTCGAGGTCGAGACCTCGATTCACTCGGTCATGGTGCTCGAGCACCTGGGTTACGAGGTCCTGGTTCCCAAGCACGGCTGCTGCGGCCTGGCCCTGCAGTCCAACGGCCTGTACGACGATGCGCGCAAGTACGTCTCTAAGCTGACCAACGACCTGCGCAGCGTCAACCGCGATGCCCCGATCATCTCCGCGTCGGGCTCGTGCGGCGGCATGCTGCGCCATGAGGCCCATGAGATCCTCGAGATGGACACCCCGGAGCTGAGGGATGTGGGTTCCCGCACGTGGGATATCAGCGAGTTCTTGCTGCACCTGTACGACAAGGGCGAACTGGACACGAACTTCCAGCGCATTGACGTCACCATCCCGTACCACGCACCTTGTCAGGTGAAGTCCCAGGGTCTGGGCAAGCCTGCGATCGAGCTCATGAGCCTGATCCCCGGCGTCACCGTCAAGGATTCCGAGCAGCCCTGCTGCGGTATCGCGGGCACGTACGGCATGAAGAAGGAGAAGTACGCGATCGCCCAGGCCGTGGGTGCTCCCGTCTTCGACTTCATCAAGCAGGTCAACGCCGAGCTGGCGGCCTGTGACACGGAGACGTGTCGCTGGCAGCTGCGCACGGCCACAGGCGCGAACGTCGTCCACCCGATCTGGCTGATCCACAAGGCCTACGGCCTGCCCAACGGCTGAGACATCGGCGAGTATCCCCGGGCGCGCACGACGGTGCGTACCCGGGGATATTACTGTTGCCCTATGAGCACTTCCCGCCGCGTCGTCGTCACTGGAGCATCCACCGGAATCGGGCAGGCCACCGCCCGTCTTTTGGCGCAGAGGGGGTGGAAGGTCGTTGCCGTGGCCCGGCGCCGCGAGCGCCTGGAGGCCCTCGCCGCCGAGATTGGTTGCGAATACTGGGCAGCCGACCTGACCGATGAGGCGCAGGTGGAGGAGATGGCCGCACACATCCTGGAGGGTGGCCCCGTGGATGCGGTCGTCAACAACGCCGGCGGAGCCATCGGCGTGGACCGGGTTGCGGAGGGTGATCCGGCCAGGTGGAGCGCGATGTTTGAGCGCAACGTGCTCACCGCCCTGCACTGCTCGCGCGCCTTCCTGCCGGGGATGCGCGAGCGCGGGGGAGACCTCGTTTTCCTGACCTCGACCGCCGCCCACGACACCTACCCGGGAGGCGGCGGCTACGTGGCCGCCAAGCACGCCGAGCGCATTATCGCGAACACGCTGCGCCAGGAGCTGGTGGGCGAGCCCGTGCGCATCATCGAGATTGCGCCGGGCATGGTGCGCACCGAGGAGTTTTCCCTCAACCGCCTTGGCTCCCGGGAGGCCGCCGACCGCGTCTACGAGGGCGTTGCCGCCCCTCTCGTCGCCGAGGACGTCGCCGAGGCGATCGTGTGGACCCCTGGAGCGTCCCTCCCACGTCAACATCGACTCGATGATCGTGCGCCCGGTGGCTCAGGCGACGAACACCCTCGTGGCCAGGAATACCGCCGTAGAGTAGGGCGCTTGCGCTCACAGCATGGAACGAGGCCGGGGCCGGACGCGTGATGGGGTACGCGTTGCGGTCCCGGGCTCAGGTCTATTACACGCTCCAGGCGAGGATGACGTGTTTGCCACCGGCGATGCCCGTGACCTTTGTCAGCTGCGTGGCCTCGCCTCCGCCAACAGGCGTTGAGGAGGGTAAAGGAACCGTCGGTCGACGCGACCGCGGACGAGGAACCGGCGCTCGCGGCGGGTGTGGAGGGAGAGGAGGTGGCTCCGCAGGTGCTGAGGGCGAGTGCGGTTGCCGTGGCAAACAGGATCGTGGGGCGCGCTTTGATGGACATGTGGCACCTCTTGAGCGTGATCGGCGGGTGTCGAACGTTGCAGGATAGTTGTGAGCTGACAAGACTATTCACCTCTAAAAAGTGATGTGCGACACTTGTGTATTCATAGTGTTTTCACAGTTTCGCCATAACGTCCGCTTATGTGTCGTCCCTAATCTGCGAAGCAATGATGAACAAATCAGCAGAAAGGAGCGTCCCCATGGCGGACGACAACAAGAACCCGGCAGGTGACACCGAGCGCACCTCGATCCTGCCCCAGTCGGAGGCGCAGGCCACGGAGCAGACCGAGGTCCTGCCCACGCACGTGGCGCAGGCGGAAACGGCGCGGATGCCTCCCGTCACCCAAGAGGAGACCAGCAATGCGTTTGCTGGCACGCCCCTGGAGTCGGTCGCGGGGGCTTCTGTCGATGACTATGCCGGTGATGAGGCCGTGGCAGCTAGCGTCGCGACGCTCGAGCCTGCACCGAAGAAGACTTCGTGGGGCAAGCGCGCGGCCATCGCCGGCGCCGCAGCTGCGGTGCTATCCGTCGGCTTCGGTGCGGGCATCATCACGCATGCAGCCGTCATGGGCGATGGTCAGGACTTCTATGAGCAGGGATACGAGGACGGTCCAGGGCCAAGGAACGACCGCCAGCTGAGCGATGAGGGCGCGCGAGACACAATCCGTCTCGCGCGCCCTTCATGCGAGTGTGGCCGCCAGGGTCGAGACTGCCACGCACACGAGGAGCGCCGCAAAGACCAGGCCGAGCACCCGATTCGAGACTCTTGTGGTGAGCTTGGCTCCCACGAAGCCGCCTCCCATCGACGCCGCGGTGAACAGCGCGACCATGACCCCGGCCTCGGCGGTGATCGTCAGCGTGCCCGCGAGAGTGCGCGACGCCAGCCCGAAGACGGCGGTGATCACCATGACCAGCAGGGACGTCGCGGAGGCCCGCTTCATTGGGTACCGTAGCGCCAGGTGCAGCGCGGGCACGATCGCGAACCCGCCGCCGACGCCGAAGAATCCCGTGAGGAAACCCGTCAGTGTCGCGAGGGCGACGACGCGGAACGCGGTCGTGAGCGTCCAGGTTCCCTTGTCGACCTTGGTATACCCGGCCTCGTCAGAAGAGGACGCGGCAGATGGGCGTATCTGGGAGCGCACCATGAAGACCGCGACCGCTCCCAGGAGAGCGCAGAAGGAGAGCATGAGGGCACGCGCCGAAATGAGCGGGCCGAGCGCCGAGCCTGCCCACGTGCCCACGAGGCCAGCCAGGGCGAAGAGAGCGCCCTCGCGCCATGCGACGTTCCCGCTGCGAGCGCGCGTCGCCAGCGAGATAGCGGCCGTCAGCCCCACGATGATGAGGGACAAGCCCGTCGCCTGGTGGGGATCCTGCCCAAGAATGTAGACGAGGATCGGCACCGACAAGATGCCGCCTCCCGCGCCGAGCGAGCCGACGACGATGCCGACGAATGCGCCGATGAGGAGCGCTTCAACAATCATTGGTCATTTCCGAATAGATGTGGTGAGAGATAGTCCAAGGGAGGTAGAGACCGCGGGGTCCATGATGTCCGAGGCCGGCCTGCCCGCCGCGATCAGCATGCCCATCGCGCGCAGGGCAGGGGTGGCGTGTTCATAAAACGCCCGGTACCCCTCGCACAGGTAGTTATGTGAGGACTCGCCGCGTCGCACGAAACGGTCTTTCGGGCATCCTCCCCAGCACAGCCGCAGGTGCGGGCACGCGCGGCATTCGTCATCCAGGCTGGGCTTGAGGCGAGCGAAGTCACGCATCTTCTCCGAGGCCGCCAGCTGCGTGAAGGACGAGGAGTTGATTGAGCCGACCAACCAATCCGGCTCCACCCAGTGATCGCAGGCGTACACGTCGCCGTTGAACTCCATCGCCATGTTCGCCCCGCACTGGGGTGCATGCACGCACACCGTGGCCGAGCCAAACATGGCCGACAGGGTCGAATCCACGTCCTGAATGAAGACCTCGCCGACGTCGGCGGCCAGCCACTGGTCGAACACCTCGCACAGGAAACGCCCGTAGGAAGCAGGGGATGTGGAACGGCTGGTGACGCAGTCCCCGTCCTGGCGGTACAGGAGCGCCGAGGTCCCGGAGCGCCAGCCGCGCTCGGCCTGGGCCAGGTCGGCGGCGCGCACGCGCTCGACGATGGGGATGAACTGCAGGTAGCGGGCCCCCAGATCGTCGCGGAAGTAGCGGTACACCTCCTCCCCGTGATCCTCGTTGGCGGCGTTGACCGTGCACAGAATGTTCGTCTCCACGCCCGCGCGGGCGAGTGCCTCCCAGCCGCGCACAACCATCGCGTGTGTGCCCCGCCCGCCACGGTTGAGGCGGTAGGCGTCGTGCAGGGGAGCGGGACCGTCGATGGACACGCCCACGAGGAAGTCATGGTCCGCGAAAAAGCTGGCCCAGTCGTCGGTCACCAGCGTGCCATTGGTCTGCAGTGCGTGACGCACATGCTGGGTGGGGCGACGGTAGCGCTCACACAACTGAATGAGGCGCTCAAAAAAAGGCAGGCCACGCAGGGTCGGCTCCCCGCCCTGCCACAGCATCGTGACCTTGCCGTCGGGGCTCGATTCGAGGAACGCCTCGACGTAACGTTCCAAGGTCTGCTCGGACATAGTCTGCGCCGCTGCGTCGTAGAGCAGCTCCTTGGACAGGAAGAAGCAGTACTGGCAATCCAAGTTGCAGGCTGCTCCCGTCGGTTTGGTGACGACGGAGAAGGGGATCGAGCGCGTCACGGCCTACCCCCGCGATCGGTGCGCACCTCCATCGACGAGGCAGGCCCCACCTCCAGGGGTGAGCCTTCCTCGGGGAGGTGGGCGGCTGCGGTGTCCTCCTCAAAGGGACGGGCGGCGATGTACGCGCTTGCCTGAGCAGCACCCAAAGGCCCCAGTGATGCCCCCACGACGTTGATGTCCCACTCCATGACGGGAATCAGCTCCCTATGCATGGCAGCCGCGATGTCGGATCGCAGGGAGGGAAACGCGTCGACGATTTCGCCGGCCACGATGATGGCCCGAGGGTTAATGAGGAGCGCGGCCGAACCCAAGACATAGCCGACAGCCTGGGTAGCCCGCTCCAGGGCCTCGCGCGCACGCGTATCGCCGGACAATACGGCGGCCCGCAGCTGAGCAGTATCGGCAACGCCCGCGCGCTCGCACAGCGCCGGGACGGATGCCAGTGTTTCGAGGCAACCACGCTGCTACAGGCGCAGGGTGAGTCATTGGCGCCCACCGTCATGTGCCCGAGTTCCCCGGCCAGCCCTCCCGCCCCGCCAACGAGGCGAAAATCGGAGACGACGCAGCCGCCCACCTCCCGACAGGCGCAGATAGATGAATGAGGACATGTCGCGCCCGCGCCCCACAGGGCCTCCGCGAGCGCCGCCATGCGCACGGTGTTGTCGACGATCGGGAGAGCCACCAGCGACGCGTGAGCTCGCTGAGCTCCTCCATGGTCGGGCACGCGTCCGAGGAGAGCCTGGCGTTACGCCCCATCGGAATGGGAACACCCACGCCCACCGCGCGCACCGTCGAAGTGTCGATTCCTTGATGGGCCGCGCCTGCGGCCAGAGCCCTCGCAGGTTTGCTCGAGAGAGAGCTGGAGGGAGGGAGAGGCGGGGGAGACGATATGAACGGCGGCCAGGGACGGTCCCGGCGCGCGAGAGCATGACGCCGCGCACGACGTGCGCGTGACGTTCAGGCCGACGCAGTGTGCCGCCGATGAGTTGAGTGTGAGGAGCTGGGTGGGCCGGCCTCGTCCGGGGGCGTTCGTGCGCACGGGCGTCACCGATCCCTCGTCGAGGAGGGTGGTGAGCGCACGCCCCAGGTTCGTGCGTAGGTGTCGAGGGCCTCGCACAGCTGGGAGCGCGTTGCGGGGGCTTTGGCCAGGTGGGCGACGATGCGGTCTTCGAGGGTGGGCAGTGGTCTGCGTGTGGGGTAGTGCATGCCTCTCCTTCCCGGCGCTTCGTCGTTGGTGTCCGCTCGGGGCGCTTTCGGCCTCGTTGACGCTGTCTATGATACGCGTCACTGTGGGGTGTGCGGGGCGCGCGTTGGCCTCGGCGGCGGGATCATGCGTGTCCTCTCGCCGCCGAGGCAGGGGCTAGTCGCTCGTGACCTCGTCGAGGTCGGAGCGAGCCGTGTTCACCAGCGGGATGTCGAAGTCCGTCATCGCCGCCATCCACTTGGCGAAGGAGTGATCCCCGCGTTCACGCAGCTGCAGGTACAGGTTCGTGGCCAGCTCCCTGCGGATCTCGTCGTAGACGGGCACGGTGTACACGTTGTTCATCTCCGCCGGATCCAGTCGCAGGTCGTAGAGCTCGTTGATCGACTCGGCTGATGACGAGCTTGAAGTCCCGCGTGCGCAGCATGCGCTGCTGGAGGGGAAGTGGTGGCCGTGGAACTCGCCACGATGTCCTCGCGCCAGCCTTTCGACCCTGTCCGCCGCGCGTCAGGTCCACGATCGAGCGGGCCGTCCTCCACGAGCGAGGTGTCCAGGCCCTGCGATGTCGAGGACCGTGGCCGGCAGATCGATGAGGGAGACGAATGCGTCGGAGCGACCCACGGTTGAGACGCTGGGGATGGGGCTATGAAGGGGACGTTGTAGATGTCGTCGTACATCATCGGGCCCTTGTCGTTGAGGCGGTGTGAACCCGTGAATTCACCGTGGTCCGCGCAGAAGAAGACCGCCGTGTCGTCCAGGATGCCCAGCTGCGCGCCACGTCCATGATGCGCCCTATCTCGAAGTCGATCATGGCCGTGTAGCCCCAGTGAGACCGCGATGAGCTTCTTCCACTGCTCGTTCGTGAACGAGGAGGTGGACCAGTAGGTCGCGTAGTTCTCCTGGATCGGGGCTTGCCGATGAGGGAGTCGCCGAAGTTTTTCCGGCAGCTCGACGTCGTTTGGATCGATGAGGTCGAACCACTCGTCGGGCAGGGAAGTAGGGCAGGTGGGGGCCGAAGAAATGTACGTCGAGGCAGAAGGGCTGCTTCGAGTCCTTCCAGTCGGCGGCGTACTCGCGCAGCTTTTCGATCGCCCGGTCCGCCAGGAAGCGCTCGAAGGTGGCTTCCTCGGGCTGGTCGAGGCGCGCGGCGATGATGTGCCCGTCGCGCCCGCCGGGCAGCTTGCCGCGCCACAGGTCGTGCGCGCACCGGTGGGAGGTTGTTGGCCTCGAGCCAGGCGACGTACTTCTCGTTGGCGACCGGGTTTTCGGCGCCCCAGTATGTGTCGTCGTCCGCGCCGAACTTGTCGGGCAGGTTGTAGCCGCAGTGGTACTTGCCGACGATGCCGACGTTGTAGCCGGCGTCGCGCAGTTCCTGCGTGTACGTCCACGTGCCCTCGGGGATCGAGACCTGGTAGGCGATATTCCATTCGGGGTTGGCCAGCACCTGGTGCTTGCCCGGGCGCTTGCCGGTCAGCAGGGAGGCGCGAGCCGGCGTGCAGATAGCCGTGGGGGTGAAGCAATGGGTGAAGGCGAAGCCCGATTCGCCCATCGCGTCGATGACGGGGGTTTGCGCGTGGGGGTTGCCCAGGCAACCGATCGTGTCGGTGCGGTGCTGGTCGGTCATGATGACCAGGACGTTGCGCACGTTGTTGGGAATGTCCCGAGTCGTATCAGTCATTGCAGTGCCTTTTCGTCGTTGAAATCGAAGGGGAGAGCGCTCACTTCTGGGCGACTACCTTATCCATGTCTTCAAGCTCGGCGCCGCTGGTCTCGGTGAGGAACTTCGCCGTGAAGATGACCGCGAGGACACCGAAGGCGCAGTAGATCCAGTAGGTGCCGGCCGGCGACCAGGCGATGAGGAAGGGGAAGAGGAGGACGACCAGGAAGTTGACGAGGAAGTCGGCGCCCGACGCGAGCGACATGGCGCCGCCGCGGATCGAGTTGGGGAACATCTCGCCCATGACGATGGAGAAGATGGGGCCCCACGAGGAGGTGAATCCGAGCAGGAACGTGCACAGGGCCGCGACCGCCAGGAATGCCAGGACGGGGGAGTCCGCGACATCCGGCTTGCCGTCGATGGTGGGGGCGACCGTGAAGACCGTCGCCACGATGCCGAGCGAGACGAAGATGAGGGTGCCGCCGTAGATCAGCATGCGCTTGCGGCCCACGCGGTCCACCAGCATGATGCCCGACAGGACGCCGACGATCTTGAATGCGGTGATGAGCAGGGTCTGGGCCAGGGCCATCGACTCGGTGAAGCCGACGGCGGCGAACAGGGAGTTGGAGTAGAAGAAGACGCCGTTGATGCCGGTGAGCTGCTGGAAGGCTGCGATCGCCATGCCGACAAACACGAGGCCGCGCCACTGCGAGGACAGGGATCTCGTCCGATCGAGAGCTTCGCGCCGCCCGTGATCGTCAGGGACTGGGCGATGGCCTCGACGCGGGCCGCGGGGTCTTCCTCGCCGGATAGCTTTGCCAGGATCTCCTCGGCCTCCTTGGTGCGGCCCACGGAGACGAGGTAACGGGGAGACTCGGGAATCTTCGCCGTAAAGACGACGAAGAGCAGGGCCGGGATGATGAGGCACGCGAAGAGGACCTGCCAGGTCATGAGCCCGCCGAACGCAGGCTTGGCAGCGCCGCCCGTGATCGAGACGACCGCCGTGTTGATGAGGCCGGCGAAGAAGAGGCCCAGGATGATCGCGAGCTGGCGGAATCCGATGAGACGCCCGCGGATGTCTGCGGGCGCGATCTCCGCGACGTAGCCGGGGGCAACCGTGGTCGCCGCTCCGAAGCCGATGCCGCCAATGATGCGGGTCAGGAGCAGGAAGGGATAGCCGAGGCTACCGAGTAGGGGAGAGATGGGGCCGAGGAGGGCCTCAACAAGCAGGAAGGGACCGACCCACATGAGCGTCGTCTTACGGCCGATCTTGTCGGAGATGCGCCCCGCGGCGAGGGCACCGATCAGCCCACCGATGACACCTGCCGCGCCCGCAACGCCCTGCAGGATCGGGCCGAGCTCAAAGGTGGATCCCACGGCCTTGATGGCGGCGTTGAGGACCATGCCCTCGAATCCGTAGAAGAAGGGGCCGAGGGTGGCGATCAGAGCGAGAGTCGTTGCGTAGCGCCTCGCTTGCTTGTCGCGGGGTGTGAGTGTGGTTGTCGATGACATGTCTTCATCCTTGAAGGTGTGGTGATGCGCCCGCGCCTGCCGTGTGCGCTTCATTCACCGTACGCGCACAATTTTGTGTCCGAAGTAACGGACATAAACAGATGTAGTGAACTGTGTCACTAACATGTGTGCGTTTAACGCGTCTGAACCACAAACTCCGGATTCGGCGTCTGTGCCGGCGTCACCGAATCAGCCTCAATGACCAGCGCCTTCCCACCGCGCACACGCAGCGTACCGCTCACACGCACCCAGCTATCCGCCTCAGGAGCAGGCCCAGCCCACCGCACCGCAAAACCAACCGGATACGCATCCGCCGCACAACACCAAATCGCCATACGCGCCACCGCAAAACTCTCCTCATCCGTCACGCGCGGAATCGACGCCTGGGCACTCGCGGCCTCGGCACTGAGCACGAAACCCGTCAATTCGACGCGCTGACCATCGTGCGCGCGGCCGTTGGCGATCATCTCCTTCACCTGGGAGTAGAAGTTGTCGGTCGTGAGCTCCAGCTTCCCGCTCGACGAGGCCTGCCCCGCGCCCGCGTTCTGGCTGCCACTGCCGGTGGTAGGGTTTGCACCCCCGTTCGCTGAGTTGTCGGAATCCCCGGGGGTGTCCTCGGTCGAATCGTCGGTGT
>BNJU01002728.1_pt1 | contig 23119 bp, 27 predicted proteins | sample 8539281 | NCBI WGS metagenome assembly BNJU01 (sample SAMD00202456, study PRJDB9452) | human saliva metagenome | isolation source: human saliva | place: Japan
GGCATGGATGGCTTTTTGCATTCTCCCATCCCCAGAAAACATAACTGCACTGGAACCTCTCACAGTATTGCTCAAGTGTTCGTCACCAAAGCTTCATTATATTCAATAAAGGTAGCAAGAATATATTTTTCATATTAGAGAAGAAGCCTCACTCCCCAGCCCTCTTCTGAATGGAATAATCTACTCCAGCCTCCCCTCAAGGAGAGGAAGGAGCCTCATGCCCAACCCTCTCCGAATGGAGAGGGAGAATATCATTATTAGTAAACAAAGAGGGCATTTCTTCGATGTGAAGAGACGCCCTTTTTCATTGCGAAGGAAACGCCTCCTTGATTGGAGAAGTGGGCGTTCTTTAATTAATGATAACGCTGTAGTGCAGGGACAGACGCCTCGTCTGTCCGCATTTTTCGTCCCCTTTTGGCATTCCGTTAGGTAACATCCTCCTTTGGAGGGGCTTTGGGAGGCTTTTTATATTGTTGTGATAGTATGGTGGACAGACGAGGGCGTCTGTCCCTACTTTGTGGCATCATTTCTGATTAAAATAATAGTGTCATTAAAAACAACATGTCATTATGTCCTTCTGTCTTTAAAAACTATGTTGCAAAGTGGACAGGCAAGGGCATTTTTCCCTGCTTGTTACTACTGCTTCTGACAAAACTAATCACAAACTTTTGAATTATGAACTTTTGAATTTTGAATTAAAAATGTGTATCTTTGCATGGATGAAGTATGCAATCATAGCCGCTGGAGACGGCTCCTGACTGGCACAAGAAGGTGTTACTGATGCCAAGCCATTGGTTACAGGTAATGGAGAACGGCTTATCGACCGGTTGATAAGAGTGTTTGTAGCGAATGATGCAACCGATATTCTCGTTATCTCGCAATGAGCACATGACGGATGTTGCAAGGCACCTCGTTGAGGTGGAGGAACAGGGATTGAATGGGCATCATGTCCCTCTGCAGTTCCTGATTAAGTCAACTCCTAGTTCCATGCACAGCCTTTATGAGCTGCGAAAATACCTACTTGACGAACCCTTCATACTGACAACTGTTGATACAATCTTCGATGAGCAAGCGTTCAGTTCGGCTGTCTCACTTTCCGGAGAAAGGCTGCATCAGGGGTGGATGCACCGATGGTGTAAACTGATTATATCGATGATGAGAAACCGCTCTCACGTGTCGACTAGATTCGCAACTACACGTTACGGGCTATTATGACCATGCACAACCTGATACGCAATATATCTCTGCGGCATCTATGGACTTACCCTTTAACCCTCTCCATATTGGATGATTGCATTGCAAAAGGGCAACATCGAATGCGTAACTTTCAGCGTGCTTTGGTGGCAGAAGGGCTTCGTGTTGAGGCTTATCCATTGTCGAAAGTCTTTGACATCGACCATGCCTCTGACATAACAAAGGCTGAAGAATATTTGAACAAAGGCTCTAAACCATGTTACTCATACAACGGGCAAGGCGTTATTCGCCCCATTCTGAAGAGAAAGATTGGGCTATCTTGGAGGCAGTGGGTAGGCTGTTAGGCAAGGTAGACATCGTGGGTGAAGAAGCGTTGGAAACCTTTTTACAATCGCATGAGAGGGTAGGGGAGAGTCTATCGAAAGCTGGAGTGCCCACCGAGCGATGTCTCGTTCTCTCTATGGGCAGTGCTCCGCAGACCTTAGACTATCTATCTACATTGGAGGAAAAAGGCGTCTGTGTGCTCAATCCCACAGCTGGTGTGCGAGCCTGCCAACGTAGTAATATAGAACGAGTAATGCGTGAGAATCATCTTCCACTGCCACCATCAGAAGGCGAAAAAGGCTACTGGCTGAAGCGTGGCGACCAAAGCGCAGAGACCCAAGAGGACGTTTGCTATTGTGCGAATCGGGCTGAACTGAATCTTGCCAAAGAGCGTTTTCGGCGGCGAGGAATCGTTGATTTCATTGTACAAGCGCATGTGGAAGGCGATTTAATCAAGTTTTATGGCGTTGAAGGAACGAATTTTTCGTTGTTTCTATCCTTGTGACGATGGCGAAACGAAGTTTGTGCAGAGCAGCAGAACGGTATTTTCATCATTTCAACTACTCCAAAGGGCAGTTGCAACACGATGCAGAACAGTTGTCGAGGCTTTTGCAAACCCCCTATCTATGGTGGCGATGCTATCATCCGAGCTGATGGAACTTATGTAATCATCGACTTCAATGATTGGCCGAGTTACTCCTGTTGTCGTCAAGAGGCAGCTCATGATTGTTGAAAGAGTGCGTCAGTTGTGAAAAGTCATCCCCTTGACTATTAACAAACGATAATGAAAGTCTTGAAAAGATACATGATAATAAGAGAGAAAATAGATAAATTCCGCACATTACTACGTGCTTCTATGAAGTCGGAAGATACCGAAGAGTGGTTAGATGTGCATTTCACACGTCCCATCGGACTTGCTTTTTGCCTTGCTCTGGCACCGCTTATGTCACTCCTAACAGCATTACAATCTTCCATATTCCTTGGGTGTGGCGGCAGGAGTGATGTTCTTTCACAGACACATTATATAATGTAGTGGGCGTAGTGCTTTTGATGCTTGCAACTTTTGTGATTCCACCGACGGACAACTAGCTCGTCTCACCAACCAGCGGTCGATGAAGGGGCGTTGTTTGATGGTTTTTGCTAGCGATACATGGTTTTTACGATCTATCTAGCCCTCGTCTTGCGCCTTTTGAACGAACCTATACCTCTTACAACAGTGCCTTGTGGCATTGGAGGATTGGCTTTGGCAGCCGTTGCAGGTCTATTGTCTCACTCGCCACAAAGCTCCTTGAGCGACTATTATCGTCAGATACATCTTTATCTCCTGATGGGTAAGAAAGGGTCAGAATTCAGGCTCTATGCGCAGGAACAAGCGATAGTTGAATCGCTGAAAGGCAAACTGAACGTCTTTTTGGGAGCGTGCTTTCCACCCAATTATCAGTATTATTGCAGAGAGTCAGAGCGTCGCACACCCGCTTTTCAGCGTTTCCACAAAGTGTTGATGGCACAGTATGGCAGTATAGAGCAGGTTCCGCAAGAACTGAAAGAGCGTTTTTTGAGAGGAGCCGACCGCTCATGCCCTTCACAAACCTACTTACTTTTAACAGTAGAGCCATCCTCCTTTACATCACCTGCTTACTGAATTGCCCTTGGATCTACCTCCTTTTTGAAGTCACGATATACAACCTCATGTACGTATATATGCACAAGAAACACGAGAAACTGTGTGCGTCTTTGATACAGAACATCGGTGAGGAAAGGCAGACAAAGCCGTCCGTTATCCTCTTCGACTTCGGTGGAACACTTGATACACAGGGCTGTCACTGGGGTAAAATGCTTTGGCATGGATATGAAACGATGGGTGTTTCTGTGACAGAAGAGCAGTTTCGGGAAGCCTATGTGTATGCTGAACGTAAGTTGGGAAGCGAACCTTTGATTCATGCCAACGACACTTTCCGTAGGATGTTATCGGTGAAACCTCGGCTTAGAGTTCGATTACCTTAGAGAAAAGATGGTTGACTGTTGATGAGCAAAGCGAGAAGAAGATGCAAACCAGCCTCGAAGCCCACTTATATAATAAGGTGGAAACGACAATCGGAAGCAGTAAGAACGTTCTTGAACAGCTTCGGAAGCGATACAGATTGGGCTTAGTAACCAACTTCTATGGCAATATGTCCGTTGTTCTCAATGAGTTCCAGCTGTCCAATCTCTTTGAGACTGTGACCGAGAGTGCCGTTGTTGGCGTTCGTAAACCATCTCAGAGATATTCAGAAAAGCCGTTGCTGCCATGCAGGTAGAGCTCTGCAAGGTAAGCTTAGTAGGGTGATAGCTATATGAAGGACATTCCTTCCTGCCCATGAGATAGGCTGCCGTACCTGTTGGATCAAGGGTGAGGGATGGGACAAGGGAGAGCCACAAGCACCTGTTGCCGACCTTATTATTCATGAGTTAAAGGTACTTTTATCCTACGAATAAGTACTATTTGAAGTTTAAATAAGCTGAAAATAATTAGAATGAAAGCAATATTAGTAAAGTAAGAGCGTTTAGTTTATAACTATAAAAGGCATATGAAAGAAATAAATGTCAGCCTGCAGAGGGTAGACTGAGTGTTGGTCGTTGGATGTGGAGCCGTTGCTACAACATTCATAACGGGTGTATTGATGGCACGTAAGGCTTTGCAGTTTATCGGGTCGATGACACAATATGACAAGATACGTGTTGGGCATGGAGCCGATAAGCGGTATCTGCACCACAAGGACATTGTTTCGATGGCAGACCTTCGTGATCTTGTCTTCGGACATGGGATGTCTCACCAAAACGCATATCAAGTTGCGGTACTATGCAGAGGTCTTCGAAGGCGCAAAGACATTGAACCTGTTCGGGACGTATTGACACATTAAGTCTATGAAAAGCAGCTCTTCGACAAGAATTACGCCAAGCGTCTTGATGGTGATAATGTTAAGGATTGCAGGACGAGATGGGATATGGTTGAGGCGTTAAGAGCCGATATCCGCGACTTTAAAGAGCGTGAGTAATGCGACAGAGTAGTAGGTTATCTGGGCTGCTTCCACAGAGATATTTCTGTACCTTTACGATGCGGCTTTATCACAAGATCGCTGACCAACTGCAAGCATGCGATGAAGGCTGACGACAGAGAGCACATAGCCCTTCTATGTGTTATGCTTTACGCTGCTTTGGGAAGAGAGATGCCCGTTTTATCATGGGTGCTCCTAACACTACTGTTGACATTCCTCATGATGGGAATTAGCAGAGAAGACGCACATGCTGATTGCAGGAAAGGACTTCAAAAACAGGTCAAACACTGGTGAAACCAGGCTTTCGCACCTATCATTAAGACCTGCAATTTGGGCTTGGCAGGATGGTTCTCAACCAATATCCTCGGTAATAGGGATGGGCTTGTTCTTGGACGAGCCAGCCAACTTCCACAATTAAAGAGGCTAGTAAAAGTTGTCCACCTTTAGAGACCATTTGTAAGCCAGACGAGCAGCCCGACTTATATGGAAACATCTATCACAAGGTGCGTATCAACTCACTATCCTCCACGCAACGACAATAGCAAGAGATGGATAACATTGATATCTTCGGGTGATGGGATACCCAATGCAGATCAAGATAAACTTCCTTTGCCGTGATTCCATCCTTGCCGCACCCCTTTGTTACTAGGACTCTGTTTTGTTGTCAGATGTGGCTGCTAGGCTGGAAGATGGTATTCAACGCTTCTTGAGCTTCTTCTCAAAGAGTCTGAAATCGCATGACTTCACGCAAGGTGAAGAGCCTGTGAACAACCTCTTTGAGCAGTACACAATGCTCAAGAATGCCATCCGTAGATGGGAGGCTACGAGCCGGATGAAGAGATAGACTAGTTGTCTCTGTCTGGAGTAAATAAGACTTTGGGTCTTAAAAGAGTTATAAAATGATTGTATTAGATAGATTAAGAAAATCCCAGAAGTCCGTGTTCTCCGTGTTTCGGGACCGACTGAGAATAGTGCTGTTGATGTGCCTATTGTTTATAGTAGGCACATTGATGGCTCATGCGCAACTAACTACTTCCTTTCAGTCTTTAAAGGTAGATTCCCTACCAGTTAAGACTGATCTGTTGTTATTAAGCACCGACTTATGTCGCTTGCCACCGATTCCCCTCATTCAGATGATGGACCTCCTGGCAAAGGGATGCAAGTTTTCGCACCTGCAGTCGATAGTACTTTATTACAGTGCTATGTGGTTGACTCTGCAGACAGGAGACAGTATTCTTATGCTAATGCCATCTATAAAGCACTGAAGATAGGGACTGGCGATGCTGACGGTCATTTCACAATTAAGAGGAAGGCTGAGAACAACCACCGTAACGGCTGTTGGCTATAAACCTCGTCGAACTAAAGTGACGGATGACACGCCCTAATACACTGCATATAACGCTCATTGCCGACTCGAGACAACTGCAAAGGTGTGGTGGTAAAAGCCAAACGCCGGCATCGTTACTCACGCAAGGATAACCCCGCAGTAGAGCTTATGAGGCGTGTAATAGCAGCCAAGAAGGAGTCGTTACTATCGAACCACAGCTACTATCAATATGATAAGTATCAGAAGGTAATGATGGCTGTTAACAACCTAACTCCCGATGATCTTGAGGGCAAGATGTTCAAGAGAGCACCTGGCTAATCGATCAGGTGGAGGTGTGCCCATATACAATAAGCTCATACTTCCTATCTCCGTTGATGAGACACTCACGCAACACATCTATCGCAAAGAGCCTCGCGATGAGAAAGACATCGTGTTGGGTCAGACCACAAAGGGTATCTCTAAGCTCATTCAGACAGGTGAGGCGGTGAACACAATAGTAAAGGATCTCTTCAAAGACATCAACATCTATGATGATCAAATCGACCTTTCTGCAAAAGAGATTCCCTCCAATAGGCTCAACTGCCATCTCCTTCTATCATTTCTATATAGATGATACGGTCTATGTGAAACCAAGATCAATGTATCAGACTACAGTTTATGCCAGCAACCAACAGGACTTTGGCTTCTGTGGTGAGCTTTTATGCTGAACGACAGTACGCTGTATGTGAAGAAGTGGACATGCAGTGCCTCGCAAACACAGGTGTTAACTTTGTCGATGCGATGAAGCTTTGAACAGGAGTCTTACTGTTGACAATGGCGAATGGGCGTTGACAACGGATAACATGGTGGCTGAGTTGAAACTCACCGACTTTTCTCCAGCGTGCCATTGTGATACGTACAACGGCATGAATCACTATGCCTTCAATCCTATTGACGACAAACTCCCTTAAGGGGAAAGCAAAGGTTACGTATGATGCCAACGCTAAGATGCGTGATAATGAGTTCTGGCAGAACACAGAACGACGCAGTTAACGAAGAGCGAAGCCGGTATGGACTCGTTCGTGAAACGCATGTCTAAGACCAAGCACTTCAAGTGGGTGCTGTTCGCAACGAAAGCTCTTGTGGAGAACTTCATCGAGACTGGCAATGAAGATAAGCCTAGTAAGGTGGACCTCGGACCGGTTAACACCTTCATTTCAAAGAACTTCGTCGATGGCATCCGTTTGCGTGCTTCAGCCCGAACAACGGCTAAGTTCAATCCACACTGGTTCTTTGAAGGCTATTACGCATACGGTACCAAGTCGCATGACCATTACTATGATGCGAAGGTAACATACTCTTTCAATAAGCCAGAATACCAACCGATTGAGTTCCCGATACGTACAATCTCCATCGAATCCAATAAAGATATAGAGTCGCCATCGGATAAGTATTTCCAGCTTACATGGATAACATCTTTATGACCTTTCGCCCAGTTAGGTGGAGAAACTCTACTTTTATAATCGCCAGAAGATAACCTTTTGAGGGGAAACAAGCTATGGCTTGAAAACAGGTATTGGCTTCGCACAGAGAGCAATCGCCTCAACTGGAAAGTTGATATACGAAACGGATGGATGGCCTTGGCAGATCGTATCTCGTATGACAGAGCTGTCTTTGAGTTTAGACTTCCGTCCCGGACAAACCTATGTGAACTCGAAACAGAGAAGAATGGAGGTTAATCTTGATGCACCAGAGTTCAAGAAAGCACATCATGGGCTTGAAGAACTTCCTCGGAGGGCACTTCACGACCACTCACCGAACTCCATCCATAAGCGATTCTGGTTAGGGAGCTGGGGACACGTTGATACACGTGTAGAAGGGGGTGCGCAGTGGAATAAGGTGCCTTTCCCTTTCCTCATCACACCGCCTGTCAACACCTCATACTTCGAACACCTTTGGTACGTTTTAACCTGATGCAACCACTGAATTCCTTTAACGATCGGTATGCCAAATTCAACCTTGCTTTGGGACTTGGAAGGCAAGGTTTTCAATCGAGTTCCATTGTTGAAGAAGTTGAAGTGGCGTGAGTATGTAGCCTTCTATAAGGGCATGGGGCACCTAACAGATAAGAACAACTTTTCACCACAGAACCTCTAACGATCGAGTTCTATATAAGTTTCCAGATGGAACAGGTGTTATGACGAATGATCCTTATTTAGAGTTTGTGGTCGGAGTGCATAATATCTCAGTGTTTGAGGTCGATTATGGCGCAGACTGACCTATACTCATGCGCCGGGGATCTCTAAGAATGGTATAAGATCTGGTTTTAATCTTTGTGTTTCTAGAGCTCTCTTGTAATTCAAAAATCATAATTCACAATTCAAAATTATGATTAGGTAGAGGACGAGTTATACAGGTTGATGGGTTAACAAGTTGTTTGATTCTGTTGAGGAAAAGCCATCCCCCAACCCCTACGTATGGGGAGAGGAGTAAAGAGTGCTTTTTGCATGCGAAGTCAGTATATAGTGCAGTGACAGACGCCCTCGTCTGTCCGCATAAATACAATATATGAGACAAAGGGATATGTCATTAGAACAATATGTCTTTTAGTCATTTTGTCTTTAAACCACGTTAGGAGGCGGACAGACGAGGGCGTCTGTCCTCACAGTGTAGCGTTATCTGGGAGGTAGATGAGTTCTTTAAAAAGTTGATATAAGTATAGATTATGTTGAAAGATATTATCTTAGTAGGTATTGAAGTTTTGTAGGAGTGAAGCTCTGCGAATGGTTATCTCAAAGTATATTCAGCTTTCATGACAGGGTCGTCTCTTAGGAACGATGGTGGTAAATGTTTTGGGCTGTTTTCTGATTGGCGTTTTTCCTCCTTTATCAGGTGAGAATGGAGGTCTAGTACGTCTACTCGCCTCCTACTAACTACTGGTTTTTGTGGTGGATTCACGACCTCTCCACCTTTATGAACGAGAATGTTTGGTTTGATAAAAGGTGGTGATGGATTCACAACATCCGTTCTTACATCCTAGCCTCCTCGCTTTGGGATTCATCGGTGTTGGCTGGTAGGCAGTGGTGGTGCATTATGAGCACTAAACACTCTCTTTAATTCAAAAATTCAAAGTTCACAAATCTCAAAAATTATGATTACTTCGAGTTGACGAGTAGAGAGTTGATGTTAACGAGCTGTTAGTTCCGTGAAATGAGATATCTATTGCCTCTCCATTCGGAGAGGGGGCGGGGGTGAGGCTTCATCTCTGTTTCAGTGAGGGCGCTTCGATGTGAGGAGACGCTTTATCGCAAAGAGACGCCCTCTCGAATAGAGAAGCGGCGTCTCTTCATTTGCTGTCTTCATGGCTCGCGCTAACGAGGCAGTGTCTCGTTACACTGGACTATATGATACAGAGTATCTTAGCAAGCCCTTTACATCAAACAGAACTAATCATACTTTTGAATTTATGAACTTTGAATTTTGAATTAAAAGAGGTGTCTACTTTGATAACTGAAGGGGTTACAAGATAGCTTCTAAAGCATGTTGGAAGAGCCATGATTGAGCCTTTTTCTGGGGTTAGCCTTCGCGTCTCATCTGTTCGATAAGCCTCTTTGATGCTCCGTCAGATGGTCAGGAAGTTTCACGTTATAGGTGGATGATGAGGTCACCGAAAGCGTACCGATCACCACGATCGTAACCCTTTCCACGTAGCCGAACCTCTCGTTCCGCCTTGTGTTAAAGGCTTTACTTTCAGTTTTCACCTTAGTACCACTGGAGAGCTGAATAATCACTTCGCCACCCAATAGGGCAGTGTGAGATCAATGCCAACAGTGGCTTCCATTTGTCCAGGACTGGGTCGACCGTAAGCCTCTACCAGCGCTTCCTCGCCGATGAACGACGCCTCCCTGCACCTCCGAAAAAGGTCTTGGAAGAAGCTACTGCAGCCGCCACCTCCACTGCCAAAGCTACTGAAATCGAACCGCTAAACGCACCTCCATCACCTTGCGCACCATTGAAACCACCGAAGCCACCCGCTTGCTCGTAGGCATCAGCATTACGCCATTGCTCGCCGTACTTGTCATATTTAGCGCGTTTGTCGGGGTCTCCAATCACTTCAAAGGTTTCGCTCAATGCTTGAACTTGGCTTTTTTGCCTCGGATCGTTAGGATGTAGGTCTGATGGAAACTGCTTTGCACGTTTCTCTATAGGCTGCCCGCACATCCTTCTGAGGGATGTTTCGGTCAACACCAAAAATCTTATAATAATCTATGAATGCCATATCTTACCCTTATATATAGTTAATTTTTCTTTAAAGAGGGTAGCAAAGAGCGTGCCATTAGTCCATTCGGTCTCGATAATCCCTCATAGGTAAACTCGCGCAAGACCTCTAATTCTGTTGTCAGGATGGAGTAGAGCGATAGCCGGATGACTGATTCCATTGAACATATTAGTCTTCACTGTCGTGTAATGAAGCATATCTTCAAAGACGATGTTCTCGCCTCATCTGCAACGGATGATCAAACCTCCATGACCCCATCCAGTCGCCACTTACATGCTGTTTCGCGCCAGTCGGCACGTATTCTCGACCTCGGCAGAGCCGTCCTCATCAACTAATTCTGCATTGCGAACGGCTGGTGATAAGGCATCTCTAAACAGTCAGGCATGTGACAGGTGAAACTTACGTTTAAGATAGCCGTTTTTATGCCATGATCCTCCACCACATCGAGCACTTGAGCGACCAGTGGTCCTGTCTCGCTGCCGGAAGCGCACTCACCTGGTTCGAGTATCACCTTTTAACCAAGAATAGCGTTTCTAAACTCTTTCAAGGCACGAATAAGACGCGGAACATCGTAGTCTTTGCGTGTCATCAGGTGTCCGCCGCCGAGTTAACCCACTTCAGTTGAGGGAACCAGTTGGCGAACTTCGCCTCAATATGCTCCAATGTGCGTTCGAAAACATCGCTACCACTCTCGCAATGGCAATGAATATGGAAGCCATCAACGCCCTCTGGCAGTGTAGCAGGGAGTTTTGAAGATGCGATACCGAACCTAGTTCCAGGTGCGCAAGGGTATATGAGTGTTTTACCTCTGAGTACTCCGATCCACACGTAGACCGAAACTCAGCTGAGTGTTTTTCAGCTTTGCTCTAACGTGGCATCGCTCAAATTGGAGACAATGAGTTGAACTGACGAGATGAGACGAGCATCGTGCAATATCATCGATCTCGTAATCCGTATAACCGGGTGAGAAGGTATGCGGAGCACCAAATTCTTCAAAAACCAAGGCGTGCCTCATACAGAGAAGATGCTGTGGCATGGATATACTCACGGAAAATAGGAAAGGTACGCCATAGAGCGTAGGGCTTTTAGCTGCTAGAATAATCTCAACATCAGCCCTTAGCAACACTGATCGATCAGTTGAGGTCTCTTTTCGTAAACGCTCTTTCCTTCCAATATGTACATCGGTCGGGAGAGTTCGTTGTAAGTCTTTTGGATTTACTTTCATGGTGCAAATATAAGGAAAAATTTGTGGTTATCAGAAATAATATCTACATTTTGCAATACAAATAAAGTATGAGCATGAAGCTGGTTATTATGACTAAATCCACCTTCTTTGTAGAGGAGGATAAAAATATTGAGCATGCTCTTCGAGGAAGGACTGACTGCCTACACATCTCGAAGGTGGATCCATCTCCACTTTATTTGGAACGCCTTATCCCTTATTCCATCCCCATTATCATAGCAAGATAGTTGTACATCAGCACTTTCAGACGAAAGGTGAATAGTGGTTTGGGTGGTATTCACTTGATAACCCCACCATTTCTGCCCCTCGGGGATATAAAGGTCACATCAGTAGAAGCTGTGATGACGTGATGAAACTAAAGGCGATTAAGAAACAATCAGACTATGTTTTTCTTTAAAAACATCCATCAGCCACGTGAGCAATCGGCTGCACTCGAACACATCCCATCGGATATTGAGTTGTGCAGAGCCAGTCGGCAAGGACTCTAGAAAGCATGTTTATGCCATGGGAGGCATTACGGTGGATCGATTTCCACGTTTGCATGACCTCGACTTTGGTGGAGTAGTGAAAGGAAACGACCTTTGGGATCAGTTTTGTATCCATAGTGAGCAGAACTCAATCCTATAATTAAATACTCCCACAAGCTCCGTACAATTTGTTAAGGGCTTGGATAGATAACAGTTGATTTATACCTTTCATCAATATAAACAATAGAAAGAAAATGAGTGAAAACAACTCTTTTTTGGTCTTCTCAGGTACTAAGACAAGATATCTTGCTGAGAAAATCTGTGCTAGTTTAGGCTGTCCTCTTGGCAACTTAGTGATGACTCGCTTTTCTGATGGTGAGTTTGTCGTTTCTTATGAGCAGAGTATTCGTGCAAAGATGTTCTATCTTGTACAGAGCACTTCTCAACTCTGATAATCTCATGGAGCTTCTTGATGATTGATGCAGCAGCGTGCATCTGCCCGACAGATTATTGCTGTCGTGCCTTACTTTTGCTGGGCTCGTCAAGACCGTAAGGACAAAACCACGTCAGCATTGGTGCAAAGCTAGTAGCCGACTTGTTAAGTGTTGCTGGTATCGATCGTTTGATGACCATGGACCTTCATGCAGATCAGATTCAAGGTTTCTTCAATGTTCCTGTTGACCACCTCTATGCTAGCGGTGTTCTTCTTCCTTATGTGCAGAGCCTTCACTTGAAGGATTTAGTTATTGCCAGTCCTGACGTCGGAGGCTCCAAAACGTGCTAACACATACGCTGAGTATTTGGTGTCCGCCTCGTTCTTTGCAATAAGACACGTGCTCGTGCCAATGTAGTAGATACGATGCAGATCATTGGTGATGTAAAGGTAAGAACGTCATCATCGTTGATGATATGGTTGATACAGCCGGCACCATTACCAAGGCAGCTGATATTATGAAAGAAGCAGTGCAAAAAGAGTGTTCGTGCTATTGCTTTCTCACTGTGTTATGAGTGGCCCTGCAACCGAGCGTAGAGGCTTTCTGCTCTGGAAGAGATGGTCTTCACAGATTCTATTCCATATACTGCTCGCTGTTCAAAGGTTAGCAGATCTCTGTTGCTGATATGTTTGCAGAGACGATCATGCGCGTTTTGAATAATGAAAGTATCTCTAGTCAATATCTTATCTAATTGATAGATTAGATAGATCGAACTATGATTAGACATAATAAGTGGATGGAAATGAAGAGTTCCATCCCTTTTTGTGCTTTTAAGACAAGTTTCGTTGATATAAGTCAATAAAATGAAGAATCATAGAGAAAATAGCCCCCAAATGTTTTGGTGAAAAGGAAAACAGTTATACCTTTGCATTGTCAAAAGACAAATAGATTGTTTAGGTTAGTAGTAATAGATTTAGGTTTTTAGTTATTTAGTTTAAGGTAGAACAAAAGAGATTGTTCAGGTTCCAATTAAATAGGTTTAGTTAAGGTTATAAATAAGATTGATTAAAGGATAACAATGATGCAAGATGATTGGGTAAACGCCGTGAGGCGAGAACCCAAAAATCAAGCTCAAACATTCACCAAAGGTGACTGGCAAAGGGTATAGCACTGAAGCTATACCTTTTGTTAGTTTCTTCCTACTTATCAAAGCTCATCTGATAGTGGAGAAAGGGGCTTGAATGATTGTGTTGATGACAACCACGACTTGTAAAGCTAACCATCAGCACAGATTCTATAAGGTATCACGGGAATAATCAAACTGAAGTGGTTAAAGGAAAGTAAGAATCTACTGTGAAAGAAGAAAATAATTTTGCTGTCACTCCTGTCACACCTTTGATGCTTATAAGTCGTTGGAATATAGATAATTAGTTGAAATGTTAAAAAGTGACAGCAACCTAAATCTAAAATAAACTAGTGTTTTAGAGGGATGAGAGGGGCTTATGGGTTACATGGCTATATAAGATAAGAATACTTTGCATTAGATTAGTAAGGATGTTTTCTATACTTTGTTTCCTCTTTAACTATAGGTAAATCATAAAGTTTTTGTAGCCTTAAATTCTGCTCCATGTGGGATATAATATATACTTTTTTATACATAAGATTTGCAATGCAAACTCAGTGATTAGAGGAGTAAAAAGGTATGTCAATATCAAAAACAAGGCAGAAACTCGTTGATGTCGCACGGCAACTTTTTGCGAAGAATGGTATAGCTCAATACGACAATGAACGATATTGCGAAGTCGTCTGGTAAAGGAAGACGCACGCTCTATACCCTACTAAGAGTAAAGATGATGTATTATTGCGGTGATAGAATCAGAGTTGAACGTCTATCAGATAAGTTAGATGAGGTTGCCTCAAAGCGTATTAGACCGCAAGATAAGATTATTGACTGATTTATACTCACTCTAAGTATGATTAAAGAAACGGTTATGCGCAATGGAAACTACGTGCTGAGTTCTTTAGAAACATATGGATGGCAGAGAAGGTACGCAAGAATTTTGATGAAGACGAGATTGAGTTTCTTCGCAAAGAGTATATGCAGAAGGAAAGAAGATGGCGAATTTGATATTGACAATGTAGAGCTAGTTGCAGACATCACACACTCATTGTATCAAGGGCTTGGGCAACGATGTATCTCATGGTCTGGTTAGGTCATGCGACTCAACCGAAGAGTCCTCCCGTCCGTTAGTGGCAGAAAGGTTGTATGGTGCATTAGGGTAAGAGTATTATAAAGTAATAACTAACAATATAAAACTAAGGCAATATGAAATTATTGGAAGGTAAGACAGCCCTTATCACAGGAGCTGCACGTGGTATTGGTAAAGCTATCGCATTGAAATTTGCAGAGGAAGGCGCTAACATTGCTTTCACTGACCTTGTTATCGATGAAAATGGTAAGGCTACTGAAGCAGAGATAGCTGCTAAAGGCGTTAAAGCAAAGGGTTATGCAAGTAATGCCGCAGACTTCGCTCAAACAGAAGAAGTCGTTGCTAAGGTAAAGAAGAAGAGTTTGGTCTCTATTGATATCTTAGTTAATAACGCAGGTATCACGAAGCGATGGTCTTATGTCCGTATGACCGAACAGCAGTGGGATGCCGTTATAGCAGTTAACTTGAAGAGTGCCTTTAACTTCATTCATGCTTGCGTACCAGTCATGATGCGTCAGCGCAGTGGTAGCATTATCAACATGGCTAGTGTCGTTGGAGTACATGGTACTGCATGGTCAGGCAAACCATGCTGCTTCAAAGGCAGGACTTATCGCTTTTGGCAAAGAGTGTAGGTCAGGAAATGGGTCCAAAGGGCATCCGTGCTAATGCTATTGCACCTGGATTCATTGATACAGCAATGACTCAAGCACTCACAAGAGATCCGTAAGCATGGATCGATAAGATTCTCTCTCCGTCGTGGTGGTACTGTTGAGGATATTGCTAACACTGCAGTTTACCCTCGGTTCAGACCTTTCAAGCTAGTGTATCTGGTCAGGTTATCCAGGTAGATGGCGGCATGAATATGTAATCAAGACGCTTTTCCCAACCCTTTCAAAGGGTGGGAGGCTTTCTTCAAATGTTGATGAGACTTTAAAACTATCAGTTGATATAACACGAAATCACTAAAAGGAAAAATATACTCCAACCACAAGTTCTCTCCTTGGTGAGTTTGAAAATACTATATACTATGTGTTCTTTACGAAGATAACCACGTCATCATTGTCTATAAAGAGGCTGGTGAGATTGTACAAGGCGATAAGTCGGGTGATACTCCACTGTCAGAGATTGTCAAACAATGGTTGAAAGAGACATCAGAAGCCTGGTAATGTCTTTTCTAGGGTTGTTCACAGCTCGACAGACCTGCTTTCTGGTCTTAGTTATCTTTGCTAAGACATCCAAAGCACTTGACCGTTTGAATAACATGTTCCGCAATGGTGAGGTGCATAAGACCCTATTGGGCAATCGTTACCGTCCTCCTTTTGAACCCGAAGTGACGTTAACCGACTGTGCGTGTAATGAGAAGCAGAATAAGAGTTACGCTTATAACCATCAAGTGCCCACTTCCAAGAAGTCAATCTTACATTACAGCAGATCAATCAGACGGATCATTACACGCTCTTGGAGGTTAACCTTATGACAGGCATCATCAGATACGTTGCCAACTGTCAAATATGGATTGTCCTATCAAGGGTGACTTGAAGTATGGGGCCCTCGTTCCAATCCAGATGGCGGTATCTGTTTGCATAAGTCATCGTGGAATTTATTCATCCAGTGTCTAAAGAACTCATAAAAGTGGAGTCTCTCTCCCTAACGACAATCTTTGGCGCGATTGAAGCGTTCTAATTGACAAGACACCGCCCTTTATATATAATAAGGTGGGACTCTCGATTCCTCCCTTTGGCTCCTTTATACTACTATTATTGCCTTAGTAGTCTGTTATTTGTGTACCTTAATTCTTTGTCATATACGCTTTTTGCTTACCTTTGTCAACTGATTAGACTATTACAGATACATTATTGGCAATAAAGATGAAGCAGATAAAATCATTACCCTCATTATGTCGGCTGGAGTTGTGCTCTCTTCGATTAAAGAAGAGGCTTTAAACGCAGAGGCAGACATAATAATATTACAGTCGATGGTGGAACTGATCCGTAAACCGGTTATAACGAATAATGCTATCCAACTCTATGTCAACGGATGGGCTGATGTTACGCATCTTGCACCCGTGTTTAACCTGACAGAAGGTGCAACAATTGAACCAAAGGATAGTACGGTTCGCGACTTCACACAGCCCCCAGCAATATGTCGTGACATCGCAGGATGGGCAATGGAAGAAGACTTACACCGTCTCTTTCATTGCTAACGACGACATTGCAACAGCCTATCATTTTTGAATCCCAAAGGTAGATAACACCGTTAGTTACGACACCTTTGTCGACAAACACCTGATGGTAACACCTTCGAGTGGGCGAGTGGCAATAGTGGAGTATCGTTTTGTTCTGTCGGGAAAAGGGCCAAAGACTATCCAACATGCCAATCCGATGATGGTTATAAAGGGAAGTGTCTCAAGCTGACAACCATCAGTACAGGAGCGTTGGGGCTGATGTTTGGTTCGCCAATAGCTGCTGGTAACCTGTTCACAGGCTCCTTTGAACTTAATTTCGGCGACACTGGAAAGTCCACCCACTTTGTAGTCCATTCCGCAAGACGCCTTCTGCACTTGTAGGATACTATAAGTATAAAGCTGGAACGAAGTTTACTGATAAGAAGCAGAAAGAGATTAAGGACAGAAAAAGACGACTTGCGCTTTATGCCGTGCTGTTTGAAACAGGGTGACGGAGGAGTATTTCGGATGGTCATAACTCACTGACAAGGATCGCATAGTGCTTAAAGCCGAGCTTTTGGAGATCGTAAAGAAACGGACGAATGGACACGCTTTACCATTCTTTCAAAGGCTGTTGATGGTAGGACGATAGATGCTGATAAGTTGAAACGCAGGCAAACTACAGTCTTGCAAATCATTATGTCATCTAGTAAAGACGGAGCAAAGTTTGAAGGTGCTGTTGGTAGTACGCTCTATGGGACGAATTGAGTTATACTCTAAATAAGCTGTTATATAGATACTTTACAAGATAATACTAAAGGATAAACTTAACAGTGTTTAGCATTAAAATGAATATACGTGTAATAGCAATAGCAGTCGTTAGCTTGGGCTGTAGTATCGGTCTTTTCGCACAGACCGACCGCACAGAAGCATTAGAATCAGCCGATCAGAACGGGTGGGAATATGAGTTGAAAAACAGTGTAAACATTGGTGGCTCTGCTCCACTCCCTATGCCCGTTGAGATAAGAAAGATAACTAGTTACAAACTCACGATTCAATGGGACGATTGAAGGAACAGCCACTAAATGGTTGGGAAAGACCATCGTTGGGGCGTGTCAGTGGGTTTGAAGTTTGAAGAAAAGGGTATGCTGACGGATGCGAGAGTAAAGAATTACAAGACAGAGATCGTTAATGAGGGTAGTCATGTTGCTGGTTATTGGACGGGGGATGTGCAGACTGACTATCACTCAACGCTCCTTACCATCCCAGTTATGGCTAATTACCGCATTAGCGATAGGTGGAAAGTGCGTGCGAGTCTATTCTTCCATCAAACTGATGGTAATTTCTGGACATGTTAGTAATGGTTACCTCAGAGAGAGGTACTTGCTGGGCAAAAAGCTTAGTTTCGACGAGGGTAAGACAGCCTTTACGATTTCTCTTCATCTCTTCGCTCGTTCCATTGTGGTGCCCTGGCGTGCAACGTGGCGTGCCTTTTAGTCACTTTACGGTCAATGCCGATATGACGATGGGCAGCGAATGGTATTCTTCAAAAAGGACTTAATACCATTAGTTTCAAGCTACATCCAATCTATCTCGAACATCGGTTTTGGCTATCGTTTTTAGGCTTTTGTTTAAGACAGAGCAACAGATGTTCTTTAATTCAAATCTATCACATCAAAATTGGCGATTAGGCAGAGTTGACGAAATGACTGGTTGACAAGCAAATGCGTTATTGTTCTATTTGGAAGTGACACGGAGAATCGTAGGGACAGACGCCCTCGTCTGTCCGCCAAGACACAGCCGAGTAGCTCTCCCAAGCCTCTTTAGAGGAGTTGATGTTGCCTAACGGGATGCCATGAAAGGATGATGGCGGACAGACGAGGGCGTCTGTCCCTACTTCTTTGGCACTATCCAATAGAACCAATAACTTGTTAACCTGCTTAACTCGTGTACTGTCAATCCTACCTAATCATACTTTGAATTATGAATCGGTGCATTTTTGAATCAAAGAGGGCGTCCTCCCTACTGAAACACATACCTCAAGCGACATGTACATAGCTGATGGCAAGGACGAGTGACATAGTGGAGGAAAGAAGTAACCCGTAGGTGAGCATGTCGTGCATGGTAGTACGTTGTTGATGGTTTTGCCGCTATACCATAGGATAGTGACATGACAAGAAGGATGAAAGGATAGAGCGGGAACGAGGCTTTGCGGAGAAGCTACTGACAGAGTTGACCCGTCACACTCAGTGAAGATTGCATGCGAGCAAGTGTCAGCAGCACCATTACCACTGCATAAAGGCTATGAACTCGCCAGGGCTGGTGCGTGCAGTCTCTATCTGCTCTGGATAAGCCAGGAGAAACGCTGTCGTTGCTGTCGGGAGAGCCTCCGCTGTAAGGCTTTCAAGAACTCAGCGCACGAAAGCACCCACCGCTATACTCGCAAACCATGAGCTATACAAGCCATGACGTTAGTTGATTGCCAACGAAAGCAAACCGAAGAACCAGCGTACTCCCCTCACCGCTCAACAATGAGTGAAGAGCCCAGTCTGGACTGGCAGCGGCTATCAACCATGACAGTAAGATGACGGCTAATCTGCGTCAAGGAAAAGCACTAAGGACAACATAACCATCATTCTTCATCAGCACGAGATTATCTATATCGATGATGCGAAGCCCAATGCGCGCACAACAAGGCGTGTGTGGCATTGACGCTCATACCCTTATTACCATCTGGGAAAGAGCTTTTTGCACGAGTTCATTCTTGGTCGTTTTTCATAGCGCTCTTCACACTCGAACGCATGCCTCGAAGATTGGTTATTGTGCTCGTCGTAACCGAGTGGCAGTCGAAGAAGCGTTTCGTCGTACCCGTCGATCTCAGTCTTACCATCGCTTCTTGGTGGCATTAGCATGCCATTCACGCTCTGTTTGAACGCGAAACGATCTTTTCTAAGATCGGCTGATTGAATACTAAGCTATTTCAGACATCACACCGACACGTCACCACGGGCAAGGGCAACTCCCACTCTTTTTAGGCATATTCCATCGGTACCAGCGTCTAATCACGTCCACCCAAAGCTTCCTCATCGAGCATCTCACCAGCAAAGATTAAGACCTTAACGTGGGATATGCCCCTCTAGTCTTGCCTACAGATCTCTACATACACCACCAGTAGTTGACCCAACACCCAAAACCAAGGTCTAAGTAGCACCAGATCGGGTAGTTGTTGCTTTTATCAACTTTGCAGTGCTACTTCTGTTTCTTTCAGCCGTTCCGATGATTTCAGCCTCGGTATTTCCTGTTGCGGAAAGATACCCTGCGTACTTTTTCAATTCGAGTGCACATCTTTGCACTATTACTACTTTGAACTTCTCCATTTTATATATCTTTTTCTATTTAATTCGGTGTATTTTCTCTTCATTCCTCCTATTAGGCTTTTGAGAGGATAATATCTATCTCTGTCCCCCGTCTGCGTGGCTTAGCTGTAATGCCACAACCGCGCTGTTGGTTGGTTGCTTCCATTGTCTTCACGATCTGGCCTACATATAAAGAACATCATTCTGCGCTTTGTGGCGAGAAGAGTTCGTGGCATACTTCGGTCGTGAGAGGTGCAAACGATGAGAGCTGAACATGCAGTGATATATCGCTCGTTGATACTCTTCTGCACTGACAACGAGCGGTTGGTTCTGGCTTTTCAGAGTAGAGAGTATATCGAAGAGGTAAGCAATCATTACAGGGTCACCAGCCACTCAATGGGATTGAAAGTGCTAACGGCCGTCTCAACTTATCTGCGGCAACGATTGCCGCACATCAACGCTCTTGCTGCAGCTCTACAGCCCTAACTGGTGCATCGCCTGCTGACCCCAGCAAACCGTAAAGCCCTTGTAATAGACAGCCAACTCATACTAGCCCTCCAAAGGTCTGGTCTGTGTCGGACCCAACCAGCTGTCGGATGCGTGATGGCACACATTGTTTCGTGCTTGAGTGTCGATATAGGCAGTTGTCGAGAATACTGTTACTAATATGTAAAGCGTTCGTTCTCGTATTCCACACAATGCACCTCGTCTTTCCAGTGCCTCAATGTCCGCTCTACCTTCTGGCTCGCCTCTCGTGATGCAACCAAGGCTCTGATTTGCTGAACAATGTTCCGTAGACGCTCAGGGAAGCGGTCGCTGTTTACACGATCAACCCCCTGAGTTTTTCTTCGACGCTTATCACCAAGAGAACGGCATTGATATGTTTTACCGTTCTATGCTGAATTGAGGGAGCCTATGACGATAGTACATCACGATACAGGGGAAAAATAGACACAGTAAGAGCACCAAGAGGGCGATAGCTACGTTCTTATTGGTCTCCGACTTCATCATCATTCGGCAATACTCGCCCAGCGAACTATCGGCTGATCGCTCCTGAAGAGGCGTGTAAACACTATTATTAGATTTTCTAGATGTCCCATTGATGCAGAGCTAAGGCTGCAACAGCACCTCGTTGCGCGTATCCAGAATCACCCTGTAATCAATGGGACGTTGGCATGAAACCACTTAATCTCTGCCGGCACATTAGAAAGGTCTCGATGCGTTGCATGAGGAGCTCCCATGAGGATTGAACCCAAGGTATTGCTGGTTAAGATAGTATCGGCACGTGTCAGCAAAGCGTAGGTCTGCCTGTACCGACCGTTGATATTATTGAAGTAAGCTCGAGTCGGCAGATACCCGCCAATGTCTTGTAGTCCTTTCGGCTATGGCTGCCGCTCATCGTCGTTCCGCTGGGGTCGCCTCAGCCGAAATAGAGGGACGAAGTGGCGACGAGTAGGAACAAGAGGATGCGACCTCACGCCCTTAGGAAGGTGGAAGAAGAAGCGAGCCCTTTGTTTTCTTCGCTCTTTAACTCCTATCTGGCAGACTGAAAATATCTGACTGATCTTGCGGTATTTATTGATGATTCCGTTGCAGTTCATTAGTCCGAAACCATGTGAAGTACTGTCTTTTGATCATGAATAGGCTCGGTCGAACAGATGTTGCTGTGTTTCTTCATTGATGCCACATGCCTGTATCCTCCACAGAAAGCTCCACATAGTCGGCTTCTTCCACTGCCTTGACACATACCTGCCCCTGCTGGCGTGAACTTACGCGCATTGTCGGCAAGAGTATTCACCATGAAGAGCGTGAGGATGCGGTCGGCTTTTGACGATAGCAGGCGTATCCTCCACATGCAGCTCCACTCCTTTAATTGGAAAACCATGCTGTCCTTTCTTCACAATCGTCGAACACCTGCTGTACAGGGAAGTTTCCACATGTAAGGAGAGTCGCCCCTTGTCGGAGCGTTGAATCCACTTCGTCAGCGTCGAATTAAGGTCGTTGATCGCGTCCGTGAGTTCCTGATAGTAAGTGAAGCGTTCGCTTCTCACCGCTTCAGACTCACCTCCTTTTAGTTTGTTGACCCCATGTAGCATTCGATTGATAAGCGGCATGATGTTGTTAACCAACGATACTCTTTCTGCACGTTGCTCCAGGTAGCGTCGCTTGTTATCGACAAGATGAATGTTACCAATGGTCATACTGCTCTGGAAATCTCCGCATATTCATCGCCGAGTTGAGCCATATAAGCGATGTTATGTTGCTTCCATTCTTCTAAAGGCAAGAGTAGATTGTCCAGTTCTGATTGGTTTCAGTGCGCCGCGAAGGTAATGGAAGATGATTAACAAGCGACAGAATTGCAAACGATGATGAACCCGATTGCGAAAGACTCGCGATGTTCAACTGCTGCGAAGTAGAGTCCAGTCGATCGGCACGCGCTTCGTAGTATCGGTCCCGGCGGGTCTGTTCCCGTAGTCAAGATATATGTTCCTGTCATAGTCACCGCCTGTTTATTGTCCATAGCAGAGTACACCACGCAGAGTTGTTCACGAATCAGAAGCCACCAAGTCGTTAAATCACGGCAGGATTCTGTTTTAAGGCATTCTGAAGACAGATAAGTGCGTGAGCGCATAGTCCTTTATCTGCCAGTAACAAGACGCCAGATGTAATGGTAAGAACCAGCTATTTGATAGATATCCCCACTCTTTGAAGATACTTAAAGATGTTCATGAGGTTGCTCGCGATAAGACTATCGGGCAAGTCTCGTGACATTTAAGTATTGAAAGAGGGCAGGTTATCGCGGATAAGTTTCTCTCACTCGTTATTCACCAAGTGCTCACCAGAGCCTGCAATGAGTTTGCCTCCCAATAAGGGTAGTCATTATGATAGCAAAGGCATGTAACAGCGAATGAGATAATCGAACCTTTCTGGTTAATCTCTCTTGTTTTCCTTTCGTAAAGACACCTCCTGCAACTCCACATTATATACGCGGAGCAGTTGAGGATGTCCGTTTGAATCTCACCATCGGGGGTTGATGGCTTCAAGAGCACGTACCGACGGTTGCCCAAACCGACATAATAGTAATAAGAGACTCACTTTGCGGCATA
>BNJU01004219.1_pt1 | contig 23117 bp, 26 predicted proteins | sample 8539281 | NCBI WGS metagenome assembly BNJU01 (sample SAMD00202456, study PRJDB9452) | human saliva metagenome | isolation source: human saliva | place: Japan
AATAGGAATTCATTGGATAAGGAGGGAATATTGTGAAATATGTTGTTAAGTTACGATTGGAACAGCCAAATTTTAAGTCAGATTATCGGAGGACGGTGATTAGTTTTTTTAAGTATGCCATTTCGAAATATATGGATGGTGAGTTTTATGATTTTCTCTATAATAGTGGAGCAAATCAAAAAGTCATTGGTTTGGTCTATTTCGCTTTACAGAGCCAAAATTTTTAGGAAAAAATATGGAGCTTGGTGGCACAGAGGTAGAGATGACATTGAAGATGTCGGATGCTCAGACTGCACTTGTCTATTATTCTGCACTGTTAGAGATGAAAGGAAAGGCCTTTCCAGTTGGGGAAGGAAATGCTTTGATTTTAGAGCAAATCAAAATGGTTAGAGAGGAAAAAATCACTCAGCCATTTGCCATGTTTAAGGTATTATCTCCAATCTGTTTAAAGGAGAGAAAAGAGAGAGAACAGTATTTATCTGTCGAGGATGAGAACTTTTTGGAGGAAATGAAAAGAAAGTTGAGGGAGAGTTTGCCACAACTTTCAAAGGAGATTGAAGAACTTAAGGGTGATTTTAGAGGATTGAGAAAAACAATAGTGCGTGCATATGGAATGAAAATTCCAGCGAGCGTGGGAACTTTTGCACTGGCAGGGGATATTCAAATATTGCAATATATTTTAAGTTCAGGAGTGGGATCAAAGAGAAATTCGGGATTTGGATTAGTTGAGTTTGTGATGTAGGGAGGTGAATTTGTGATTGAAATCGGTGACTATGAGATTGAGGGAAAGGCTTTTAACCGCAAGTTAGTGCCAACAGATTGGAGATATGCGGCGGCAGCAGTGGGCATGATTCGATTTTTTAGCCAAGAAAAGCTTCCTTATAAAAAGCAGGGAAGGAAATTATATTATCGTTATGAGGATATTTATCCAGAGGATGAATTGGATCAGAAGTTTTTGTTATTTGTCGAAGACTATTTGAAAGATAATATGCATCATTGTCAGATAGAATATAAGTTAAAAAGGCTAAATGATGTGACAGGTGAACAAAGAGATGCACTGTTGAAAGAGATAAATGACAAGCTAAAGGCCAATACAATATTAAAAAAGATATTTGCTGGAATGGAGTGCAATGGTGAGAATGGGGAGATCATTCAAAGGCGGATTGAAGAGCATCGGCTGGAGCTCATTCGGCAGACTTTTGCGAATGCAAAAGTTGGAGGGTATCGTCAATTTTCTGATGCAAATAAATTGAGAAGTACACCAGCAGCGACTTGTCGATTAAGTGGCTTTGCCGTTGATGGGGGAAGAAAAACAAAAGCTCTGGGATTTTGCTTTGATAAGGATACTTTTCAAGGTAAGGATGAAGTGGAATTTGACTTTGTTATGTTTGGATTTACAAAGGGAGCAGAAGCAGTATTTATTAATGACAATATTTCGATAGAAAAGTTACTAAATACCAATAATGCTTTGCAAACATTCTTATCTAAAAAGCAGGGGGAGCGAGCAAATTGGGATGCTATGTTTTATAACTATATGGAGACGATGCCTTTTCTTGCCTATGATGTGGAAGTCATTAAAAAAGCATTTAATACAGGCTATTTTGAGACGATTTTTCTTCGAGAGAGCAGATTACATATCTTCCAAGAGATAGAGGAAAAGTGGAAGAATAGAGATTTTTCTTTAGATGATGCGCTCTATCGTTTGGTTAAGGTGGATCAAGATAGTTACATAAACATTATGCATGAAGTGACAATGGCAATTTTAAACAATCAAAATTTGGATGACTTGATTGAAAAGTTATTCTTTCTCAATGCAGGGCATGGAATATTGAGAACTTTGATTGAGGTCAATGACATCATTTACAGAATGGATAGGAGATTGGAGGAAGCTATGGAAGAGAAAGTTAGTCTGAGTGGGACATTTGCAGCGGCCAACGCAGTGGTGAAGTATTTTGAGTCGGCTGGAAATAAAAATAAGATTAAGAACTACCGACAAAAGTTATCCAGCGTGCTTGTGGCAAAGGACTATGATCGCTTTATAGAGATTATGTTGCAACTGTCGTCATATACCGACATTTCATTTCGTTTTTTGCACTATTTGATTCAAGATTTTGAATCAAATAAAAACTTAGCTTATAATTTTGTGAATCAGCTTGTAGTTTCAAAAGATGAGAACAAGGAAGAGGGAGGTAAGAAGGATGAAGAATAAGGCACTTACATTGACCGTCATTGCAAACATGACATCAAACTATGGAGAGGGTTTGGGAAATATTGGCGTTGTACAAAAGATTTATCGCTCAGGAAAAACCTATTCCATTCGATCGAGAGAAAGCTTGAAGAATGCGATTATGTTACAGAGTGGCTTGTATGATGATTTAGGGGTGATTGTTGCTGGAGATGGAAAAGTGGCACAAAAGGCTGTATCAGCAGAAGCGAATGCGTCAAATCAGAGAGCCTTAGAAGGAGGCTATATGAATACAGTTCCGACAACGAAAATTAGGAAGAGTTCTTTCTATTTGACAGATGCAATTTCTTTTGTTCCATTTATCAATACGACTCGATTTCATAATAACTTATTCCAGGCAAAGACTTATGCAGAAGGCGATGAAAATAAGTTAAAGGCTGGATTGATGCCTTACCAATATGAGTACGAAAAAGCATTAAAGTGCTATAGTATGACTATTGACTTAGATAAAGTGGGCGTGGATGAAAACTATGGCGAAGAGGCAGACAATACGGAAAAAATCTATCGAGTAAGGGCATTATTAGATGCAGTGAAAAACCTCAGCTTGGTTGTCAAGGGAAATATGGACAATGCAGAACCGCTCTTTGTTGTAGGAGGAATTGGAGAGCGAAAGACCCATTATTTTGAGAATGCAATTCATATGACTGGGAATAAGCTGAAAATTGGGAAAGACTTGAAGGAAAAGTTAAAAGAAGGGTATAGAGCTGGTTTATTGGAAGGAAATACTTTTGAGAATGAAGAGGAAATCATTCAAGAGTTAGAGCCTGTTTCCGTTGTAGAATTTTTTGAAAAGTTGAAAGATGAGGTGGATGCATATTATGAAGGTGCTCAGAATTAAACTGAGGCAGAGTCAAGCATCTTATGCAAAGGAAGAAACAGTCAAAAATAGAATGACATATCCTCTTCCGGCATATTCAACCATTATTGGAGCTTTGCATACGGCATGCGGATATGACCATTATCATCAAATGGACATTTCAGTTCAGGGAAAATTTGAAAGTATGCAAAGAAAACTTCAGGTCAATTATACGCTGTTGAATCGTTTAGAGGATGACCGAAGCACTTTAATTTGGCTAGAAAATTCAAATGCTTTGAGCAATGGTTACATTGAGGTTGCAAAGGCATTAAAGAAGCAGGGAAATAGCTTTAGAAAAGGAATTACCATACAGGTAGCTAGAGAAGATAAGATTCAAGAGTACAGGGCGATAAAAGATCGGGATGATCAACTCAAAAAGATGGAAAAGGAAGAGATCTGTCCCATTGAAGATCTTTGGAAAACTGAGAAAAAGAGATTAAAGCAGGCAATAAAAGATGCAGGGAAAAAAACAGAGGAAGGGATGGTGCTCACTAAGCAACTCGATGCAGGAGAAGAAAGAGTTAAAAAACTTCGTGCAGATTTTAAGGAGAGGCGAGAGAGAGAGGTGGTAGAACCATTGAGCCATTTTGGCACATTGACTAAGGGAGTAAGCTATCAGGAAGTACTTTCAGATGTCGAATTAGTCATTCATGTGCACGCAGATGAAGAGGTTATACAGGATATTTTGAAACATAAATTTGACCTTGTGGCTTTAGGAAGAAGTGAAGATTTATCGAATTGGAAGAGATAAAAGAGGTGGAGCTGACAAGAGACATTGATCAAGAATATACTTTGCCAAATGGCTATAGTATGTATGTCAATTACGAACGGATTGATGAAGGCACTTATTTTATTAAAGACAGCAGGAAAAAAATGGGGCGTGAATTGAGTATACAGGGCACACTCTATGAGATATCAAAGAATTATGAGATTCAAGATAAGAAGAGAGTATTTCAAAAAATCTCCTGTCTGTATACATCGACAGTGGCTATTGACAGCGACTCAACAGATGCATGGTTTGATCGAGATGGGGGCTATATTGTAGATTTAAACTAGGAGGTAGAAAAAGATGAGCAAGCAGTTAGAGATTCCAGAGTATTATAAAAATTATTTGGCCAAGGAAGATGAGACCTTGTATGAGCATACAGCAGAGCTCTTAGAATGCTTAGGTGAGCTTTCAAAGTTTTCGGATATCAAAAATTTATGGCTTGTGGAACTTAGCTGCTTGTATCATGATGTGGGAAAAATCAATGCCCTATTTCAAAATCGCTTGAATGCACATAAAAAATTTGATGCAACAAAGGAAGTAGGGCACAATATTTTATCTGCAATTTTAGCGAAAGCATTGTTACAGGATGTAGACAAAGAGCAGATGCGAAAGGTCATCTATGCTATCTTAAATCATCATCATTATGTGGATAATTTTGGTGAACTTGAAGATAAACAGTTACTAATAAAAGAAAATTTAGAGATGATTCCTTGCACTATTTTGCCACAATCAAGTAGAGACAAAGATTTATCTAAAAGCATTGGCGGGAGAGAAGCCAATGCTTTAAAGAAGTTGGAAGAAGATATTGATAGTCAATTAATTAAAGGATTTTTGCATAAGTGTGACTATAGCGCAAGTGCACATGAAGTCATTGAGATTCCCAATGTAGACTTGGATCAGCGAATGGAAAGATATTGGGATAGAAAAGAGTATATTCCCAATGATATGCAAAAATTTGCAAGGGACAATAGAGATAGGCATTTGATTTTAATTGGTTCAACGGGATTGGGAAAGACAGAAGCTTCATTGATGTGGCTTGGAAATCAAAAGGGATTTTATGTATTGCCTCTGAGGAGTGCAATTAATGCAATGTATGAGCGAGTGAAGAGAGACTTTTATCCAATGGATTATTCTTCTCATTTGGGACTTTTGCATAGTGAAGCAAGGAGTGTCTATTTTAAAAACTTAGAAGAGAAAGTTCAAAAAGTTGGAGAAAAAGAACAACAAGAATTTTGGAATTATTATGGAACGACAAAATCCATGGCACTTCCTGTGACCATTACGACACCGGATCAAATTTTTCGCTTTGCATTTAAATATCCTGCCTATGAATTAATGCTGGCGACTTGCAGTTATTCTAAGATAATTATTGATGAGATCCAAGCCTATTCTCCAGATATTTTGGCCACATTGATTTATAGTTTACAATGGATTGATAAAGTTGGAGGGAAGTTTATTCTTACAACAGCTACGCTTCCTCCATTTATCAAGAGTTGGCTGGAAAAGTATATGGGAAAGTCGATCGTTGAAAAAGAGTTTTTGAAAGAGGAGATTAGACATCATGTGCAGTTGTGTGATCGAGAGATAGCGACAGAAGATATTTTTGAGTTTATTGATGTGAATAGAGGTAGAGAAAGTTTAAAAATATTAGTGGTTGTCAATACCGTTCGCACAGCACAAAGAATCTACAAAGAACTAAGAGAAAATATAGGGGATGATATTGTAGTTAAAGTATTGCATTCTCGCTTTACAGTACAAGACAGAAATTTAAAAGAAGAAGAAATTCTAAATGATGGAGCGACAGCTTGTAAAAAGAAAGTGATATGGGTAACAACTCAGGTTGTCGAAGCAAGCTTAGATATTGATTTTGATGTTTTATTTACAGAGCTTTCTGATTTGAGCGGATTGTTTCAGAGATTGGGGCGCTGTAATCGAAAGGGAAAGAAGTCTATAGATGCAGAAAATGTGTTTGTCTATACAGTGATACCAAGAGCGTTGTATCGAAAATCTTCAGAAAAAAATTCATATATAAAGAAGGGATTGATCTTTGAATCTCTTTTTGAACTGAGTAAGACAGCTTTGCATAATTGGAGTGATGGCCGTATAGATGGGATGATGTCAGAAAAGGATAAAAACAGGATGATTTCCACATATTTACGCTGGATAAATTGAAAGAATATGAGGAAAGATATCCAGATTCATCCTATATAAGAGAGTTTGAAGATGCTTATCGGGGATTAGAAAGTTTAAGAACAGGTCAGTTGACACTAGATGAGGCAACGAAATCGTTTCGAAATATTACTTCTATTTCCGTGATTCCAACAAAAATCTATTTGGAAAAGTCGGAAGAGTTTGCAAAAATCAGAGATGATATGGAAATGATTATTCAAGATAAGCAAAACAGAGAAGAAAATAAGTTCAAGATGCTTCAACTTCAAAATCAGCTCAATCAATATACCTTGACTGTGGATATGAGTTATAAAATGTATATTCAGTTTCAGTCTCCATTGCAATTTGGCTATGAAAAATTCTATTTGATCAATGCTTCTTATGACCAAGATATTGGATTGTTGAGAGAAAATGAGGAGAGTGGTCTTTTACAATGGTAGATGAGAAAATCACAGGATTGATGGTCTATTATTACTTTGTTTGCAAGAAAAAATTATGGTTGTTCGGCAATGGTCTTGAGATGGAGGAAGAAAGTGAACTTGTGCATATGGGAAAAGTAATTGATGAGACAAGTTACCAGTCAGAGAGAAAGCATATTATGATCAATGAAGAGATTAATATTGACTTTATTGAAAATGCAGGAGTCATTCATGAAATTAAGAAGAGTAGAAAAGTTGAGCAGGCATCCATATGGCAGGTAAAGTATTATTTGTATTATTTAAAAACAGAGGTGTAGTTGATGTTTTAGCAAAACTCGATTATCCCTTAATCAAAAAGACAGAGGAGATTTTGCTATCAGAAAGTGATGAGGCACAGATAATAGAAATATTAAGAGACATTGCAAGGATTATTTCAAGTCCGACTGTTCCAGAAGGACGACAAGGTAGGATTTGCAAAAAATGTGCATATTTTGATTTGTGTAAGTTGTAAATAGGGTGATGGGGGAGTGTGGATGAAGAATAGTTTATATATTTATCAAAATGGAGAATTGAGTAGGAAAGATAATACGATAAGATTTACAAGCATAGATGGAACAAAAAGGGATATGCCCATCAATAGTATCTCAGAAATTTATTTTTTTGGAGAGAATACATTCAACACAAAATTAATTACTTTTTTAGCACAGAATAATATAATAGCTCATTTTTTTAATTACTATAGTTTTTATGTGGCGAGCTTGGTGCCTAAGGAAAATAAAGTGGCAGGGAAATTATTGGTACAGCAGGTTGAACATTATATAGATGCCCAAAAGCGTCTGGAGATTGCAAAGAAATTTGTGAAGGCAGCAGGAAACAATATATATAGAAACTTGAGGTATTACAATGGACGAGGTAAAGAAGTCAAGAAAACTATGGATGAGATTGAGTATTTGCTCCGACAAATTAATGAGGCAATGAGCATTCCAGAATTAATGGGCGTGGAGGGAAATATTCATAAGCTCTATTACAGAGAATGGAATACAATTATCAATCAAGAGATAGATTTTCAGACACGAGTGAGGCGTCCACCCGATAACATGATTAACACTTTGATTTCTTATCTCAATTCGCTGGTATATACGACAGTACTAGGAGAAATTTATAAAACACAGCTAAATCCGACAATTAGTTATTTGCACGAACCGGGTACTAGTAGGTTTTCGTTGAGTTTAGATATTGCCGAGATATTCAAGCCATTAATAGCAGACAGATTAATTTTTTCTCTCTTGAATAGAAATCAAATTCAAGAGAAACATTTTACTAAAGATTTAAATTATTTGCATTTGTCTGAAATGGGATCAAAAATCATACTGACAGAATATGATAAGCGTTTGAAGCAAACTATTCAGCATAAGGATTTAGAGCGAGAAGTTAGTTATCGCTATTTGATGCGCTTAGAGTGCTACAAATTAATCAAACATTTGTATGGCGAAAAGGAATATAATCCATTTGTGATGTGGTGGTAAGGAATTTAGAGTATGTATGTAATTTTAGTATATGATATTAGCACAGAAGGAAATGGTCAGAAAAGATGGAATCGAGTATTTAAATTGTGTAAGCAAAATTTGATTCATATTCAAAAATCTGTTTTTGAGGGAGAGATTACAGAAGCAAACTTATATAAGTTGAAGAAGGATATCGAAGGAGAGATTGATGAAAGTACAGATTCTGTGGTTATTTTTAAGAGCAGAGATCAACGATGGTTAGATAAAGATGTGATGGGGATGGAACAAGATGACCCGCTATTTATTTGATTGTCGACTATAGAAAGTGCTAAAATAGTAGGGGGTCGACAAAGGGCGTATATTTGGGAAAAAAAGTGAGAAATATTTGCAAGTTTACAATTTCATGCTAGCGAAATATAGAATGAAATTTGAGGTCGACAGAACAGTACTTGAAAATAGTGTATTTCTGTAGTAGAATAAGGGCGGATTAGAATCGTACCAGAGTGGAATGTAAAGAGATACAGCGTATCCCTAACAAAATATCAGTATCTATTAGAATCGTACCAGAGTGGAATGTAAAGACTTGTTCACCAGCCAAGGGATTACCAAAAAGCCCCAATTAGAATCGTACCAGAGTGGAATGTAAAGAAGAAATCTTATAAGTTTCCCAGATATCTAACTCATTAGAATCGTACCAGAGTGGAATGTAAAGACATAAACGACTATCAATATGTTGAATCAACAAAAATTAGAATCGTACCAGAGTGGAATGTAAAAGTGTGACTTGACTGTCATCTAATCTATTATACTTATTAGAATCGTACCAGAGTGGAATGTAAAGATAATGTACCACGCACAAAAGCATGATTATTGTATAATTAGAATCGTACCAGAGTGGAATGTAAAGGTAATAGATGCAGTCATCGAGGAAAAATCTGGAATTATTAGAATCGTACCAGAGTGGAATGTAAAGGTCTAAATCTTTTACATTCATTCCACAAGCGTTGGTATTAGAATCGTACCAGAGTGGAATGTAAAGGTTCTTTTGTTACATTGTCATGAGGACGAAGCAAAATTAGAATCGTACCAGAGTGGAATGTAAAGAGACAAAATCAATACGGAACGGTCAAGTATTATGAATTAGAATCGTACCAGAGTGGAATGTAAAGTTTGACAAAGATACTTTTTACAGTGACCTTATACGAATTAGAATCGTACCAGAGTGGAATGTAAAGTAATTTTAACCTCCGTCTGGTGTTTCTTGGTCAATAAATTAGAATCGTACCAGAGTGGAATGTAAAGTTGTCATTAAACTGTAAAAAAGTTTGCATATCATCATTAGAATCGTACCAGAGTGGAATGTAAAGGTTCAAACACAACTTCAACTTAATGAAAGTTCAGTATTAGAATCGTACCAGAGTGGAATGTAAAGAAAAAATCTTTGTAAGTTTCCCAGATATCAAGTTCATTAGAATCGTACCAGAGTGGAATGTAAAGTATTACAGCGTAATCATTGGCATCACCCTAGCCCAATTAGAATCGTACCAGAGTGGAATGTAAAGCTGAAAAATGTCATTGATTTGTCTAAATCGGTGCAAATTAGAATCGTACCAGAGTGGAATGTAAAGCTGATGTATGGGGGATATAATAGCCTCCTGTGCAATTAGAATCGTACCAGAGTGGAATGTAAAGGATGTCAAGTTCGCAATCAAATAAAACCGCATAACATTAGAATCGTACCAGAGTGGAATGTAAAGAGATATCTAACTCACAATCAAATAAAACTGCATATCCATTAGAATCGTACCAGAGTGGAATGTAAAGTTTTTACAGTGTGATTAGTGGCAACACTCTAGCCCATATTAGAATCGTACCAGAGTGGAATGTAAAGGTTGCAGCATCCATAGATGCATAGCCTTTAAACTGATTAGAATCGTACCAGAGTGGAATGTAAAGGCTCACACCCTGCGAGGGTGTCATACACTCAGCCAGCATTAGAATCGTACCAGAGTGGAATGTAAAGAAAATTGACACAGATGAACAGACTTTTGCAAATCTCAATTAGAATCGTACCAGAGTGGAATGTAAAGCTCAAATATTGCGTTACAAAAGCTGCTTTAGATAAATTAGAATCGTACCAGAGTGGAATGTAAAGTAGAATCAATCAGTTAAGAGTTTTTGCTAGTACATATTAGAATCGTACCAGAGTGGAATGTAAAGTTTCATTACAGATGCAGTAGCACTTGTTACAGTGAATTAGAATCGTACCAGAGTGGAATGTAAAGAAATATTAAATTCACCTTGCTCCAGTGCCCTAATGATTAGAATCGTACCAGAGTGGAATGTAAAACGATAAAATGGTCGGCAAATTTCTTCTTCACACACTATTAGAATCGTACCAGAGTGGAATGTAAAATATAGGATTCGCCCCTGTGTGTATAAACTTCAGAAGATTAGAATCGTACCAGAGTGGAATGTAAAACCGGGCACAGTAAAATCAAAATGAATAGTATTTGCATTAGAATCGTACCAGAGTGGAATGTAAAAGTGGCAAGAGCTTTAATCTCCGCATAATTAAAGTGAATTAGAATCGTACCAGAGTGGAATGTAAAAACGCCGTTCATGATTCCATGTTGTCAGCGGTCACAATTAGAATCGTACCAGAGTGGAATGTAAAGCCACATTATCACGAATTGCACTCTCAATTTTATACAATTAGAATCGTACCAGAGTGGAATGTAATGGAGAAAAGAGTGAACTTCCAAAGGACTTTAAACAGGGAGATTTCGTAAAGTTATTCGGACAAATCAGAACATCCATTGATGATAACGGCAAGGAACACAGCAATGTAAGGATATTCTCCTCAAAGCTCTTAAAGGCAAAAGAACAGATGAAAGGACAGGAGGAAAAGAAAGAATCCGTCCTTGGAGCTATCAAGAAATATCAGGCGGAAGATAAGGAAAAACCTAAAGAAAGTAAAGAAAAGCCAAAAGAAACGGAGAGATAAATTTATGGTCGGTGCGGTCTTCAGATTGCACCGGCTCTTTTTTTTCTAAATATTGACTTTTTATTCTTATAAATATTATAATTTAAGAACGAAAAAGGCGGTGATAGAAATGAGTAAACGGGAACTGCTGCTAAAAAAAATAAAAGAAAATAATGGGATTATAACTACCAGAGAAGCCTTAAATCTTGGTATTCATAAGGATATCCTAAAAGAATTAACCATAAAAGAAGAACTTGAAAAAATAGCCAACGGACTCTATGCACTTCCGGATGAGAATATTGATGAGTATCTTTATTTCTCATACAGAATACCCAAAGGTATTTTTTCTCACGAAACAGCAGCATATTTACAAGGATTATCAACACGAATGCCCCTTGTTTATGTGATGACTGTAAAGGTAGGAGATAATGTCAGCAGAGTTAAGTCGGCAAGAGATAATATTATTTTTAAGTATGTAAAAAAAGATTATTACGATATTGGGAAAATAACTATAACCAGTCCTTTTGGCAGAGAAATATCAGTGTATGACAAAGAAAGAACCATACTTGATATTATCAAAGATAAGGACAGAATAGATGCACAAGTATTTAGCGAAGCAATAAAATCTTACTTTGCAGGTAAGGAGAAAAAAATTTATTAACACTGTCGAAATATGCTATTAAGATGAATATGGAGCAAGCTTTTAAAAACGATATACGGAGGTGCTACTATGAAAAACATCGGAACAGATAAAAGGAGCGATTAGGAACATATCTAAGAAAAATGGGAGTTAATCCGAACTCTCTACTTCAGATGTGCTTGTTTGAAGGAATACTTGAAAAAAACTCTCCAAATCAAAAATATAGTGAGAATTTTTATATTAAAAGGAGGACTTCTTATCTCCTCTCTTATCGGTGTTGATATGCGTAGTACAATGGATATGGATATCACGATTAGAGGCATTCCGCTAAATGAAGTTTCTATAACAAAAATCTTAAATGAAATATTAGCGATTGAAATTGACGCAGATATTGAATATAAGCTGATTAAATTATCGCCAATAAGACAGGAAGATGTGTATGAAGATTTTTTTGTGCAAGCATATCCTGCATTTTTTTGGGAAAAATAAATGCAACCTTAAATATAGATATAACGACAGGAGATGTTATTACTCCAAGAGAAATGAATTATTCCTATTCAAAAATCTTAGAGGAAGGTACAATACCAATTATGACCTATACCATAGAAACTATACTCGCTGAAAAATTTGAAACCATTTCAAGCAGAAATATTACCACAACAAGAGCAAGGGATTTCTATGATTTGTATATGATATACAGCATTTATAAAGATAAAATTGATAAAGGCATATTAAGAAAAGCAATAGAAAGAACGAGTAAATACAGAGGTTCTTTTGAAACAGCTTTACAGTACAAGGAAATAGTAGAGTTGTTCCGGGAAAGTGAAACACTAAAAGAACTATGGAAAAAATACACACAGAATAACCCGTATACTAAAGATGTTGATTTCTTAGATACTATATCAATCTATGAAGAAATAGGTACTGTATTAAATGTGAATGATGATACTAAATAGTCTTATGGTTGGTGTGGTCTTTAGGGCTGCACCAGCTCTTTTTTTGTTGCTCAAAAAAAGGAGATAAAGATTATCTCTCCATCTCCTTACCCATGTAGATTCCGTAGTTTTTGCGTATTTTGTAAAGTTCGTCCATTGTGGATTTTGAGGAAGAATACTCTTTCATCAGGGTATTCTTTTTTTCTTGTAATTTATCAAGTCTGTCTAAAATATCCTTTGAATTTGGAAGTTTGGAATAGGACTTTTTAAGCCCGAAAAGAGCATTTTCATAGAGGGTAATCTGAGTTTTGTATTCTTCAAAGAATGCCTTATCAGATGGATTAGAGCGATATTCTTTGTAGTATCCTCGATATTTTTTAACGGTATGGACTTGCTCCATTGTAGCGGATAACTGTTCCATTTCTTTATCAATCGCTTTGATTTTATCTTGCAGATGTTGTCTTTCATCAGCCGTTCTTTGAATGTACTCATCAAGCTGCTGAACGGATTTAATGCCATGTTCTCTGATAAAGATAACGGATTCCGCCATGGTATTCAGATTATGTTTCGTTGCCCAGTATTCATAACCTTTGCTCTCTTTGACCTTGGCATTGGTCTTCATATCAATGATAGTTCCAATGCGTTTTTTAACAGGAGGAGTCTTAATCGTTTCTCTTTCTGCTATGCGTTCTTTTAACTGTTCTTCCGTATAATCTTCGCCAATTGTCTTCGATCTTGTAAATTTCGTTTTATCTTTCGGCTTAAAAGCGATGTGTTTGCCATGTTTGATTTCATAGCCAAGCTCAGCCATTTTCTTTAGAAATTCATCCCAATCCTGTGATTGCTTTATTATGCGGTCAATGTCAAATTGAAGCCTACTTTGTGAACTACCCATAGTCTAAAGCCTATGGGCTTCCTGCTTCGCTGACCTCGCAACCTACTATCTCCACAGGCGTTAATTTGGGCAGTCCCTGCCCTATTGTTTTTTCTTATACTACTTGTCTTAATCCTTCTGCCAATATATTTTTTGCCGCATTGATATCTCTATCGTGTTTTGTATTGCAGAAAGGACACATCCAATCTCTTACTTTTAGATCTTTTACATTTGTATTTTTATATCCACAACTAAAACATAGCTGGCTACTTGCATAAAATGTATCTATCTTAATATAATTTCTACCATTCCATTTTGACTTATATTCCAGTTGTCTTGTCAGCTCATACCACGATACATCGCTTATAGTTTTCGCTAAATTATGATTTTTTTCACCATATTTTTTTATCTGTAAGTTTTTCCGAAACTATCACTTGGTTTTCGTTTATAATTTCGCTTGAAATCTTATGCAGATAATCTTTTTCTTGTATTAGCTATTTTTCTCATGGCATAGTGCTATTTGTTTCCTTTTTTTCTGATAGTTCCTACTCCCCTTTGTTTTTAGTTTGCTAATTGTCTTTGTAATTTTTGTAAGCTTTTTTCTCATATTTTTTTAATTGTCTTCGGATTTTTCATATTTCTTCCCATCTGATGTGATACATAAATCTTTTTATTCCTAAATCCAATCCCTATTTGTCCGTTTGTCTTTACAAGTGGACTATGTTCAGTTTCTACAAGAACAGACACATAGTACTTGCCACTTGGTACCTTAGATATAGTTACTGTTTTTTATCCGACCTGAAAAATTTTTCTATGTAATTTTATTTTTTTACCCTTTTTAATTTTTAGCGACTTTATTCTTCCTCTATCAAAATCTACAGTTATATTCCCATTTGTAAAAATTGGTTGTATATGATTTATGATTGCTGTGCTTACTCTTAAACTTTGGATAACCTGCATGTTCTTTGAAAAAAACTTTTTGATAAGCACTATCCATATTATAAATTGCATTTGTTAAAAGCAAATTTATCTACTTCTTTTAGCCATTCATAAGCTTTTTTTCAGCTCTCTATTGCAATAATTATTACAATCTGTTTTACTGACAGACTTTTTCTTTTTCATAAGCATCTTTTTCTGTACGCAAGGGTTTGATTATATACAAAACGACAACAACCAAAATGTCTTTGCTAACTGTATTTCTTGCTCTTTGTTTGGATAAATCCGATATCTATATGCCTTTAACATTAAAGCTTACCCTCCTTTCTACCCTTGATTTTTCTATATATTGCTTTAACATTTCTTCAGAAACATTGCCTACGCTACAAGCAAAAATATCCATCCGTCCAAAATGTATGTTCTTTCCAAAAATGATTCTTAAGATATTCTGTATGCTTTTTTTCCATATATGATATGTTGTATAACTCTTAATTAGATTAACCACTTTACTTATGGATATTGTAGGCTCAGTTTCTATCATATAGTGTATATGGTCTTTGTCTGTTTCCATATTTTTATGATTATATTACTCTTTGTGCATATCTCATAAGAAAATTGTTTTATATAATCTTATATTTCTTTTTGATACTAAAAAGCTTTTTTTCTATACATACATACAAAAAAATAATATGATACTGTAATAAATATTTGTGTCTATTCTTTGATTTCCATACTCCCATAACGCTAGTTATTGTATCACAAATATCTATTTTTTGCTACCTTAACCCACCATCTAAAGCTAGTGGGATTGCGGTAGCATTATTTCAAGACCGATTCGATGTGCCATTTCAGGCGTTGTTTCTCCTGGTAAAAAAGATTGAATCAGATGTCTTGTAAGGACAGTTCCCTTAGTTCCCGCCTCCACTCTTGTTCGTAAAAACTGAGTATGAGCAGTTGTCTGATGGCATTTATGCGTACTGACTAAAAGCTGTTCATCTGTTTTATCTCCATTAACAATATAGTCAATAGCAAGATGAAGGGTTGATTTTAGATGTATTTCGGGGTCTTAGGGTTTCCCTAACAAGCTAAAAAATGATAAAAAAAGAAGCAGTTCCCAAAGGGCTGCTTCATCAATTTTCCGTAAGTGTCCGTACACTTACTGTGCTTGCTCTTATACTGTTAGTAGAAGAGCAACATTAAGCATATAGAAATATTACTTAAATTATACCAATTTTTCTTAATTGTAGAAAGAGAAAATTATAATCATATGGTATAATATTTAAATATGAGAAAAAAATGAGGTGAGAAAAGAAATGGAGTTAAATGAAAACAATGTTATTGAAAAATGCTTATGATAAACTCTTTTTACAGAAAAAAACAGACAAAAAGATATACAAATATATTGCTTAAAACAATGATACAGGAACGGGTGAAATGCGTCGCTATAATCTTTTTGGAAGGAATTCAACTTTCTTACAATACTTTGAATATGCAAACTACTTATCAAAAGGTAGAGCCTAAGGAGGGTATGTTACAGATTGATCATTGTTTAGAAGGTTGTTATGAATTTATTTTAGAAAATAACGAGCACGCCTTTTTTTAGGGAGAGGAGATTTAAGTATTGTTGATCTTGGCAAAGCTTCATTTAAAAAAATTCGTGTATCCCTATGAAGAAATATGTTGGACTTTCACTTTTTATTAATATAAATGTGGCTCAAAAATCAATTGATCAATATTTTCCGTATGGAAATATTGATTTGCAGAGATTACGAGACAGATTGTGTAAAAATGGAGTATCTTTGATTATACGTTCTCGTGATGGAATAAATCATATTATCAACGAACTTTATGAGGTAGATGAAAGAGTAAAACTTCCATACTCTATTATAAAAACGATAGAGTTACTTTTTGTTTTTAAGCTTGATAGAATCAAAAGATACAGAACAGTTTTTCATCATTTTTCCGAACCGGTATACAGAGCAACTCAAGAGTGTTATAAAATGATTATAGAAAATCCTTTTGAATGGCTGAAGATAAAAGATTTAGCGAAAAAGTTTGCGGTTTCCGAATCAAGTCTTAAGAATTGCTTTCAATGTATTTCGGGGCAATCGATAGGTGCTTTTATGAGGACAAACAGAATAAAAGAAGCAGCAATTCTTTTGAATAAAAAACCATACTTAAGTATAGGGAAACTTGCCGAGATGGCCGGTTATGAAAATCAAAGCAAGTTTTCAAAGGCGTTTAAAAGTATTATGGGTAAAACTCCAAGTGAATTTAAATGAGAGTAATTTGTCTTTTTGGAGTTAAAAAATACCCAATTGGTTATAGAGAACTTCTAACATTGCAGGTACACTTAACATAGATGGTGATATAAGGCACTGGTACACCGGTGCCTTAATTTTTTCATCAGGGTTAGTTGAAGCTAACAAATAAAGAACCGGAATTTAGGAGGGAAGTTTATTATGAAGTTAAAAGACATTATTCAAATCACTGTATTTACAGTTATTGCTTTTGTTTTAGGTATGGCTGTATCAATGGGAACAGGAATGTTGGGAACCGTTTCTCTTTATGTTGCAAGTGGATTTTCTGCACTTGTAATTGCACCGCCGTTTTTTGTTATGGCAAAAAAAGTTAAGAAAAGACCTTCCGCATTTATATTTTTCCTGTTGTTGTCTGTTTTTTGGTCACTGATGGGATATTGGCCTATGCTTATTATAAATTTAATAGCAGGTATTGTGGCCGAAATTATCATAGGAAGTTATGAAGATGATAAACGAGTTGCAGCGGCAGTGGCGACTGGAATGTTTATCATTTCAATGCATGCTATGACTTTTGTAAAAATTTTAGGCCCTGAAAAATTAGTGGAAGTATTTACTGTTTTTTCTCCGGAGCAAGCTCAATATATGTACACATTTTTTACACCTAAAGCAATGTTGATTTCGATTGTTATAAATATCGTTTTAGTTATTGTGGCCGGCATATTCGGAATGTATATCAATAATAAATTTTTTTGAAAAAGAAAAGAGAAAGGGATACTTTAATGCAAAAAAACACAATAAAAGAGACTTGCATAGTTAATAGTATAGTTTTGTTTATTCTTATTGTTTCATTCTCTATCACGCTTTTTATTACCGATAAGTTTGGCTATTATATTATGCTGGCGGTTTCGTTTGTTTTATTGCTAACGCATTCAAAAAAAGTATTTCTTAATATGTCTACAAAGTATTTGTTTCTCATACTACTCTTGCACTTATTAGAGAAACTTCCTTATGGACTTGGAGTGGCGTCTTTTATAGGCTTACTTTTAATTGGAATAAAGCTTTTTCCTGTTTTTACTTTAGGTAGGATACTGATTTCTTTATCGCCACTTACTATAATGAGTTCCTTAAGGAAAATCGGAATTCCCAATAATTTTAATCTAAGTGTTGCTACGGGACTTAGATTTATGGGTGAAATGAATATAAGGCTTAAAGAAATACGAAACGGTATGAAAGTAAGAGGCTTAAAAATAAGCCTATTACATCCTGTCCGTTCATTTGAACTTTATCTTATTCCATTGATGTATAAATGTCTTCATGTAAGCGAAACTTTAACATCTTCCATTATTTCAAAAGGTGCAGAATACAACACGGAAAAAACAAGTTACACTTCAACTAAATATAATATCTTTGATCTAATTTGTTTGTGCATTTCTTTTTTTATTTAGTATGGAGAGTTCTATAAAAAAATGGGAGAATATTAATGAATATTTTTAGATGTCAAAATCAACAAATTTAAGTATAAAAACAGCAAAGAGATTATCTTAAAAAATTTAAGTTTAAGCGTTGAACCGGGTGAATTGATTGTTATAACAGGACTTTCAGGATGTGGAAAAACGACTTTGACAAGAATATTAAATGGCTTTAATTCCCAATCACTATGAGGGTGATTTAGACGGGGAAGTAAATTTATTCAATAAAAATTTGCTGGACTACGAAAAAGGTGAGCTTGCAAAATATATCGGCAATGTATTTCAAAATCCATCGGATCAGTTTTTTGCTACCATTGCGGAAGAAGAAGTCGCCTTTGTCGGAGAAAACTTAGGAATGCCTCTTGAGGAATTAAAACAAAAAACAAAAGAAGCCTTTGAAAAAATGGGAATTAGCGACTTGATGGACAAGAAACTTTCCGAACTTTCCGGAGGACAAAAGCAAAAAGTAGCAATTGCTTCCACTTTGCTATATGATACCAAAATTATTTTCTTTGACGAACCTTCCTCCAATTTGGATTATCAAGGGATTGCTCAGTTTAGAGATATTGTTCGCAGTTTAAGAGCGATGGGAAAAACAATCCTTGTTGCGGAACATCGATTGTTCTTTTTAAATGATTTATATGACCGCTTAATCTATATGAAAGACGGGACGATCGAAAGGGTGTTTTTTCAAGGAGAACTCACAGAGAATGACTGCAAAAAATATGGATTGCGAGCAATCAGTTATAGGTCCCTGAAAGCACAAAACTTGGGTGCGGAACAAGAGAAGGCTGCGAGTATCGTGGATTTAAGTATCAATATCGGGAAACAGGAACTCATAAAGAATCTTTCCTTTGATCTTCATTATGGAGAAATCATGGCAATCATCGGGAAAAATGGAATCGGGAAAACAACATTAGGAAGAACTTTGGCGGGACTAATTAAAAATAAAGGGAGAATAAGCTATGGAAAAACAACGAAAGAAAGATTGAAGCAATCATACTATATGATGCAGGATGTGGATTATCAAATTTTCTTTGATACGGTGGAAAATGAACTGATCCCTAAGAATAAAGTGAAAGATAGTGAATATCTGAAAGAAGTCACCTCCTACATTAGGGCGATTGATTTGTGGGATAAAAAAATGGATCATCCGCAAGAACTTTCCGGTGGGCAAAAGCAAAGGCTTGCACTTGCCACTGCCTTTTTAAGTGAAAGGAAAATCATTATATTGGACGAGCCGACTTCAGGGCTTGATTATAAGAGAATGAAAGAAATAGGAGCTATGATAAGGAAATATGCCGCCAAGAGACCGGTGGTCATTATTACCCATGATTTAGAACTTCTCTTTGGAGTGTGCAATATGGTGTTGATGCTGGACGACAAATCTTATAAAAAGCTACCTGTAAAAGGAAATGAAGGTAAAATATCAGATTTCTTATTTGCGCCCATAAGATAAAAATTTTTGGTATAAGAGGAGGATTTAAATTATGAATTTAATCAAACAGTATGTAAAAGAATATAAGAACACTTACATTCAATCTGTTCTATTGGCAGTTTTAGGAGTGGTATCCGGTCTTGCTGCATATATCATATTAGCAAAAAAATGATTGTAGGACTGATTGGAAAAAAACACAGAATTCGGATTTTATTTGCAATACGGTTTTTATGGTATTAGTCGCAATGGTCTTGAAAGAAATCTTTATGGCTTCCACTTCCATATCGCATCAGGCAACATTTTATTCCTTAAAAAGATAAGGGAAGAAATTTCTAAAAAAACTGTTTCGGATGCCCCTTGGAAAGGTTATGAATATTTCTTCCGGTAAGCTCAAGAATATTATTGTGGATCAGGTGGATTCCATGGAAACAACCTTAGCACATATTATTCCTGAAATGACTGCCAATATCATCGGTCCGATTCTTTTTGCTAATTTATATGTTTATTTTTGGATTGGAGATTGGCACTTGTTTCCCTGATTCCTCTTGTGATTGGAATGTTCTGTATGAAATCGGTGATGGCATCTTATGGGAAAAAGTATCAGCAATCAGTGGAAATCAATCAGAAAATGAATAACGCAGTGGTGGAATATATCGGAGGAATTGAGGTCATCAAGATGTTCAATCAAAGCGAAACTTCCTATCAGAAATACAGTGAAGCAGTCCATGAAAATGCGGCATTTTATTATCATTGGATGAAAGAAACGATGATTGGTGTATCTGCATACAGAAAAATTTCACCTATGTCCCTGCTCACAATCCTGCCGTTAGGAATTTATTTTTATTTAAATGGCTCTTTAACAATAGCGACCTTTATAACCATCATTGTACTTTCCTTCGGAACGGTGGAAAATATATTGACGGCGACCAATTATATGGACGATCTGTCCAGAATAGGAACGATTACCAAAGAAATTGGATTGATTTTGGATGCCCCTGATCTTGAACATGGGAAAGGGAATATTTCGTTATCTGGTAGTGCTATTGAACTGAAAAATGTGGATTTTTCCTACATGGAAGATAAGAAGATATTAGAAGGAGTCAGCTTATCTATTGGAGAAAATCAGGTAACGGCATTTGTCGGTCCGTCAGGAGGCGGAAAGTCAACCATTACGAAGCTTATTGCAGGTTTTTGGAATGCAGATGCCGGAGAAGTAAGTATTGGAGGAAAAAACATCAAAGAGATTCCGCTGGAACAGTTATCCGAAACCATCTCTTATGTATCGCAGGATAACTATCTATTCGATATGTCTGTCAGAGAAAATATAAGAATCGGAAAGCCGTCGGCAAGTGATAAAGAAGTAGAAGAAATAGCAAAATTATCCGGCTGTGATGAATTTATTAGAGGACTATCAAATGGCTATGATACGGTTGCGGGTGAAGGCGGAGGGCATTTGTCCGGAGGAGAAAAGCAAAGAATTTCTATCGCAAGAGCCATGCTGAAAGATGCACCAATCGTCATTTTAGATGAAGCAACCTCCTATATGGATACCGAAAATGAGAGCATCGTTCAGGAAGCCATCAGCAATTTGGTGAAAGGAAAAACATTGATTTTAATTGCACATAGGCTTAGAACTGTTGTTAATGCAGATAAAATATTTGTGGTCGAAAACGGGAAGATTGAAAGCTGTGGAAAGCATGAGGATCTTTTAGAAACATCAAAAGTCTATGCCTCTTTGTGGAAAGCTGCGGGAAAGGAGGAGCGTTATGATTACAGTATTTAAGAAAATATGGAACTTTGCGGAAAAGGAACAATCGAATATACAAAAGTCCATTATTGTCGGCTTCCTTTGTGCGGCGTTTAACGCAATGCAAATGGGCGGTGTGTATTATGTTCTCGTTAAAATATTTGACGAAACTCTTTCCGTGAAGGATATAGCCGTTGTCTTAGGGATTCTTCTTGTCAGCTTAGTCGGAAAGATTATCACGCAATATGTTTCTCAGCTGGAACAAACGCATGCCGGCTATTTTATGGCGACGGATAAAAAGAATTCGTATCGGAAACAAGCTGAAAAAAAGTACCGATGGGATTTTTTTCAGTGAATTCAGCTTAGGAAAGATTACAACAATGAGTACAACCACTCTCAGCCAGATTGAAATGCAGGTACCGATGTTGCTTGTGCTTGTTTTAGGCGGATTACTCAATACTTTTGTTTTTGCCTTAGCCTTGTTTTATTTGCATATAATGGTGGGAATCACCGCAGTTTTAGGAATCCTTGCATTTTTTATTGTCACTTATTTTATGGAGAAAAAGTCAAGAGAAAATGCAAGTGAAATTGGCATCGCTCAAACGCATTTGACAAAACAGGTACTGGAAACCGTACAGGGAATGCAGGTGATTAAATCATACAATTTAGGCGGCAAAAATAATAAAGAACTTAGCAATGCATTTGAAGAAAACTGTAATATTACAATGAAACTGGAAAAAACTATGACTCCATATATCGCCTTGCAGAGAATTGTCCTTGGAATCAGTATTGCCGCTATTATTATTTTATCTGCCAAGTATTACATGGAGGGAAATATGATTTTGGCAGATGCCATTATGTCGATGATTGCCGGTTTTATTATCTTTGAGGGAATCAAAGGCGGCAGGAAGTTCTATGGCAATACTGAGAATTGCGGAAAACTCCATTGACAGCTTGAAATATTTGGAACAGATTCCTGAAATAAAAAGAAGGACAGGAAACAAGTCCAATCCGTCACCCTAATATTGAATTTAAAGATGTTTCTTTCGCTTATGATGAAAAAGACGATTTTTAGATCATATTTCCTGTGAGATGAAGAAAAACACCATTACTGCCATTGTCGGTCCGTCCGGAAGCGGAAAAGACGACTTTTTGCAATTTGATTGCAAGATTTTGGGATGTGAATACAGGAGAAATCTTAATAGGTGGGAAGAACATCAAAGAGTATACTCTGCCCCATCTGATGAGTCATATCGCTATGGTATTTCAGAGTGTCTATCTCTTTGAAGATACGATTGAAAAATAATATCAAGTTCGGTGTGCCAAGTGCTACAAGAGAAGAAGTCATAGAAGTTGCTAAAAAAAGGCGATGTGCCATGATTTTTATAGAAGCCTTGCCGAATGGGTACGATACATTGATTGGTGAAGGTGGAGCCACTCTTTCCGGTGGAGAAAAAGCAGAGGATTTCCATTGCCAGAGCTATGTTGAAAGATGCCCCTGATTGTCATTTTTGACGAAGCCACAGCAAATATTGATCCGGAAAATGAAGATAAGCTAAAGGTCGCTATTGAAGAACTGACAAAGAACAAAACCATTATTATGATTGCTCACAGGCTTTCTACCATACGAAACGCCGATCAGATTTTTAGTTTTAAATAACGGAAAAAAATAGAACAACGAGGAAATCATGAAGAACTAATAAAAGCAAGGCGGTTTTGTATAAAACATTGATCAATATGAAAAAAATAAAGCAACTGTTTGGAAGATTGCTAATTAGTGTGAAGGAGATGGTTAAAATGAAACAAAACATGAAAGAGCAATTGTTAACCAAGACACCGTTATCACTAATGTTCCAACTATCCATTCC
>BNJU01002026.1_pt1 | contig 23116 bp, 22 predicted proteins | sample 8539281 | NCBI WGS metagenome assembly BNJU01 (sample SAMD00202456, study PRJDB9452) | human saliva metagenome | isolation source: human saliva | place: Japan
CCCCACGGCAGTCAGGCGCTACGTTTTGACCGCCCTCCTCAACGCAGGTAGCGGCCCGTCACCGAGGCCTCGTTAGCCGCGATGTCACGCGGCGTGCCCTGGGCGACTATGCGGCCGCCCTCGATGCCGCCGCCCGGGCCCATGTCGATCACCCAGTCGGCGCAGCGGATCAGGTCCAGGTCGTGCTCGATGACGAGGACGGTCGCGCCACGGTCGATGAGGCGCTGGAGCACGTCGAGGAGGACCTGCACGTCGCTCGGGTGCAGGCCGATCGTCGGCTCGTCGAAGACGAAGAGCGTCCCCTCCTGCCTACGCCCCATCTCCGAGGCAAGCTTCAGGCGCTGGGCCTCGCCTCCCGACAGGGCGGGCGTGGCCTCCCCCAGTGTCAGGTAGCCCAGGCCCAGCCCGGAGAGCGTCTCCAGGAGCGCTCCCGCTTTCTTGAGTCCGCGAACGGCCTCCCCGGCCTCGTCCACGCTCATCGCCATGATGTCGGGTAGGGACAGGCCGTCGCGTCGGATCTCGTGGGCCTGGGCCCCGTAGCGGCTACCCCGACAATCGGTGCACTCGATGTCCACGTCGGGCAGGAACTGCACGTCCAGGGTGATCTGTCCGGTCCCGTCGCAGGTCGGGCAGCGCAGCGAACCCGTGTTGTAGGAGAACGCGCCCGCCTTCAGGCCAGCGGCCTTCGCCTCCTCGGTGCGAGCGAAAGCGCGGCGCAGCTCGTCCAGCACCCCGGAATAGGTGGCCACGGTCGAGCGCACGTTCACGCCGATCGGGGTCGCGTCAATGACGTTGACGCGCGAGATGCCGGCTGTGTCCACGTCTCGCACGTGCACTGGCAGCGCATCGCCCGCCAGCTGGGCGCGCAGCGCGGGCACCAGCGACTCCAGCACGAGCGTCGTCTTGCCCGATCCACTCACGCCCGTCACCGCCGTGAGCGCCCCCAGCGGTACGTCGACGTTGAGTGGCCGCACCGTGTGCATCTGGCCGGTCTCTAGGTGAAGCGCGCCGCGCCCGTCAACATCCACGCCCTGAGCTCTCTCCCCCGCCGTCCGCTCGACCCGACGCAGCCCAGTCATGTACGGGCCGATGCGGGAGGCGGGGGCGTGGGCGGCCTCGTCGATGCTGCCCTGGAAGATGACGCCTCCGCCGTCCGCGCCCGCTCCAGGTCCGATCTCGATGAGGTGCTCGGCGGCCGCCAGGACACGCGTGTCGTGGTCGACGACGACGGCGGAGTTCCCGTCGGCGATGAGTTCGCGGATGATGTCGAGGACACCGTCGACGTTGGAGGGGTGCAGGCCGATCGTCGGCTCGTCGAGAACGTAAAGAACCCCGGTCGTGCGGTTGCGCACGGCGCGGGCCAGCTGGACGCGCTGGCGCTCGCCGTTGGACAGCGTCGAGGAGGCGCGGTCCAGCGACAGGTACGACAGGCCGAGGTCGACGAGGCGCTCCATCGGCTCGGTCATCTCGTCAACGATGACGCGGGCCATGGGCGCAACCTCGCCCGGGACGAGGCCGGGGACGCGCCCGACCCACTCGCGCAGTTCAGTCAGCGTCAGGCGTGAGGCATCTCCCAGGTCGATGCCGTCAATAAGTGTCGTGCGTATCCGCTCCCCCAGCCGCGTGCCGTCGCAGGCGGGGCACGTACGGGTGATGAGGTACTTGGACACGCGGGCGAGGGCCTTCTCGTCTTTCGCCTTCGACAGGGCGTTTTCGACGGTGGCGACCGCGTTGAAGTAGGTGAAGTCCAGCTCCGCGCCGCCCGTCTTGGTGGCGACGACGATGTGGCGCTTCTCGGCAGGCCCCTCGTACACGATCTTCTTCTCGGCGTCGGTCAGGTCCCGGAATGGCACGGAAGTGCGCACGCCCATCTCGCGGGCGACGTCCTTCATGAGCTTCCACATGAGTGATCCCCACGGGGACACGGCGCCCTCGTCGATCGACAGGGAATCATCGGGCACCAGGGACGCCCGGTCGACGACGCGCTGAACGCCCGTGCCCTCGCACACAGGGCACGCACCGGCCGAGTTGAAGGCCATCTCCTCCGCGCCCAGGCCATAGAAGGACTCGCCGCACGTCGGGCATACGATCGGGATCTCTAGGGCGACGTTGCGGGAGGGCGGGACTCGGTGCCCGCGTGGGCACAGGTAGGAGCCCGCGCGCGAAAACAGGAGACGCAGGTGGTTGAGCAGCTCCGTGGCCGTGCCGAAGGTGGAGCGCACGTCGGGCACGCCTGGGCGCTGGCGCAGGGCGAGCGCGGCGGGCACGTGCGTGACCTCGTCGACCGAGGCCTTGGCCGCCTGGGAGATACGCCGGCGCGTGTAGGTCGCCAGGGATTCCAGGTAGCGCCGTGAGCCCTCCGCGTACAGCGTGCCAAGCGCCAGGGAGGACTTGCCCGACCCGGACACGCCCGCGACCGCGACGAACGCGTTCAGGGGAACGTCGACGTCCACGTTCTTCAGGTTGTGGACGCGGGCGCCGCGCACGCGGATGAATTCCGGCATGTCAGTTGTCCTTGTCGTCGGCGGGGGTTGGATCGGGAATGAGCAAAGCGTTGGGGTCGAGGTGGCAGACAATCGTGGAGACTTGACGACGGCGTCCGCGCGCTTCTTCGGCGGTCATGATGACTCCGGCGAGGGTGCCAGTCGCACCGGGCAGCGGAACCTTGCCGATGGCCTTGGCGAGCAGACCGCCGACAGCGTCGGGGATGTGTTCTCCGTAGTCATACTGCTTTCAGTCTACTCTGCCGCTTCATCTTCCTCACGCGCTCGATTTTCGTATTACAATAATGTCATGAGTGCTCGTACCATACACGGACAGGAAATCTCAGAGGAGCAGATCGACCTGTGGGTTGCAGAGGCTGAGGCCGGATATGACCCCGAGATGCTGCGCCGCCGCGGCCGCCCCGCTCGCTCAGTCTCACCGTCCCGCGCAATCACTGTGCGTCTGACAGACGCCGAGCTTCAGGGCCTGGAGAAGTACGCCCACGATCATGCGCTCACCCGCTCAGAGGTCATTCGCTCAGCGATCCAGGAGCTGGTGTCATGAGGCTTCGGGCCTCTGCATTTAAGCACGGCCTGACTGAGGAAGCAATCATCGCGGCAGCAACGATTGGTCTCCGGTTCACCTCACCCTTAGACGATGAACACCCCCAGCGCGAACTGCGCCTAGGTTTCGACCATGCATCACGGCTACTCGAGCTCGTCGTACTCCGATGGGACAACGGCGACATCGAAGTGATTCACGCGATGAAAGCACGCCCACAGTATCTCTCCCTCCTGGATTATTGAGCTATACCCACCCTCGAAGAACTCGTTTCACACCCGCCACAGCTGCCGGTGACGCGCGCCTTGGGCGACATTGCGGCGGCGGTGCGTCCGGGGGCGTGCGCGGTGGTGACTGCTCCCCCAGGCACGGGTAAGACGACGCTGCTGCCGCCCACGGTGGCTCTGGCGGAAGCGGGCACGAGCGGCCGGGTGCTCGTCACCCAGCCCAGGCGTGTTGCCGCGCGCGCCCGTGTTGATGGCTGCGGCCGCGATGGTGTCGATCGCGTCGGTCAGGCGTTGCTCGGTTGGTGCCGCGAGCATGAGGGTGGTTCCGACACGCGAATAGCGCAGGCCTTGTCCCGTGGCGTACCTGTCAAGGTCGAGCAGGGCCGCGTCAGCGAGCACGCGCAGCTGGTCAACGGTGAGGCTTGCCGACGTGGGGGCGTTCGCCCTGGTGGGGTCGGGGTGTCCTGTGAGGAGTCGGCGTCTGGCGCGAGTAAGGGCCTCGGCGGTGAGCGCCTGTGCTAGGGACGAGGCCGTGGCAAGTGTCGTCATCGTCGTTCCTTCCGCTCAACAAGCTTGTGGTTACCCCACAAGCGTTCAGTGTTGTGGCCGCGCGACACGCCAATGAGGGAAGCAATTTCCGGGGCGTCACCGGCCCCGCAGACGGTCCGTGGCGATACAAGTAGTCGCAACGAAAAGTCTGATATTCTAACCTCGTGCTTGCCGGTCGGAGGGGTGCTTTTTCGACCACTGGCGATCCGACATAACGTTCCCCCTGATCACAAGGGGCACGACACGCCGGGCGTTAGAAAGCACCGAGCACCAAACGGTGCATTAAGACTAGTTAGCCCGCTGACAGAGACCTCAGCCGGAGCTGTTGTTAGAGAGCACCGAGCGCCATAAGGTGCATTAAGACGGTGTACGCTCCCCACTTTCCCACTTTGAAATAATCACGTTAGAAAGCACCGAGCACCATAAGGTGCATTAAGACGGAGGAAAAACATCCACACAAGAAACCTGATAAATCCAAGTTAGAAAGCACCGAGCGCCAAACGGGCTCTTCAGAGTTGAGTGTGGGTGACCGAGTGTTGCTCGGGGGTTGCGGGTAGAGGTCGAGGTCCTTGATGATGAGCGGACTTCTACCCCCCGCTGTCTTCAAGGACCTCTGGCGGTGTCTCACCATACCTGCTGTTCTGTGTAGCTTGATCGTTGTGATCGGTGTGATGCGCTCGTCGACTTGGAGGGCTTCCATCTGGCTGCTGCCGCTCGGCCTGAGTGCGCTCTGGTGCTCGACATAGAGTCCTGTGACCACTGTGCTGGCCGCCCAGGTTGTGGGGTGAATCGCTCAAGGTCACGGGCGCGTGGTGGTGAAGGTGATCGACGCGCCTTGGGCCAGGGTTCCGGCAAGGTTCCGGTGGCACAATACGACGCTGGATATGCCGCGAAACCACCTGCCAGACGGTGACATTCCTGGGCCGCAGCGAGAAGGTGTGCGCTCCCCAGGCGCGTCTGGGTGTGCGGGCGACAAGAACGACTCCGCGCAGCTTTCACGGCAGATTAGACTCGCCCGATCAGGCAGCTACGACGTCGTTACCCTCGCCTCGCGGGATACCTACCCGCCCCTGCCCTTGGTGAAGCACACAAACTACAGGCCGCAAAGATTGAAAAGGACACCACACGAGGATATTGCATGAGAATGCACGTTTACGAGGCTGTTGAGGACGACTCCCCCACCGTCCTCCTTATTCACCCGATGCTGTCGTCTGCCTCGCGCATGAAAGCCGCAGTCGCGGACCACATGGGCGACGGGCTGCATTTCCTCATACCGGACCTGTCCGCCCACGGGGACGAGGCCTCGGCACCCTATTCGTCAGCCATCGAGGAAGCGGAGGCCATCCACTCCTGGCTGGTGGACCACGGGATCCGCCGTCTGGCTCTGGGATTTGGGGCGTCGCTCGGCGGCGTCGTATTTTTCGAGCTACTGCGCTTTCCCGATCTGTCGTTCGACCGCCTCTTCATCGAAGGCGTGAGCTTCTACTCGGGAGGGCCGATCTCGAGGGCGGGCGGTGCAATCCTGAGCCGCATCATGGTCGCGAAGCACCGCAAGGCCGTGCGCGACCCCGAGGCCGGGGTTCGCAAGCTCGCGCGGCTTTTCGGAGAGGAGGTCGCCCGCCCCATGGCCGAAAGCCTTGCTGCGATGAGCGAGGAGAGCATTCGGGCGATTGTGCGCGACTGCTCGCGGGTCACACTGCCACACCTATCCCCCGACGTTCAGCGCCGCTGCACGTTCGCGTACGGAGAGAAAGACTCGGACCTACGGCTCGCGCGACGCACGGCTCCGCGCCTCTATCCCGGCACGGAGCTGGTCGTGTGGCCGGGGTGGGGCCACTGCGAGCGTATGAGCCGCGACTCGGTCGCCTACGGGGCGATGCTGCGGAACGTCGTCCTGGGCTCAGCACCTACTGATCGTTCGTAAAGGAGGCGATCACGCAGGGAATTCGACCTCGCACGACGCGGTAGGTGACGCCCACGCAGCCCATGCGCTCAAAGAATGCCCGGTAGGACGCCGGGTCGAAGTGCTCCTGGAAGTGCACGCCGAATCGGGAGATCACCCTCAGAAACATGGTGTGCGCGCGCTTCTTGGGAATCATGTAGGTAGGAACAATGATCGTACCGCCCGGGCGCACGACCCGCTTGAGCTCCTTGAGCGCGTCGCCCGGTTCAGGCAGCAAGTGGATGACGTTACCCGCCACGACGGCGTCGAACGAGTCGTCCGCGTAGTGCAAGTCGGTGATATCCGCCTGCTCGACGACCACGTGCGGGAACCGTGCGAGCTTCTTGCGTGCCTGCTTGAGCATCCCCTCGGAGAAGTCGGTCGCAACCACGTGCGCGCATGCGGGGGCGATGGCTGAGGCGATCGCGCCCGTGCCACACGCGCATTCGAGCACGGTGTCGCCGGGGCGAATCAACCGGGCAACGGCGCTGCCTGTCCCGTAGTACACCCTCCTGTTGAGCGCGCTGACCGCAAGGTCGTAGAGCGGGGCAACTCGATCCCAGATCATATTGTTCCTCCACTGTCACACAAAGTGACAGATCAACGAAAACCTATTGATACCCAAGTTCCAGAAACGCTCGAGGTGACTGCATAGCATCTTCCAGAAGCCCCTCCCGAGCAAGACCCACCACTTTGGCCACTGATCTTGCCTGACAGTTGATCGACCGCTCAGGATTATGCTCGATATCGGTGAATGCATCAAACATCATTACCTGCTCAACGAGCTTGTCATCACGACAGAGAGCCGACGCGTACAACCAGTCATAAAAATAGGTCTTAGGCTCTAATGGGAATTCATGTTCACAATACCTGAAAGCAACAAGCTCTCCGCTTTCCCTCAATCGCCGATCTGTTTTTGCCGCACGACTCGAGGCGTTGAGAAGATCGACAAACGGCCCCCCATGCAGAAACACTTTTGAAGCCTGGAAAGCACATTCAACACTGTAACTTCCACGTCCTGGATGCTCAATCATCAAATTGAACGCGCTTAACTGAACTCCAAGGCCTCTTTCACTCTTGGATGACACTTCCAGAACACGCGACGAAGGAAACTTAGCCACATACGACGCATGCAAACTCGCAATTGAACGCTGCTTGTGCTGAATAGAAAATCCAGAGAAATACTCAAAATCCAGAGACAACTCCGAAACATACGGCTTGTCAGAGTCAGGCACAAACACCAGCCTACGAGCCATGCCAATCCTCCTTTTCATTCAACACGGTATCCAAACAATCACGGAAAGCAAAAATGCTCAAGCTCTCAAGAATTCTCACTGTCCCCTGACCACAAATATTTTTACTTATTCAGACTGCTCTTCTCAGCGGCGGCATACTCCTCGTCAGTATGGTTCTTATCGCACCACTGATCCGGGGGCACCTGTTCCTTCACCGAGTCGATGTGTTTACCGCAGCCCTTCCAGGTGGTCTTTCCGCATACCTCGCAGGTGGTGGGTCGACACATGATTGTCTCCTTCCTTGTTGCGCCGCGAATTCGTCAGGGATCCGCGCCATGGTGTTTCGAACTTCCGCCCTTCTCAGGCTGGTTGCGCCGTCACATGTGGCCAGTCGGAGGAAGATGGACTCGGATTTGTCGGTCGTTTCCCGGTTGTGACTAGAAATTCTACTGCCTCGCACTCCGACACCGGGTCGTTTTCGTGGCCAGAATCCGCAGGCTTAGCCCTCCCCCGTGACCAGCACGGCCTCGGCCCGATCTCCGAGCTACGCCCGCAGCTGGGTGTGGGGGATGTTGAGCGAGTTGGGCATGTGCCCGGCCGCGTACTCCCCTACCGTGCGCACATCCAGGACCGGCATGTCTTCGGTGAGGGCGTCCGGGCCAGTCAGCACGAGCTCACCGGTCAGCACGTTGTGGGCGACCATGCCGGTCTGGTTGACGGGGTCCTTGGCCTGCCCGTAGGGCGGCGCGTAGGCGAGGTCCAGGTCAATTTAGGTCATTCTCGGCCCAGGCCGGCCCGCATGGCGGTAGCGACGACGTCGATGCGACGGTCCACGCCGTCGGCACCCACGGCTTGCGCGCCGAGAATCTGCCCGTCGGCACCCACGTGCATGAGGATATGCACGGGCTTAGCGCCGGGGAAATAGCCCGCGTGCTGGTTCGCGTGCGTGTGCACCGTGAAGTACCCCGTGCCCGAGGCGTCGAGAGCCTCGGCAGTGAGCGCCTCTGCGAGGGACGAGGCCGTGGCAGGTCTCGTCGTCATCGTTCCTTCCAGTCAACAACCTTGCAGTTGCTCTACAAGTGTGAAGTGTGGTGGTGGAACGACACGCCGATGTGGGAAGCGATTTCCGGAGCGAAACTCATCCTGCGAGCGGTCCGTGGCGATGCATGTAGTCGCACAACGAAAAGTCTGATATTCTAACCTCGTGCTTGCAGGTCGGAGGGGTGCTTTTTCGACCACTAGCGATCCGACATAGCGTTCCCCCTGATCACAGGGAGCACAACACGCCGGGCAGTTAGAAAGCACCGAGCGCCATAAGGTGCATTAAGACAATAGTGACAAGCAGATGAAGAGATATAAGACGCGCGTTAGAAAGCACCGAGCGCCATAAGGTGCATTAAGACCCGACTCGCGCGCAAACCGAAACAACCCAACACCACCAGTTAGAAAGGACAGTGTCATAGGGTGTAAGCAATTTGTGTGGTAGCAGTGCTGCTGAAGGGGCCGGTTGTGAGCTGTCGTCAGATGCTCAGTGTTGAGGATCGCGCGGCCATTATGGTGGGGTTGAAGGCTGGCTTGCCCCAGGTGCGTATCACCCGCCGGGTTGGGCCTAGCCCCTCGGTGGTGTGCCGTGAAATCGCCCGCCACCTAGGTCCTGGCGGCATGTACAAGGCCCAGGACGCCGACAGAGCGGCGGATTGCCAAGCGCCGCCCCAAGGAAGCGGCTCCTGGACCGCGATGAGGGTCTGCGCCGCCGCGTGATTGCTGATTTGTCGCAGGGGCACACGCCCCGCCAGATCAGCGCACCCCTGAGCATGGAGGCATGTGGCACAGCGGCTCCTATGGACAATCCCCCCACACCCAAGGCCACACGATCAGCCACGAGGCTATCTACACGTGGATCTACGCCCACCCCAACAAGACGCTGATCGAGCACGGCATTTGCCTGCCCTCCAGGCGATGGATGCGCAAGAAACCCCCTGCAGGCGGGCGCACACCACCCATTGTCGCCATGCGATTAATCGATTAAAGCGCCCCGACATTACCGACCGGATGATCCCTGGCAACTGGGAAGGGGACCTCATCATCGGAAAAGATGGGGCCAGTGCGTGCGCGACCCTGGTCGAGCGCACCACCCGCTACCTGATCACACGTGGCCCTGCCTATCGGACGCAGGGCCGACCAGGTCTGTGACGCTCACACGCCGCATCCAAGGCCTACCCGAAGGAGCGATGCGAACACTGACATGGAACCAAGGCCCAGAAATGGCCCGCCACCAGCACCTCACCCCAGGCACTGGCGTGGAGGTGTTTTTCGCTCACCCCCACAGAAGCATTCAACCAACTCATTGCTACCGCCCATTGACACCGCCCCCAGCCAAATTGCCACAACAAGTCCAACAGCGAACTTGACACTGTTTCAGGATTCGAAATTTCATGCGGACTTTGCATCGCGCCCGCGCTGCCTGGCATGCACTATCTCAAACTTTGGCAATTCAACAGACACCTTGACAGTTGGCCATGTCCCGATCAATCAAATGTGCTAGCGTCAGAGACGACAGCCACATGCGAGTGATGGGAGGCGCCGATGCCAGCATCCGTCTACGTCAGCTTTGACGCCCCCGAGGGGGGTGCCAGCGACGCCCAGACGACTTCACGCCGCCCTGTCAGCAATTCTTGACCTCCCGCCAGGCATCAGCCCGGCGCGCGCCGCCCAGTTCCCGACGCTCGCGCACCGGCCGATTCACGGGTCGGGTGGCGTGAAACCCTATTCGCTGGGCGCACTGAGTCATTCGGAGTCAATGTTCGGCGTCGAAGTTCGCTTCCTGGACGACCGGCTGGTGGACACGCTGGATGCATGGCTGTCGTGGGGTGGAGTGATGCGGCTCGGCGCCGGCACTGAAGAAGACGCGGTGTTGATCGCGGCCGAGGGTCAGATCATCAGCCAGGCATCGTGGGAAGAGCTAGCGGAGCGAGACCAGGACACTGCGTGGGAAATACGCCTGATCACACCAACGACGTTTTCGTCGAAGGGGAATCACGTGCCGAGCCTGTCCCCGGCGACGATCGCAACGAGCTTGCAGCAGCGCTGGTGGGCATGGAATCGGAGGCTCGCTCCCCCACGGATTGATCGAAACGCCATGGCGAGCGTGTTGGCGACGCAGGATTTCACACGCTCGTCCATGGTGTCGCTGGCGATGCCGCGCGACGGCGGCCAGGGCCGCCTGAGCTCCCAGCGCATCCCAGCCCACGAGGGCCACCTGCGCATCAGCGGCGTCGAAGGCGCCGAAGCGACCCGCATTTTCTCGCGCCTCATGGCACTGTCCGCATACACGAACGTCGGCTCACACACGAGCTACGGCATGGGCGTCATAGACGCCGTGGCCGCATAAGCATTACAACCATGCACTAATGGAAAGCAGATGATAAACCATGCAAGACATCTTCAACAACACTGTCGCAGGTCTACTCTCCGGCGGGATATTATCTGTGATTGGCTTACTCTTCACCTACTTTAAGAACAAAAAGTGGACAAAGAACAACGTACTTGAGGCATTACAAACCGATAATCAAATCGAACAGCAGATCCGAAGAATCGCACGATCCTACACCAAGCGCAAAATCATGCTAATCGGAAATACTCCTCAGGGCAGACTCGTAAAACAGATCATTGAAACTATGCCACACCTAAGTGAACCAGAAGTCAAATTCGCAGAAAATACAAGCAACTTCGAGTCACTGGGAAACTACGATCTAATCATCATTACTGAAGACTACCTTCGAGACAAGGAGGATCGAGTTTCACAATTGCAGCAAATCAAGAGCAGAAAGACTGACAAACAGGCTCTCATTGCTTATGCACCCGATTTCGACTCAATCCAGCGAAAAAATGGTTTCCTCCCAAAAGAGCAATTAGAAATCAACCAAACAATGAATGCCACAATTACCACTGCCCAGGGAAGACTTCAGGCAGATATTCTCGCTCTGCTTCAGGTAATTCCCTCCTCAACGCAACACGACGCATAGTTTTAGGCAATCAGTAATGAAGTCTTTCCTCGTCATGCTGCAGACGAACAGCAATCAGCCGTTCATCTTTTCGTCGCCTCGCCTACGTGAGCAGATCGGCGCATCCTTCGAGATTACGTTGCTATCCCATTGGGTGGAGGAACGGGCAAAAGGACTACTCAGCCTTAATGAGCTTCCGAGTTCCTTCTGGGTCTCCGACTCGTCCGGCAAAGTGATCGTTCGCTTCACCGAGGCCGATGGTGATCCAAAGGAATTAGCGAAGCGACTGATCCGAGAGGTCACGCTCCGTGCGCTGACTGACGCCCCGGGCCTCGACGTCACGGGTGTCTTCGTTAAGGCGTCATCCAGCGCGGTAGATGTGGACGACCTGCAAGAGCTTGATCGCGTCTTTTTGGACTACTCGCTGAACCGCCGGCCAGCAGCTGCCCGCTTTCCCCAGTTCCCATTCCTAGAGAGAGCAGACGAATCGGCGCTCCCCGCCTCAGCACCACTCTCGGATGAGGAACTCGACAGGATCCACGAATACGCGAGTTGCTCACTCAAGGTTCCGATTCTTTCGGACGACGACGGTCAGGTCCCAACGCAGACGGGAAAAGACAAGGATCGGTCCCTATCACTTCCGTCGCGAGTCAAGCGCGCATGGTCGCGTTCAGCGTGCCGATTGCAGCTCAGGGAAGTCATCGCGCGCCAGGATTCAAGTCTGAGCGACGAGGAAGTCAGAGATCGAATCGGGAACCTGAACGAGGACCCATTTCAGCTGGAGAGGGCCTTTCAGGATGTGTCTGACGAGGACGGGGCCACGAAGCCTCTCCCGGAGCTGTCCTCCGTCGGCGTGATCCACATCGACGGCAATGGCGTGGGTGCGATCATGCGCGACCTCGGCAGAGCCTTCGACACAGTCGACGCGCGCCTTGATTCGCTCAAAGACGCGGCGTATGAACGCAGAGACAACCCGTGCTCGATTAAAGACGATCGTTTCCAGTGGTTCGTCATGGAGGTCAACTACCGTCTAGACGGAGTCGTCAATCAAGCGGTGGCTAAGGCATGGCAAACCGTCGACAATATCGCTGGTGCCAATCGCCTTAAGACCCTTCCCGTGGTTCCCGTCCTGGTGGGCGGCGACGACGTCACGGTCTACACGGACGGGCGATATGCAATTCCCTTCGCTGAGGCTTACATCCGCCACTACGAGCGCCTCACCGGCAAGGACGATCTTCTTAAGGAACTCGCCGTCATCGCCGGTGCGCCAGAACCGGGATCTCTCACTGCCTCGGCGGGCGTGGCCATCGTCGGCCGTAACTTCCCGTTCCACATCGCCTACGACCTGGCGGAGGGCCTGGTGTCACGCGGAAAGCAGCTCGGCAAGAAGCCGGGTGCCTCTCCTTGTTCGACGATCGATTTCCACGTGCTGCGCGACGCGACTGTCCTAGACCCGGATGAAACGTTGGACGAGTACAAGGGCCGCGTCCAACGCCCCTTCCTCGTTGGCCACTACGCATCCGAGCGGATCGGGGACGCGACCACGACCTTGTCCGAGGAAACACCCACCACGACGTCGCAGACATTGTCCTCCTGGGCGCGCATCCTTCAGGCGGTCGCAGCCTTCGACGGCAAGAAACCGAACGACCCCACGCAGACCACCGGTGATCCGTTCCCGCGTACCCGCGCGAACCGCATTGTCAAACTCCTCGCAGAAGGCCATGCCGAGAAGACCACAACAGAGTGGGGCGACGCGCTACAGAATGCCCCCAGTGCTGGACTCCTTGCCAAACAGTTGAAGCTGCTCCCGTCTCACTCATCGAGCTCCGATGAGGCTGGCGAATCCCTCGAGCAGATCAAGTGGCTCCTGGACCTTATCGACCTGTCCGAAACCTGCCCGACGGCTACCTCGCTTCACGGATTCGCGGGGACGCCGACATCTCTGGCTCCGCGGAAGCAGCAGACGATTCCCCCGGCGGCCACGTAACCATCGTGTTCACCTCCGACTGGGGCGTTTCCACGGGCGTGGGCCACGCGGGGCGCACGCACTCAAAAATTGAGCGTTGCGGCGACGACCCGGTCGTGCGCGGCACGGTCATCACGGGTGTTCTGCGTGAGCAGGCGATGCTGGCGGCAAAGGCCCTCGACGGGCAAAAGAAGGAGGAAGAGGAGGGGAAGTGGATCAGCTTTGCCCTGTGGCTCTTCGGCCAGGACCCCAACGGCAAGCAGGGCTCAACCCCCCACCCGCGTCACGTTCTCTTCTCGGACGCGACCCCGGCCTCGAAAATCCCAATCCACGACACGGTGTCCCTGTCCATCGACCCGACCACGGGGACGGCGCGCGACCAGTTCCTGCGTTTCACGGAGCGCGCGGCGCCCGGCGTCCTCACGGGCACGTTCACGCTCATCGACGAGGCCGGGGCTGAGCTCTCCGATCAACGTACAATCGATGCCGCGCGCTTCCTCCTGGGGGTCGCGGGCCTCATGGTCCGAGGCATCGGCTCGGGCCGCAGCGGAGGTGACGGCGAGTGCACGGTCCTCGTGTCTGAGGAAATAGGCGGAAAGTGGAGCGGAGAGTCCTCGGCCGAGTTTTCCGCCTACGCCTACGAGCAGTCGAAGCAACTGAGGGCTGTCCTCGCACGACTCTCGACCTGTTTCTCCGACGAAGTCATCAGCTCTCTCCCGAAGCCAAAGCCGGGACCCCAACACAGCGTTGGGACCGTCGCTGACCGCAGCGCCAAACCTCGCAATGGCCACCATCTCATCCTCAATCTCACGCTCGACTCCCCCATCGTGTCCTACGAGGTCCCCTTCTCGAACGAAATCCGATCCTTGGACTTCCTGCGCGGAACGGTGCTGCTCCCCTGGCTGCACCGGCTGGTGTCCTCGAAGAAGCAAGCAGGGAACGAAGCCGTCATTACCAATGCCGTGACCGGTGGCCACCTGATCGTCTCGGACGCGCTGCCCGTCATCAAGAAGATTGAGGGACTCCCCGTTCCCCTCACGCTCAAGACGGACAAGACGCCGACCTCGGACTCGACCATCACCCTGTACGGCGATTCCCCTAAGAATAAGGGGAAGATCCCCGTTCGCGGCGGGTACGTGTTCTACGACCCCAAGGGAGGCGACGGCAAAGAACCCGGCACTGACTCTCAGGGCTGGTACGGTAAGCCGCCGCTGCGCGGGCGACAGACGACCGCCATCAACCACGAGACGGGCGCGGCCAGCAAGGGCCAACTGGTCCTCGTCGACGCACTGCCCGAAGGCCTGAAAATGCGCGCGCACGTCTGGGTGTCGGATGAGCTCTGGGAGGCCACCTCTGTCTCCGATCTTCTCGGTAAGACACGCGTGGCCCGGCTCGGGTCGCGCAAGCTGACGGGCACATTCGGGTCCGTCCACTGCACGCTGCGTGCAGAGACCGATGATGAGCGGGAGTCGCGCAGCCACTTCGGCAGCGCTGGTATCGCGCACCCCACAGGCGATGCATCCAAGTCTGCCAACGGGACGGCACTCGGAGAGTCCGCCCCAGCCTCGTCCGACGATCAAACAGTCTCCCTGTGGTTCACCTCCGATGTGATCGCCCATTCCGCTGGGCTTGGGGCCGGAGGGACCGTCGACGACCTCATTCGTGCATTCAAGCGCGAGGGCGTCGATCTCGGGTCGATAAAGGCCGCTTCAATCCGGCATCGCCGCGTCGACTCATGGTCTCCTGCGGACAACGGGCCACGCGCGAGTCGACTAGCGATCCAGGCGGGTTCCGTCATCCAGGTGAGCGCCAATGATGAGAACCACGCCAAGCTCCTGGAGCTCGCCCCCTTTGGAGTGGGCGAGCTGACGGCGCAGGGCTACGGCCGTTTCGTCGTCGCGCATCCCCTTCTCAGCATCGAATCCATTGAGGTCACGAAAGCAAAGCTCGAGCACTTTGTGTGCGAGGAGACGCCCGAAGGAGGCGAAGAGAAGTGACGTTCACACGCTATGAGCTCACTATCCCAGTCGAGCTGACGTCAGAGCTCCACATCGGCGGTGTGGACGAGGACTCCGACCGCGACGGAGAGGGAACCGCCATCCGCTTCTGCCGCAATGGCCTCGGCGAGCCGACGATCCCGGGCAGGTCCATCAGGGGCGCAATTCGCGCGGCGTGCGACATCGCCCGCCAAGCGCTGGAGGACGCCGGGCATCCCGCAACTCAGGACGGAGGCGTATTCTCGAAGGCCAGCTGGGTGTCCCTGTGGGGCGATGACACGGACTACACCGGTAGATCCGCCAATGATCGCGGGCTGCCAAGTGATGCGTCGCTCCCTATCAGGAAGAGTGCGCTCACATTCCACGCTGTCTCTTTCCCTGCGCGCCAGACGATGACCACACGTCACGGCGTGGGCATCGACCGTACGACGGGCGCTGCCTCGGACGGAGCTCTCTATGAGCATGAGTTCCTTCCCCGCGGCACAAGGTTCGACATTCGTATCACTGCCGAGGGACGCGACGACGAAACGATGGAACGCGACCAGTCGGAGGGGATTCCGGGGCCCGCGTCCTCCGACACCGCCAAGAAGCTCCTCGAGTTCATCGTTGACGTCCTGAATTCCGGTGCAATATGCCTCGGCGGGCGCACCGGTTCCGGACAAGGACATATTCGTGTTATTTCCTCCCAGTTGCGCCTCCTGTCGGCAACAACTGGTGCCGCCGCCTCGACGAGCCTCCAGCAAGCCGTGAGTTCGCTGATTGGCGACGATCCGAGAGGAACTGCGCTCCCCCTCGAACTGGGAGGCTGGCCCCTGGAGGAACCCGCGCGCATCACCATCGACTGGTGGTCTCCCACCGGTATTTTCGTCGCTGAGGACGAAAAGCTGACGAAACAGCGCAAGGAAGAGGCTCAGAAGAAGGACCCCACCGCCAACGGAGTGACAGAGCCCCTCCGTGATCCGTCTGTCCCCTGGGACGAGGCCCAACTCCTTATCCCGGGAACCTCGATTCGCGGCGCATTGCGCTCACGGGCCTCACGCATCGCACGGACGGTCCTCGCAGCAAGAGACGAATTGTCCAAGTTCGCGTCCCATGATCTCCACGAACAGATCGCTGCGGAGCCGAACCTGGTCCGGTACATGTTCGGCTGCACGGAGTACCGTGGCGCAATCACCGTCCACGACTGTCGGTCGATAGAGCGCGGCACGCGCGTCGAAGTCACTCACAACGTGATCGACCGCTGGACGGGTGGCGTGGTCAACGGCGGGCTCTTCACCGAGGCTGTGTATCTGGGCACCGAATGGGAGCCAATCATAATCGACATTGACCTGCGGCGTCTGTTGAATAACATCGAGACGGAGAAGGGACCGGAAGCCAAACGCAACACTGCCAACGCCAACGAGGCAGAGATTGGTTCGGGCAACGGCAAGCAGTCGAAGGCTACTGACGCCGACTACGCTCACGCCGCCTTCGTGCTGCTTGGGTTGGCGCTCTCCGAGTTGACGGCGGGTACTCTCCCCCTGGGTAGCCGTTCGACGCGAGGCCTTGGCCAGGTCGTCGTCTCATTGATCGATATTCATGGCAGTGCCAACGAAGGTGCCAAGATTCCAACAAAGGAGCGCTTTGGCGACCGGGCGCTGGAGCACCCGGGCACCGCAGCGAGTCCCCCGACTCAGGATCGATGGGATGCGCAACGCAGGCTCGCTGGAGCTGTCCTTAGCTTCTTGAAGACGATTGATGGCGCGGAACAGTGGTCCGAGCGACTTGATGAAGCCCCTGCAAACAGCGGCGCACGATCGAAGGGCGAGGAGAATACTCATGAGTGAGCAAGTTCAGCCAGCAACGCTGACGTGCACGCCGATCCAGCCGGTCTCCGGAGGCGCGCTTAGCCTGGGTGATTTCTTGACGCACGTTTGCTCTAGTTCGAGCGGTGAGCTACAGGGCCTGGCGTTCGCGACCAACGGGACGTGGCCGGTGTTGGGTGTCAATAAGGGTTCCCCCGCCGAGACGCCGAAACTTTCTGTCACGCCAATCGATGGGCGACATTTCGAACCGACGAAGGTCTACGGACTACGTCTTTGGATACCTGTAAAACTGCCTGATGAACCCGCAGAGGGCGACGTTCTGGCTCGCGAGTACCGGTGGGTAAACGACGTGGGTGCTGTTGAGCTGGGGGTCACCGCGGGCACCGGCAGTTCACAGCCGAGCGGAAGTAAGGGGTCTGGCGTCACAGGATGGGTGCACGCGGTGCAGTATCTGGAACACGTTCCTTCTAGCAGGAGCACAGCGAATCCCGGAACAGATTCGACCGATAACGAGTCGAACCAGACCGATGAAGGAAACGGGGTCAGCCACATAACGGCACTCGAGTTCATCCAAGCAGAAGATAAATACGAAAACACGGTCGTGGTCGACCAGCTATTTACGGGAAGGTGGAGCTAATCATGTCGAGCAACAATCAAAAGTCAAAATACACTTCGTTCCACTCATCAGTGAACTGTATTCCGGTACTACGCACATCCGTTCAAAAACCTGTACCTGACAGCACAAAAGGTGGCGCACAGAGCGATTCCGCCTACCCTAACCTTCCTGAAACGATCGCAACATTTCTGAGTGACAAACTCCCCGCCCCCCCTTGACCACCTAGGGACTGATACATACAGCGGATCACTCCGCCTAACAATCGAGGTGATGACCGCCCTCATTTTCGGCAATCAAAAAAAATCAAAAGGAAAACCGAGTGAAATCTCAATCCCTATCGACCCAACGACTGGAAACCCATTCATTCCCCCAACAATGATCAAAGGCATGATTTCGAACGCATACGAACGTTTGACCGCCTCACGTTTCCGCGTTTTTGGCGAACACAATGCAACTCTGACATACAGGGCTGATCCAGCTGCTGCTCTCGGACTTGTACCCGTAAGGCTAAATGACAACTACGAGCTCGGTACTCACCGGGGGGACACTGCTGTACGGTCCGGGGCATGCTCTCTACGCAAAACTACTGACACATGAAATAGACGACGAGGATAACAAGAAGCCACTCTCGCTATTCAAGGACTCTCACACCTGGGACACGCTCCAACACGGCGAGCTCATTGACTTCATGGCCAAAAAGATTGAGGATGCCTATATCGTCACACAAATCAAAGCAAGAGGAGATAAAGCATACTCGCGACTCAAGGTTCCAGACTGGGTCTCCAATTCAAATAGTGAAGAAACCGCACATACTGGCTGGTTTTATTCCACCACACCTGACAACCTCCTCAAGGCGGGAAAATCTATATTCACTTCTAAACTATCCGAGCGAATTTTTTTCGATGACCCGCTTAGCAATCAAGAAATCAACATCGATCCCGTTGTAGCAGAGACCTACGATCGGATCCTCCACTCATATTCTTACGATTCCAAAGCCCCCAGGTCGAAGAAACCAACTACGCCTAACAGGTTCGTTATCGATCGAGCAGGAAACAAGGACATAGGTCCGATCAACCACTCCGGTCTGCTAGCATATGCCCGCCTTCAGGGCAAGAAGGTCGTTGAGCTCATGCCGACACAGGTTGGCAGGCGCAACTACTCGCGGAGTCCACGGCGTTTAGCACAGGCGCAGGGAGTACTCCCGGTTAGCGACGCGATCGAGGCCTCACCGGCGGACCACATCTTTGGCTTCATTCCCACGGCCCCTCAGGCACCCGGCAATCAGCCCAACAAACAATTGTCGAAGCTCAAAGGTAGGATCACGATCAGCGCTGTTGACACGAGCAGTGCAACGCCTAATAATAAGGGATTCAATCTTCGCCCGCTTCTCACACCAAAGACTAGTTCTGCCCGCCGTTTTCTTACCGATACTTCAGGTCATACAATCAGCGGACGCCCCAGACCTGATTACTATGCCGAGGGAGACCAGCTCGGGGCGGCTTCATATGGCTTTCGACGTAAAGATGCAGAACAGAAGAAAGGTAAAGATGCAGAACAAACTAATGAGAGGAATCGACACCCATATTACGCAACCCTCGAGTCTTACGAGAAAGAGCAATTAGAAGAAAATCCCAGCAAACAAAAGAAGACAAATCCAGAAATCTATTCCACAGCAGACACCTGGATTCCTCGCAGCAGTACCTTCCATTGCACGATCCATTTTGAAGGATTACAAAAAGAGGAGCTATGGACGCTCCTTTGGATTTTGGATTCCAAGCTCCTCGGACGGTACGCACAGAAGGAACAACATCTGCCAGAATCTGATCAAGAGGAAAATGCAGCTCCCAATTGAAGGTTACCTGCGAATGGGCATGGGTAAGCCTCTCGGCCTTGGGGTAGTTCGCACATCCTTTTCGGCACTTTCCTGTGTCAAAACAGCTTCTCCCGAAGACGGTGACGTATTTGGACTTGTTGACGACTACAAATCTCTCGAAGGATGCCTGGGAGTCATTGACCCCGAGAAAGATGAACTTAACGAGGATTGGAAAAAGGAATTCTTTAAGGATGCAGAGGACTTCTATCAGGTTCTTTCAAGCACACCATGGTGCAAAGCATTTCTTAGGTCATGCCTAGGCTATCCCGGCACAACAGATGTTCGCTACATGACACTGAGCGAAAATAAACAGAATAATAAGACCAAGTTTGACGGAAAGATTCAGTCTGGGCGCGGACACGCCCCACGCCCACTCGCTGCCGACAATTGGGACGAGGCTCTGAAAATACCAGGGCCTCGGCGGTGAGCGCCTGTGCGAGGGACGAGGCCGTGGCAGGTGTCGTCATCGTCGTTCCTTGCGCTCAACAAGCTTGTGGTTACCCTACAAGCGTTGAGTGTTGTGGCCGCGCGACACACCGATGTGGGAGGCGATTTCCGGAGCGAAACTCATCCTGCGGGCGGTCCGTGGCGATACAGTCGCAACGAAAAGTCTGATATTCTGACCTCGTGCTTGCTGGTCGGAGGGGTGCTTTTTCGACCACTAGCGATCCGACATGGTGTTCCCCCTGGTCGCAGGGGGCACGACACGCCGGGCAGTTAGAAAGCACCGAGCGCCAAACGGTGCATTAAGACAATAGCCCGCCAAGAGGATCAGCCGAGACTAAAAGTGTTAGAAAGCACCGAGCACCAAACGGTGCATTAAGACGAAAGCCCCCACCAACTTGAACTGCTCCCCTTTAGTTGGACTGAGAAATCAGACACCGACTAATGGGGAGTGTTTCTATGAGAGCACGAAGTTCTCTGTCAGAGGAACAACGAGAACAGCTCGTTGGCCTATTTGAGCAAGACTTGGGTTTTGCGGCTGCGGCAAGTCGGATTGGGGTCCGGCACGACCCGGCTCGTAGCCTGTATCGTCGCTGGTTTCTACATGGCAGGCTATGTCTTGTGGAGAAACCAACCAAGAAGCAATACTCCTTCGAGGTCAAACAGGAAGTGGTCAACCGTTTCCTCGCTGGCGAAACACGCATGGACCTGGCGAAGGAATTTGAACTGTCCTCACCTCAACAGGTCAAAGACTGGGTGAGTAAGTGGCGCAAAGGCGGTGATGAAGCGCTTAGGTCCAAACCGAAGGGACGACCGAAAGGCTCTGCGAAGCCTGCACTGTTGACCGAGGAAGACAGACTTCTGCGTGAAGTGGAGAAACTTCGGGCGGAAATGCATACCTAAAAAATTGCGGGACTTGAGGAACCAACGGCGAGGCTAAAGACCGAAGCCATCGTCATCCTCAAGTCAGAGCATCGACTCGATGATCTTTTGGAAGCCGCGAGCCTGGCCAGGTCGACGTACTTCTACCACCAGCAACGCCTGGACTGGCCAGACCTACATGCCGCGCTTAAGGACGTCATCAAGGCTATCTTTGAGCAGATGAAGCACCGCTATGGCTACCGTCGGGTCCACAGTGAACTACGTAAACGGGCTCTTCATAATTGAGGGTGTGGGGGTGGTATGCGGGGTTCGGCGTGTCGTGGCCGGGTAGGGGTCGAGGTCTTCCGATGATGGGGGTTCCTACACCGTCCATCTGAAAGACCTCGACATGTCCAATACTACCTTTGATCGCCCTGACCTGAGCGCCTTCACGGGCCTGGATGGCCTGGGACTGGAAGTGATGGGTCAGAGTGTAGGAGGCGATCGGACCGTCTTGGCCTGCAAGGTAGTGGGTGAGGATCGGTGGTGCCGACAGTGTGGGGGCGAGGGCGTCGTACGCGACACGGTGATCAGGCGCTTGGCTCACGTACCCTACGGGTGGCACCCCACGATCTTGCACGTGAGCGTGCGCCGCTACCGCTGCTCCCAGTGCGCTCACGTGTGGCGTCAAAACATGAGTGCAGCGGCCGATCCACGCGCGAAGCTCTCACACTCGGCGGTGCGCTGGGCGCTGGTGGGCCTGGTGGTCCACCATCTGACGGTGGCGCGTATCGCCCAGGCCCTAGGCGTGTCCTGGAATACCGCCAACACCGCTGTCCTGACCGAAGGAGAGCGTCTACTGATCAATGATCCAGCACGGTTCGATGGCGTGCGTGTCATCGGGGTGGATGAACACGTGTGGCGCCACACCCCCTACGGAGACAAATACGTCACCGTTATCTTGGACTTGACGCCCATCCGCGACCGTCGCGGCCCCTCCCGGCTCCTGGATATGATCCCGGGTCGCTCCAAGCAGGTCTTCAAAACCTGGCTAGCCTCCCAGCCCGACACGTGGCGCGAGAACATTGAGATCGTTGCGATGGATGGATTCACCGGGTTTAAGAGCGCCGCCGCTGAAGAGCTCCCCGACGCAAGGGCGGTCATGGATCCCTTCCACGTCGTACACCTCGCCGGCAACGCCTTGGATGAATGCCGCAGACGCATTCAGCAAGAACTTCACCACCGGCGCGGCCGGGGCACGGATCCCCTGTACAAGGCCCGCAGGATGTTACACACCAGATCTTGCCTGCTCACGCCGCGTCAGCAGCACCAACTACTCGACCTGTTTGCCAGTCAGGAGCACGTCGCACTCGAGGTCACCTGGAGTGCCTACCAGAACATTATCGATGCCTACCGCGATCCCAACAAAATCCGCGGTAAGGCCATGATGCAAGCCGAAATTAATACCCTGACCTGCACGCGTGTACCGAGGGGTCTGAGCGAGCTCATTACGCTGGGCAGGACACTCAAACGCCGTGCCGGGGACATCCTGGCCTACTTCGATCATCCTCACACCTCCAATGGCCCTACCGAAGCCATCAACGGGCGCCTCGAACATCTACGCGGCTCCGCCCTCGGATTCCGCAACCTCACCAACTACATCGCCCGCTGCCTCCTCGAAACCGGAGGATTCAGACCCCAACTACACCCTCAATTATGAAGAGCCCGTAAACGAGGCTGGGAGGTTAACCACAAGCTCGTCTACAAACTCATGGACCAGATGGGCTTGAAATCCAAGGTCAGGTCACGTAGGAAGTACAACTCGTACCAAGGCCAGACTAGCCACGTTGCCGAGAACCTCCTGGACCGCAACTTCACGCCAGAACAACCCAACACAGTGTGGGTTAGTGATGTCACCGAGTTTCGGGTGGCTGGCACGAAGGTCTATCTCTCACCGATCATGGATCTGGGCGACCGGAGCATTCTGGCACACGAGTTGTCGACATCCCCGTCAACGAAGTTCACGTCTACCTCGTTAAAGAATGCGATCACGTGGCATGAACCTGGTGAAGGGTTGATGGTGCACACTGACCAAGGGGTCCAGTACCAGCACTCCAGTTGGCGCCAGTTAATTGAGTCCGTTGGTGGTGTCCAGTCGATGTCACGAAAGGGCAACTGCTACGACAACGCGGTGATGGAGAACTTCTTCGGTCATCTGAAGACCGAAATGTACTACGGCGAGTACTTCGCCAGTGTTGATGAGCTTTACCGGGCCGTAGATGATTACATCTTCTGGTACAACAACACCCGGCTTCAAAAACGATTCAAGGGCCTGACCCCGATGCAATATCGGAATCAGACCCTTGAGACCCTAACCACCTAGAATTAAACCAGTCCAACTTTCGGGGGCTAGTTCATTCTGCGCCGCCGCGTGATTGCTGATTTGTCGCAGGGCCGCACGCCCCGCCAGATCAGCGGGCATAGAGCGGGGGAAGTGCGAACCTTCGCTCGAAAGCGAGAGTTCAACACTTCCCCCTGGAGTGGAGATGCGG
>BNJU01001779.1_pt1 | contig 23094 bp, 37 predicted proteins | sample 8539281 | NCBI WGS metagenome assembly BNJU01 (sample SAMD00202456, study PRJDB9452) | human saliva metagenome | isolation source: human saliva | place: Japan
AATCTTGTCAAGATAGTTTGGGTTTGTTTTTTTCTGAAATTTTTTTACTGGTTTTTCATAGATTAGTTTTTTTATAATAAGAAAGAGAGGATATAATAGTATCCTCTCTTGTATCTCGTCTACTAATATTTTAGTTTTCTTCAGCCATTTTTGATTTGACTTCATCATATGATAGGGCACGTGATTCCTCTTCTACTGATTCAGGCATTTTCCCTGTTTCGTAAAGAGATTTGATTTGTGTACTATCCAATGTTTCATATTTCAATAAGGCTTCTGCAATTAATTTATGCGTTTCACGATTTGATTGAATAATTTCAGCTGCTTTATTACGTGCTTCATTCAACAATGCTCGAACTTCTTCGTCAATTTCATAAGCTGTACGCTCTGAAATAGATTTTTGTGGAGTTTGAGCACCAAACATTGCATGATTTCCTTCGTATTGAACAGGTCCAAGTTTTTCACTCATACCATACTCTGTAACCATTGCACGCGCCATTTGTGTAGCTTGCTCAAAGTCGTTTGATGCACCTGTTGTTTGGACATTAAAGATGATTTCTTCAGCAACACGTCCACCCATCAAACCAGCTAATTGTTCTTTCATATCTTCTTTAGATAGCAACATTTGATCTTCTTTTGGAAGAGCAATCATGTAACCACCTGCACGACCACGAGGAACAATTGTTACCTTATGAACGACACGCGCATTTGATAAGACTAACCCTACGATAGTGTGCCCGGCTTCGTGATAAGCAACCATTTCACGTTCTTTTTGGGAAACAGTTTTATCTTTCTTAGAAGGCCCTGCAATAACGCGATCTTCTGCCTCATCAATATCAGAAGCATCAATGACTGATTTGTTGCGACGGGCAGCAACTAATGCCGCTTCGTTCAATACATTTTCTAAATCAGCACCAACAAAACCTGGAGTTTGTTGTGCTACTAACTTCAAATCCACATCTTCTGCTAGAGGTTTATTTCTAGCATGGACTTTCAGAATTGCTTCGCGTCCTTTAACATCTGGACGACCAACCAATACTTTTCTGTCAAAACGACCTGGACGAAGAAGGGCTGGATCTAGAACATCTGAACGGTTCGTTGCCGCAATGACAATGATTCCTTCATTTCCTTCAAAACCATCCATTTCAATCAAGAGTTGGTTCAAGGTTTGTTCACGTTCATCATTACCTCCACCAAGACCGACACCACGTTGGCGACCAACGGCATCAATTTCATCGATGAAGATAATAGCTGGTGCTGCTTTTTTAGCGTCCTCAAAGAGTGAACGTACACGGCTGGCACCGACACCGACGAACATTTCTACGAAGTCAGAACCTGAAATACTAAAGAACGGTACTCCAGCTTCTCCTGCTACTGCTTTAGCAAGTAATGTTTTACCAGTTCCCGGAGGTCCTTCTAAGAGAACACCAGCTGGGATACGAGCACCTAATTTTGTAAAGCGTTTTGGATCTTTCAAGAATTCAACAACTTCAACAAGTTCTTGTTTTTTTCTTCTTCAGCTCCTGCGACATCTGAAAAGCGTACTTTGATATCTTCCTTATTAGCAGCCTTAGCTTTACTGCGTCCAAAGCTCATCGGATTGCGTCCGCTATTTCCTCCCATATTTCCCATCATAGAAAATAGGAAGAAGAATAAAATGGCAAATGGCACTACCGAAACTAGGATGTTAATCCACATACCACTTGAGCTTTCGTGCTTGACTTCAACTTGTGTTTGGTGTTCACCAGCTAGTTTTTGCAAATCTGCTACAGTAGTATCCGATGGAAGAATAATACTTGTAAATTTTTCTACTTTTGTTGCAGAAGGTGTGAAAAACTGAATACCTGTTTCCGGTTTTTCTGTTTTAGCAGTTTTATAGACACCAGACACTTCAATAACACTACCACTTGGTTGATAGGTTATTTCTTTTACATTGTCATTAGTGATTTCCTGCACCAATTCTGAGTATTTAATTTGTTGACTGTGCCCGGCAGCTCTCCCAGCGAAAGTACTGGAATCCCGTTACTAGCAAGAAAATCATCAACAAATAAAGAAATGGATTTTTTATAAAACCATTATTTTGTTTTTGCATTCAACAACTTACCCTTCTATTTTGAGTAAACTTCCTCTTTCAATACGCCTACATAAGGAAGGTTACGATAATTTTCATTATAGTCTAAACCATAGCCTACAACGAATTCATTTGGAATTGTAAAACATGTATAATCTGCTTCAATTTCTACAGTACGTCCTTCTGGTTTATCCAGCATAGTAACAATCTTAACAGACGCTGCTTCTCTAGCAGTAAACATATCTCTCAAACTTTTTAATGTTTGTCCAGTATCAATAATATCTTCTACAAAGACAATGTGTCTACCTTTAACATCTTGAGTGACATCTTGTTTGATATTGATGACACCACTACTTACAGTTCCACCATGATAACTAGAAACCATCATAAAATCCATTTCAAGATGAGTGTCAATATATTTGACTAATTCTGCCATAAAAGGAATAGATCCTTTTAAAATTCCAACTAAAATCGGATTCTTACCTTCGTAATTTTTTGTCAATTGAGCACCTAACTTCTTAGCTGCTTCTGTAATTTCATCTTGTGAAATCAAAATCTTCTTGATATCTTGTTCTAACATGATTTTACCTATCTATTTTTTCTATATAAAAGTACAGTGTTCATTATATCATTTTTCATTTTTTTATACTCAAATCACTGAGTTCAATTCCTAAAATTGAACAAATCTTTCCAATTGCTCAACAATAATCGCATTTTTTTCGTTTTTCTGCAGGATATTTTTTAAATCAATAAAAAAAGTCGCCTTACTTTTTTTCGATGACCATTTATTATCAAATAATCACCTGGCTGTCGATGCCTCAAAATCAATGATGTTTCACGGGAAACATTTATTTGTTGAACATTTTTCACCTTTTTAGAGAATTCCAAATGAAAATAGAAAACCTTCATAATAAACTTGATTTTTGATAGTTTAACACACTCACTACTTTTTTTCATCAGACTTTGGTCTGATTTTTACTAATTGAAAGTGCTGGTATTCTTTTATAAGTTCATAACCATTTTTTATACTATGGCGATATTGACTCTTAGTTTTTAAAATATGATGAATTTCTTGAAATTGTTCTCTTGTTACATTTAAATCAGCAAAACGACTAAGGTATTGTTGTAGTAAAACTCCTTGCGTTGCTTCACTAAAAGATAAAAACTGAGTTAAATCTTCTACATCAACCGCTTGAGATAATTCAGCCAGAGCAATTTGATAATCAGAAACTTCTTTTCCAAACTCTAAAATTGCTTTTTTTACCTGAACATTTTCTTTTTCTAACTGTGGCAGATAGAGGTTGCGAATACGATTGCGAAGATAGTGATTTTCTTTATTCGTTGAATCTTCAAAATGCTCAATTTCAGGAAAATCCTTCTTATAAAAAGACAACAAAGGACGAATCAACTCTCCCTTATCAAACATTTGTCTTTCTTTAATAGCTGATAAATGTTGTAGTCTAACACCTCTAATCAATCGCATAAAGATTGTCTCAACTTGATCATCTGCATGATGAGCTGTTACAAGAGCTGTAGATGAAGTTTTCTCCATCACTTCTCTAAAAAATTCATAGCGAAATTGACGAGCATTCGCTTCTGAAAAATCTCCAGTAAAACAAGCTACATAAATTGGAACTCCAGCTTGTTCAGCTAATTTTCTTAATTCATTTTCTTCCTTATCTGACTCTGGTCGTTGTTTATGATTTACATGAGCTAAAAACAATTCAATACCAAGTTCTTTTTGATAGGTCAAAAGAAGTTGAAAAAGAAACATCGAATCCAATCCACCAGACAAGGCTAGCACAACTCTTGAATGTCCTTCAAAGTAACCTTTTTCTAGAAAATGATTTAAAAAATCGCGGTCTCTCATTTTAGGACCTCGTAGACATCCTTAGCAATTTTAGAAATAGTATCGTAATCAGAATTTTTGGTAAAGATTGAAATAATGAAAGGAGAATCTGTATAGACTATTCCCACATCGTGTTTAAATTCATCTGCATCCCCAATTTTATGGGCTACCTTAGCAGAAATATTCTTAGCAATCCTCTGATTATCAAAAGATGTTTGTGATAGAGATTCTAAAACAAAACCATTCTGATTATAAATAGATTCCATAACTTGACCAGCCATTTTAGCTGAAGCCAATCTTATCTGTCACATCCCATTCTTCACCTGCGATAGTAGCCATCTCTTTTTTTAAAGGCTTCATCTGATTTATTCGTAATATAATAACCAAGAATATTATGAGCTACATTGTCAGATTCTTTTTGCAGTTTTTGTGATTAAATCTTTGATTGTGTATTCTTTATTGTCCGCTGTTTTAGGGAGACTTCCGCTTCCTTCCGGTTTATAAGAACCAGGGAAATCATTAACTTCGGAAACATACTTCAATTTCGTGTCAAGTTGGTAATCACCTTGATTGATTTTTTCCTGAACAGAATAAAGATAAGGTAATTTCATAACACTAGCAGCGTACATTTTTTGATTTTCATTAATACCAGCTTCCTTACCTGTACTCAATTGTTTCACATAAATAGAGAACTGTTCATTTTGATAATTTGCAGATAGCAACTCTTGTACTTTCTGAATACGATTATCATCATCGGAAATATAATCCGTCGAAATCCAGCCCGTTTGCTTGATATGTAAGAATTCACGACCTTCAGCAAAAATAGACATATCTGCTTCAACCTCTTGATAAGCTGCTAAAGTAGACTTTAATTCTTGTTGATCATAAGGACTATTATAAACGACAAATCCTGGTTCTAGCCATACTCGTTTAGAAAAATCGTTTACGATGGAACTATCGTATAAAAGTCGTTTATCAGCCATCACAAATTGATTATTTGACAATTTAAACACAGGCTGTCCTTGTTTATTTAATCGCCATTCTAAAACAGATAATTTTGTTTCTGCATTGACTTTTCCTGATTCTTTAATCAGGTCTTCTGTAGAATAAACTGGCGTCTCACCATAAAATTTTGGAGATTCTATAACATCTTGATAATAAAAATGATATGGAGTATGAGTTAAAGAATAAACTTCTTGTTTTGGAATGATAACTGGATTCTCAGTGCTTACTACTTGAACGCTTTTTAGGAAAATAGGAAGTAGTAATATCACTAAAAATTTACGCATTCTTTTTCCCCTCTTCTTCTTGTAGTCGTAACAGATGATTCTTTTGAGCTAACTCATCTAATTTTTCATCTGACTGACTTAAAAATTTTTCGACAATATCTAATAAATTTTCCATTTCACATTACCTAGGAAGTAAGTCCGGAATTGTATAAACTTCCTCCCATGTTTTTGAATAATAATATTTTGCACGGGAATATTTAGTCGCATAGGATTCGTCTTTTAGCTTAGTTGCTAAACTAGCTTCTTTATCCTTTTCATCGCTCAAGTCCTGATATTGTTTTTTCAAATCAGCTAGTTGCTGGCGACGTGTTAGTAATTGTTGGTAACTTTGTGCTAAATTGTAAGTTGGTAAGATGAATAACAACATAATCAAAATCAAAACCCAACCCATAAAACGATTACGTTTTTGACGTTCTTCCATCATGTATTTACGTCGTTGGTGTTCATTTTGAATAAATGAATTATTCATTTGGACTATTTTTTTATACATCGTCTTCTACCCTTGTTTCACTGATAATTTCATACATTCCAGCTGCATCTTCTTTTTTTGTGCTATCTTTCATTTCGAGCACCTTTACAAGCAACAATTTATTTCCAAAACGAATTTCAACCTGATCATTGATTTTTAAATCAGTTGAACTTTTAGCAAGGATACCATTTACCTTGATTCGCCCTTTATCTGCAACTTCCTTAGCTACCGTACGGCGTTTAATAATTCGTGATACTTTTAAATATTTATCTAATCTCATCTTATAATACCTCAAATTATTATTGTACCATTTTTTTATCCCTTTTTATAGAAGAAAAAAGGTAATCCCTAATGTGACTCTTTTAAGTCTTTTATCTTCGCTAACGATTCTCCAAAGGTTAAGAGTCCTTCTAAAATCTCATAGTCTTTTTTATTTCGAATATCAAAAACAACTTCGATTAAACCTTGATTTTCAGAAATATTAGCCTTCAAATTTGTCTGAGAAAGAGCCTGGAAATAATCTTGGGTTAAAAATAGTTGTTGCGATATTTTTTCAAATTGAATGACAAGCTTATTATTTCTTCTTTCAACTCGATTGACAAATACTTTATCAAGATAAGCTTTAGCTAATCCAATTTCTAAAAGATAAGCAACAACATCAGGATACTCACCAAAACGGTCAATTAACTCATCTTGTAATTCTTCATAGTTGACACGGTTGTCAATTTGACGAATTCTCTTATAAATCTCAATTTTATGTCGTTCATCTGAAATGTACTCATCTGGAAGATAAGCATCAATTTGTAGAATTAACTCAGCATTACCTTTTTCACGTTTCTTATCAGTTCCATTTTTCTTAGCAATTGCTTCTTCCAGTAACTGAGAATAGAGTTCAAAACCAACTGAATCGATAAAACCGGACTGCGAACTTCCTAAAAGATTACCCGCTCCACGAATGGATAAATCGCGCATAGCGATTTTGAAACCAGAACCCAATTCAGTAAAACCTTTGATAGCTTCTAATCTCTTTTCTGAAACTTCTGTCAAAGATTTGTCTGGTCGATACATGAGATAAGCATAAGCGATTCGATTACTACGACCAACCCGACCTCTTAATTGATACAAGGTTGACAGACCCATGTGATCTGCATTTTCGATAAACAAGGTATTGGCATTTGGAATGTCTACTCCTGTCTCTATGATTGTCGTGGTTACTAAAATATCATACTCACCTTCAATAAAATCAAGTAATGTGTTCTCCAAACGAATTTCACTCATTTGACCATGAACAAAACCAATAGAAGCTTCTGGAATCAGTTCTTGTAACTCTGAAACCTTCTTTTCAATCGTGTCAACTTTATTGTAAAGATAGTAAACCTGACCACCACGATCAATTTCTCTCAATACAGCATCTCGAATGACACGATCATTCTGTTCAAGGACATAGGTTTGTACAGGATATCGATTGGTTGGGGGAGTTTCGATGACAGATAAATCTCGAATACCTAGCATAGACATATGTAGAGTTCGAGGAATTGGTGTAGCTGTCAAAGTTAAGACATCAACCTTCTTTTTTAATTCCTTCAAAGCTTCCTTATGTTTGACACCAAAACGTTGTTCCTCATCGATGATGATCAAGCCTAAATCTGCAAATTCAACATCTTTAGACAAAACTCGATGGGTTCCTATCAGGATATCAACTTGGCCTTTTTTCAATTTTTCAAGTGTTTCAGTCTGCTCTTTTTTACTTCTAAAACGACTCAAAACATCTACATTGACAGCAAACTGCTCAAATCTTTCCTTGAAATTACTATAATGTTGCTGAGCAAGAACTGTGGTTGGTACTAAAACAACAACCTGTTTATGATTATTGACAGCCTTAAAAGCAGCTCTCATGGCAACTTCTGTCTTACCAAAACCAACATCTCCAACTAAAAGTCGATCCATTGGTTGAGAAGTCTGCATATCCTTTTTGATTTCATCTATACTTCGAAGTTGATCCTCAGTTTCAACATAAGGGAAAGCCTCATCAAAAGCAACCTGATCTTCATCATCTTTTGAAAATGCAAAACCTTCAAGTTGACTCCTCTCTGCATATAACTTAATTAAGTCATCTGCAATGTCTTCAACTTGATTTTTAACTTTTTGCTTAGCTTTTTTAAAACGTCCATCGTTTAATTTGTTTAACTTTGGAGCCTTACCGTCACTTGAAACATACTTAGATAAGGTTTGGATTTGTTCTACAGGGATAGAAATTCGATCTCCATTTTGATATTGGATACTTACATAATCTCGGTGAATCCCTTTGAGTTCAATCGTTTCGATTCCTAAATATTGACCAATCCCATGAATTTGATGAACAACATAATCTCCTTTTTGGAGTTCACTATAATCCTTTAATCTTTCAGCATTACTAATATTTTGTCTTCTGTATTTACGTTTAATCTTCTTTTTGAAAATTTCATATTCAGTGATGAATACAAGATTCTCATCCACAAAATGAAAACCATGACGAAGGTTTCCTTCAACAAGATTGACAGTTCCTTTACAGATTTCACTTTGATTACTATTGTCAACTTTAATGCTATATTCATCAAGAATCGTTGACAGTTTTTTTAGTTCTTTTTGGCTACTTGATTGAAGAACAATCGTATATTTTAATTTTTTTATAGCGTTCAATTTCTTCTTTCAGAAAAGAAAACTGATTGAAGAACTCTTGCATTGGATATTGATTAAATTGATAAAGATGATCAAATTTTAGATTTCCAAGTCCCTTTTGAAAATTAGAAAAGAAGCTAGCTGGTAAATATTTTTTTAAACTGACTTTCTACATCAGCAAAAGTATTGTAAACTTGATACAGCTTTACTATTATGTAAATCCTCTGTAAAGTAGCTAGCTGTTTCCTTATCAAAAATATCATACTGATTCATGATTTTTTGAAAATCATCAAAGATAATAGGCGCTTGGTTCAAGTAGTCAATCAAGGTCCACTGTTTTTTATAAAAAACAGACAAAAATTTACGAATATCAGCATGAAGAACTTGCTCTTTCGCACAACTAAAAACTTCTTCTAGGTACGACTTTAATGTAGGTGAAATAGTTTTATCAATCTCATGTTCTAAGAATGTTTGACCACGATGATAATCCTCAACAGTTAATAAAATGTCACTAGCTGGATAGATTAAGACTTGAGATTGACTATCTTTTGATAATTGTGTATCTGCGTCGAATTCTCTAATCCCATCTATTTCATCACCAAAAAATTCTATTCGGTAAGGAGATAGTTGTGAAGTTTCAAAAGATATCTAAAATATCCCCTCGAAGACTAAATTCACCTTGACTTTGAACTTGAGTAACTTTTTTATAACCAAGTGAAATCAATTGATTTTTAATTCTCTTTGTTCACACTCTTCGCCAACTTCAAGTTTTAACACACTGTTATCAAAGATTTGAGGATCTGGTAAGAATAAACGGCTAGCTGCCATGTTACAAACTAATATTCCTTTTTGAGATTTATCTCTTAGAAAACGCAAGGCTTCAACTCTTGAAAAAATCTTTTCTTGAGACGATACTAAAAATTCTACCATTGGTGAATCATCTACTAAAAATGGATAAACCATATCAGTACCCAGGATAGAAATTAAATCATTTACTAGACGCTCAGCTTCTCCATAAGTAGATGTCATTACTAAAATCTTGTTCTGATATTTAACACTACTTGCAATAGCTAAAGACTTTGCTGAACCAGAGAGACCTAGTAGTAATTCCCTCTGCTTGAGAGATAAATGTTCACCCCATAATTGTATCTGCTTGTTCTCTAAAAAGAATTCGATTAATGACATTCCCTTACCCATTGTATTTCTGCATTGTTTTTTCAAAGTTTTTTTCTTGTAAATAATAATTTACAGCATCGTCAACCTTGTCAATAGACTGTAAAATACCTATATAGTCATCCTTGTCAAATTTACCCAAAACGTGGTGAACAACAGACATTCCTTTTTTAGGTCTACCGATACCAATCTTTACACGATTGAAAACCTGTGTACCAATATGTTGGATAATTGACTTGATACCATTATGACCGCCAGCTGATCCTTTAGCGCGAAGTCGAATTTTTCCTACTTCCATGTCAAGATCATCGTAAATAATCAGTAAATCTTCGATATCTAAACCATAGTAGGTTAATAAAGCATGAACTGCTTTCCCACTTTCATTCATAAAAGTTGTTGGTTTCACTAGATAAATTTTTTCACCATTAAGGAAAAATGAAGCTAATTCAGCTTGGAATATTTTATCGTGTGTAAAGGATACATTCTGTTTTTTTGCTAGTTGGTCAATCAACATAAAACCAACATTATGCTTTGTCTCAAAATATTTATCCCCTGGATTTCCCAATCCTACAAGTAATTTTGTCATTTAAATTTCCTTTCAAAAGCCAAAAGGGTTGGAATTTTTTTCCAACCTAATTGACACTATTAAAAATGTTGATTATACGTTAAAGCGGAATTCCATGATATCGCCATCTTGAACGACATATTCTTTTCCTTCTTCACGCAAAGCGTCCAGCTTCTTTTACAGCCTTTTCAGATCCGTATTTAATCAAATCATCATAAGACATAGTTACTGCACGAATAAAACCTTTTTCGAAGTCAGAGTGGATGATACCAGCTGCTTGAGGAGCTTTCATGCCACGTTTAAAGGTCCAAGCACGAACCTCTTTTTCACCAGCTGTGAAGTAAGTTCCAAGTCCAAGTAGATGGTAAGCTGCACGAGTCAACTTATCCACACCTGATTCTGTCAAACCAATAGCTTCAAGAAACTCTTTTTTATCTTCATCGTCTAATTCAGAAATTTCTTCTTCAGCACGCGCAGAAATCACCACTACCTCTGCATTTTCTGTTTCTGCGAATTCACGAATCTGCTTCACATAATCAATAGATTCTGGGTCTCCAACAACATCCTCATCCACATTCGCTACATAAAGAACTGGTTTCGTAGTCTAAGAGGAAGAGTCCTTTGACAACTTTTTGCTCTTCATCTGTAAATTCAATAGTACGAGCTGATTTACCGTCTTCAAGGACAGGTTTAATCTTTTGAAGAACGTTAAATTCTGCAACTGATTCCTTATCTTTTTGCGTACGTGCCATCTTTCTACACGCGCATAGCGTTTATTAACAGATTCTAAGTCAGCAAGAATCAATTCTAGGTTAATGGTATCAATATCTGCTAATGGATCTACAAAAGCATCTTCACGACCTTGCTCACGCATGATATTTTCATCATCAAAGGCACGAACCACGTGAACAATGGCATCAACTTCACGAATATTAGCCAAGAATTTATTTCCAAGACCTTCTCCTTTTGATGCACCTTTTACAATCCCTGCAATATCTGTAAATTCAAAGGTTGTTGGGACTGTCTTCTTAGGAGTAATCATTTCAGTCAATTTTTGGAGGCGTTCATCTGGAACTTCTACCATCCCAACATTTGGATCAATGGTTGCAAATGGATAATTTGCAGCCTCTGCTCCTGCTTTTGTAATTGCGTTAAATAGGGTTGATTTACCAACATTTGGCAAACCCACGATACCTGCTGTTAAAGCCATAATTTCTCATTCTCCGTTCACATTTCAATCTTCAATATTATAACACAAAAAGGGAAAACTTGCTAACCCTCTAATTCAGTGTTTCTAGTCGATGATTTTATTCATTTTTCTTTCAAAATCATAGCGACTCATCATGACAACATGATCACAATTACTGCATTTTATTTTGATATCTGCACCTAGACGTGTAATTTCCCAACGATTCGCTTTTTTGCCTGTAGATTTGATTGTACAAGCATGTGGTTTTTTCATTTCAACAAAATTTCCAACTTGATACATACTACTCTCCTTTTCATATTTCTGATTATATCATAAAAGAGGTGAGCTAGGCTCAACCTCTTTAACTTAATTTGTACGAACTGGTGTAATCAGCTGCATGAAATCTTCATCTGTATCAGCTGGTACCAAGGTAAATGGACGAACTGCTGAAATGAAGCTGATTGTTACCTTTTCACTATTCAAGGCTTTTAGTGCTTCAATCAAGTAAGTTGGGTTAAAGCTAATAGTTAAATCTTCACCAGATACAGCAATTGTATCGATTTCTTCGTTTACTTTACCAACTTCTGGAGAATTTACATGAGCTGTAACTACTCCTTGTTTGATTTCTAATTTTACAGTTCCATTTTGAGTAGCACTTGATAAGAGACGTGCACGTTCCATAGATTGACGTAGATTCACAACATCAAAAGTCACTGTCGTATTAAAATCTGTTGGAATCAGACGATCTGTATCAGGATAATTACCTTCTAAGAGACGTGTATAGAAGCTAATATTTTCGCTTCTAAAGAGAATTTGGTTGTTTGCGAAGAAAATCTCTACTGTTTCGATATCGTCCGTAAAAACAGCTGAAAATTCGCGTAGAGAGCGACTTGGGATAACAACATCAAAATTATCACTATTTTTTTCAAGTGTTAATTTTTTCTGGCTGAGACGATGTGAGTCTGTTGCAACTGTTTTTAATTCTTGATGATTACTCAAAGACAAAGTGTACACCAGTCAAGATTGGACGGCTTTCTTGTACACTAGCAGCAAAAGCAGTTTCGTTGATAATCTTTCTTAGAAGTTTTGTTTCAAGAACTAGAGGATTACTTGCTGCAATTTCCTGGATACGTGGATACTGCTCGCTGTCTTTACCTTTAAGGGTAATCTCTGATTTCCCACTTGTTAATACAATTTGGTGTTGTTCAATTTCTTTAAAATCAAGAGTCACATCTGGAAGACTAGAAACAACATTGATAAAGAATGAAGCTTCTAGAAGGATAGAACCTAAAGAGTTAATCAGAAAGACCTGCATTTTCATCTTTTTGAGAAATGAAATTCTCAATTGAAATTTGACCATTTGATCCAATTAATGTAATTCCTTCGTTAGTCACATCAATTTTAATAGTTGATAAAACAGGAATAGCATTTTTTTGAACTAATAGCACGTTTAGTAATATTTAATGATTGCAGGAATAAATTTTTTTATTAATAGAAAAAAATGAATCATGGAATCTCCTTTATTTATTTTTTTATTATTAGAAGGTTAATAGTAATAGTAGGCTGTGTGAAATCTGTGGAAAACCAAGTTTAGTTTAGAAAAAAATCAAGAAGTTATACTTGTTTTAAAATTTGTTAATAAATCAGTAAAATTTTAAACACTTATCCACAAGTTATTTGATTTTTCTTTTTTTGATGGTTTCGATTTCTATACGTAATTTATCATCAGTTTCAATCATAGATTTGATTTTTTTGCATGAGCATGAATGACGGTTGTATGATCTTTACCACCAAATTCTTTTCCGATTTTTGGAAGACTGTTATCAGTTAATTCTCTAGCTAGGTACATAGCAACTTGGCGAGCTAGAACAATATTCTGAACACGTCTAGTTCCCTTCATCTCCTTAACGCTCACATCATAAAATTTTCCGACTTCCTCTTGGATTTTTTCAATCGGAATGACGATCATGGTGCTGACGCTTTGTTTTCGAGCACGTATAGCCTCAGATGCAATATCCACAGTTATAGTGTTGATTTGTTTGACTTTAGCCATGAGACTAATATCTTTGAGCGCACCTTCTAATTCACGTACATTTGAATCAAACTGGCCAGCCAAATATTCGATTGTGTCAGGTTGAAAATGATAATCTAAATCCTCTGTTTTACTGTTTAAAATAGCGATACGAGTTTCGAAATCAGGTGGAGTAATATCCGTTGTTAATCCCCATGAGAAGCGCGTGACAAGTCGTTCAGGTAGATTTTTCTAGTTGTTCTGGCCTACGGTCACTCGTTAAAAACAATCTGTTTATTATTACTGTGAAGTTTGTTAAATGTATTGAAAAATTCATCCTGAGTTTGTACTTTATTTCCACTAAGAGATTGAATATCATCAATAAGAAGGAGATCTAGACTTCGATAGGTTTTTTTAAAATTATCCATATCATTGAGTCTTAAATGATCTAAAAATTCATTAATAAAACTTTCAGCAGGAATATATTTTACACGCGCATTAGGATTTTTTTTGAGAATTTCATTCCCCAAAGCATTGAGCAAGTGAGTTTTCCCTAGACCAGGTCCTCCATATATAAACAGAGGATTATAAGTTAGTCCAGGATCTTCCGAGACGGCTAAAGCAGCAGACTTAGCCCAAATATTTCCATCACCTTGGATAAAATTATCAAAAGTATAGATGTCTCTTAATCCTGTTTCTGAATAGGGTATAGATTTTTTAATTTCTTCCTGTTGATGATTACTGTTTTCAACATTGCTTGCTATATCGGAGGTATTAGAATCTTCTTTAGTCAATACATATTGAGCTTTTATTTCAGTGTCATAGATTTGAAAACCGACAGCTACAATAATATCATTGAGTTTTGTACTCCAAACCATTTCCATTTCAGATCTTGGTAAAAATATGGTAGCTACATTTCCCTCGACCTTTATTAATTCAGCAGGTGTTGCGTAGAAATCAAACATTGATCGTGTCAATCTCTCTTTAGCTAATTCTAAAATCTGATTCCAAAATTGTTTTTCTTTCAACAACAAACTCCTCCTTTTCTAAATGGTGTAATCTTAAACACTATTTTATCACATAGCAAGCAATTTTTCCACAACTTGTGAAAAACAATCCACAATGTTTAAAAGATTTATCCACAACTTGTGGATAAAAGGTCTGATTTTTGATTTAATAGACTTTTTCTATACTAATCCAGTGGATAAGTATGTGAGTTGAGAAAAATAAAATAACAGCCTTATTTCAGGCTGTTAATAAAACGTTGGTACTCTTCTTGATTATGAAAAGAGATAGTTATTTTTTTCCTGCCTCTTTTTTTGAAGGACGATTTGGACATCTAATCCCAACAATTTTTTTCAAATTTTTCTTCTTCTTCTTTGATAAAGTGATCTTTTTCTTTGCTTTTTCTTCTTATTTTTTTCTTCTTTAAGTAGATGTTCCACCTGCCGAACTGATAAATCCTCTGTCTGAATGCGATGGAGTAAATTTTTTTGTTCTTTCAACAGGTAGTTGAATTAGGAGTCTAGCATGTGCTTGAGACAATTTTCCAGTTTCTACTTCTGTTAAAATAAAATCAGGGAGCGTTAGTAAGCGAACAAGATTGGTAATATAGGGACGTGATTTCCCCATTTTTGTCAGCAATTTCTGCATGAGTATATCCCTTTATCAATTAAAGATTGATAAGCTTTTTGCTTCCTCAATCGGATTTAAGTCTTCTCGTTGTAAATTTTTCAATGATTGAGTGAACCATCATATCCTGATCAGATAGTTTTTTTGATGATTACAGGAACTTCTGATAGTCCCAGCTGCTATCGATGCTCGATACCGTCTTTCTCCAGCTAGGATTTCATATCCGATAACTGGAGATTGACGGACAATAATGGGTTGAATTAAACCATTTTCTTTAATAGATTGGGCAAGTTCTTTGAATTTTTTTCTTTCTGAAAATTCTTTACGAGGTTGATAGGGATTTTTTTGAATATCACTGATACGAATTAGTTTAAATTCTTCCATGTTTCTACAGTATCACATCTTTGATATTCTGTAAAGTAGGTTTACAAATATGTAAACTATTGATTTAAATCACTTGTACTCTTGTCCAGCTTTGATTGTAGTTGTTTCTTCTTTACCATTACGGTAATAAGTTACAGTCATTTCATCTCCAATAGAGTGACTGTATAGTGCATTTTGCAATTCAGTAGTAGAAGAAATCTTAGTATCATCTACTTTTTGTGATGACATCATATTGTTGTAAATGTCCATTTGCAGGCATATTTTTTTGAACAGAACGAACAGCTACACCAGAAGTAACGTTTATCAGGAAGTTTTTAATTTTTTTGAAGATCAGCTGTGCTAAGGTTTGATCAAAGTTAACCATGTGGATACCAAGAGCTGGTCGAGTTACTTTTCCATCTTTTTCCAACTGTTTGATAATATTCTTAACATCGTTTGCAGGAATAGCAAAACCAAGACCTTCTACGGATGTTCCACCATTTAGAGGCAATTTTACTTGATGTAATACCGATAACTTGTCCCTGGATATTAATCAAAGGACCTCCAGAGTTACCAGGGTTAATAGCTGTATCTGTTTGGATAGCATTTGTTGAAATAGCTTGATCCATCTTCAGATTTCAAAGAAACGTGTCTGTTCAAGCTTGATACAATCCCTTGTGTAACTGTATTTGCATATTCTGAACCTAAAGGACTACCGATTGCGATAGCTGTTTCCCCAACAGCTAATTGACTTGAATCACCAAACTCAGCTACTGTAGAAACCTTTTCTGAAGAAATTTTTACTACTGCAATATCAGAATAGGTATCAGAACCAACGATTTCACCTGGTACTTTTGTTCCATCTGCTAGACGAATATCAACTTTTTTAGCGCCACTAATAACGTGAGTATTTGGTTACAAGATAAGCAGTCATCCCCATCTTTTTTTATAAATGACACCAGAACCTTCACTGTTATACTTGTTCAGTATTTGAATCTGTATCAGTATCATCAGATCCAACAAAACTATTTTGAGAGTTTGCTGAGTAAGTGATAATCAGATACAACAGCATCTTTAACTTTATCTACAGCCTGTGTAGTAGAATTTTTCATTTTTCAAGCTGTCTGAGTGATCGTGCACTATTTTTGTTCTCCATTTCCTTGTTTTTTTGGTTGAACTGAAGAACAGTCAAACTTCCTAATAGACCACTAAAAAAAGCTAATAAGAATAACTAGTAAAAGTTGTCCAATTGTTTTTGAAAACTTGTTTAAGTTTTTTCATAGAATCCTCCATATTTGATTTATTAGTGAAAAGTATAAAATTATTAACTTAATCCTAACTTAAAAAGTTTAAGTTTTTCAACAATCTGTGGATAACTGATTAAAAACTTGTGAATTTATTGCTATTTTTTCCCTTTTTTTCATTTGTGAATAAGATGTGAATAGAATACGATTATGATAAAATAGAAGCATGAAAATTAAAATTGTAACAGTTGGAAAACTAAAAGAAAAGTATCTCAAAGATGGAATTGCAGAATATTCTAAAAGAATATCACGATTTGCTGCCGTAGAAATGATTGAATTAGCTGATGAAAAGACACCAGATCGTGCCAGCGATTCAGAAAATGAAAAAATCTTGGATTTAGAGGGAAATCGAATTCTTTCCAAAATTGGGGATAGAGAATTTGTTGTTGTTTTAGCTATTGAAGGGAAAACATTATCTTCTGAAGAATTTAGTAGCCAACTAGAACAAGCTTCTATTAATGGTTATTCAACCTTAACATTTGTGATTGGTGGGAGTTTAGGACTCTCTCCTCAAGTAAAAAAGCGTGCGAATCTATCCCTTAGTTTTGGTCGTTTAACTCTTCCTCATCAATTAATGCGTCTAGTTCTTGTAGAACAGATATACCGAGCCTTTACAATCCAACAAGGTTCTCCCTATCATAAATAGGATTGACTATTCTCGATTATTTTGATAAGATAAACTAGTTAGGTCTCATAGCTCAGCTGGATAGAGCATTCGCCTTCTAAGCGAACGGTCGCAGGTTCGAATCCTGCTGGGATCATATACTAGATTTAACGCTGGGGAAACCCAGCGTTTTTTGTAAAAATTGACAGTTCAGGTACAAAAATGTGCAGTTGAGAATGAAATGTTTTAAAACAGACTCCATTTTGTATAATAGATTTGTAAGTTTCATTTATAAAGAAAAAGAGAAAACATTATAGGAGATATAATGGATTTATTGAAAAATACTCATAGTTATTCTTCATATTCTTATTCTAACAAATAGCTATGAACTCATTTGTAAGGCAACAAAAAAAGAAAGATATCTGTTTATTTCTTGGGTATTTATATTACAGTTTATTGTTGAAATTTTTATTCTATTTTAACTTTATCTAGATGGATTTGGAATGGAAAAAAATTTTCATTTACCTGTATTATCTTTTCTTATTTAATAGGGATTTAAAAAAATATAATAAGTATCAAAAGCTATTTTTATCAGTCTACTATTGTCTTTATTATATCATAGTACTCATACTTTTTATATCAGTAACTCATATCCTCTATAACAGGTGATTCTTTTTGTAACAAAATATGAAGATTTGTTTTTTTGTAGTAGTTTTATTGCTGACTTATTTTTATCATAAAAAAATTATTACTTATTTTCATCTTGAACTTAATTATTTTTGATAAAGATTACCTCTATCCATTTTTTTAAAAAAAGGTCATCTTTGCTTTTCTTTTGCTTTACATATTCTATTATTCATTTCAGATATGGTAAGTATTCATGCGCATTTTAATAGTTTTGGTAGTATTTTAGCAACAATTGTCTTTATTTGTTTACTACTAATCTTCTTTGCAATGAATGCTCATAAGGTCCAAGTTGAAAAAGAAATTGCTCTAAAACAGAAAAAATTTGAACAAGAACATTTACAGACTTATACAGATGAAATTGTTGGCTTTGTATAATGAAATTCGTGGTTTTCGTCATGATTATGCAGGGATGCTTGTCAGTATGCAAATGGCGATTGACAGTAGAGATTTACAGGAAATTGACAGAATTTACAATGAAGTTCTAGTCAAAGCTAATCAAAAATTACGTTCAGATAAGTATACATACTTTGATTTAAACAATATAGAAGATTCAGCTTTACGAAGTTTGATTGCTCAATCCATTGTATATGCAAGAAATAATGACGTAGAGTTTACACTAGAAGTAAAGGATATTATCACAAGATTGTCAATCGATTTACTTGATCTTGTGCGTATTATGAGTGTTTTATTGAATAATGCTGTTGAAGGTGCTGCAGAAAGTTATTTGAAAACAAATGGAAGTTGCAGTGATTAAGATGGATTTGGAAACAGTTATCGTGATTCAAAATTCGTGTAAATATACTATGACACCTTCAGAAGACTTGTTTGAACTAGGTTTTTCTACTAAAGGTAGAAATAGAGGAATTGGTCTTAATAATGTCAAAGAGATTTTGGATAAGTATGAAAATATCATTTTAGAGACAGAGATGGAAGATAGTACGTTTAGACAGATTATTAGATTTAAGAGAGAGTTTGAATGAAAGTATTAATTTTAGAAGATGTTATTCAACATCAAGTCAGATTAGAAAGAACCTTGGATGAAATTTCAAAGGAATTGAATATTCCTATTTCTTATAAAACAACAGGTAAAGAACGAGAATTTAAGGAATATATCGAAAATGATGAAGTAAACCAGCTTTATTTTCTAGATATTGATATTCATGGAGTTGAGAAAAAAGGATTTGAGGTAGCACAGTTTATTCGTCACCACAATCCCTATGCAATTATCGTATTTATCACTAGTAGATCAGAATTTGCTACCTTAACTTACAAATATCAAGTATCAGCCTTGGATTTTGTTGATAAAGATATCAATGATGAATTATTTAAAAAACGTATCGAACAGAGTATCTTATATACCAAAAGTATGCTGCTTGAAAATAAAGATGTTGTGGATTATTTTTGACTATAACTATAAGGGGAATGATTTGAAGATTCCCTACCATGATATTTTGTATATTGAAACAACAGGAGTATCTCATAAGTTAAGGATTATTGGTAAGAATTTTGCCAAAGAATTTTATGGAACTATGACGGATATTCAAGAAAAAGATAAAGATACTCAAAGATTTTATTCTGCTCATAAATCATTTCTTGTCAATGTAGGAAATATTAGGAAATTGATCGAAAAAAATTTAGAAGTGGTTTTTTATGAGGATCATCGTTGTCCAATTACCCGTCTCAAAGGTTCGGAAATTAAGAGATATTCTGGAGAAAAAATCTAAAAAGTGATTGACAATTAGTAAGAAATTGATATAATGGTTATATCTGCTACAGATAGATGGTCCGTTGGTCAAGGGGTTAAGACACCGCCTTTTCACGGCGGTAACACGGGTTCGAATCCCGTACGGACTATATTATCCGCCATAGCTCAGTTGGTAGTAGCGCATGACTGTTAATCATGATGTCGTAGGTTCGAGTCCTACTGGCGGAGTTAAACAAAAAAGAACACCATTGGTGTTCTTTTTTTTTAGTTTGCATCCCCTAACATTTTCATAAGAAAGTCTGTCATCTCTTGCGGACTTTCTTTTTTTCCATGAGCAATCCAGGTTTGGCATACACCAAATAGTGCATTTGTTAGATAGATACTACTATACTCTAACTCAATATCGTTTAAATTTAATTGCATAAAGCGTTTTTGGAGGTCAGTGCTAAGCATAATGTGAAGTTTATTTCTCAGGAAGTTTTGTATCTCTTTTGTACCATTTTCAGATAGAAGAGCAGCTAGTAAAGGTTCAGACTCTAAGTATTCAAACACTTCTAGAATAGCATCTCTTTTATGATTTGCGTGTTTTTGAAAAATGTACTCAAAAGTATGAAATAACTTACTTTGGTAATGTTCAATCATATCATACTTATCTTTGTAATGAGTATAAAAACTAGAACGACTAATTCCGGCTTTTTCTGCCAGTTTAACAGTGGTAATTTGATCAAATGGTTGTTCCGTTAATAATTGAACCATGGCGTTCTCAATAGTACGTTTGGTTTTTAAGCGTTTGTTGCTCTCTTTCATAGTTCCTCCTTGTGAACAAAAATAGACGTAGTGTCTAAATATGATATTTTTGACTTGTAAATAAGATTTTTTAATGTATAATCTATTATATCAAAATTTTAGACATTATGTGTAAAAAAGGAGACAATATGTTTAAAGAATGGAAAGCAATTTTTTAAAAAAACCAACCTTTATCATTGTAATGATAGGGATTTCTCTATTCCTGCTTTATACAACATCATATTTTTTTATCATCTATGTGGGATCCATATGGGCCAATTATCTGAGTTGCCTGTAGCGGTCGTTAAATAATGATAAAGAAGCATCTTATAATGGAAATACAATGACTATTGGAAAAGACATGGTGTCTAATTTAGAGCAAAAATAAATCATTAGATTTTTCATTTTGTCAATGAAGAAGAAGGTAAGAAGGGATCTAGAAGACGGTGATTACTATATGGTAGTCACTTTGCCAAGTGACTTTGTCTGAAAAAGGCTGCTTCTATTCTATCAGATCACCCAGAACAAATGAATATTGACTATCAAACTTCTAGCGGGCATAGCTTTCATTGCAAGTAAGATGAGTGATTCTGCCATGACACAGTTAAAAACAGAATGTTTCTGCTAATGTAACCGAATCCTATACGAAAGCTTTATTTCAAAAGATGGGTGATTTAAAATCTGGTTTAACCAAAGGCAGCAGATGGAAGTGAACAATTGGCCAATGGGGCTAGTCAGTTAGCTGTAGGAAGTCAGACATTGTCTTCTCAATCTTGATACTTTAGCTAGTTCAAGTTTAACCTTTTCTGATGGAACGAAATCAATTTACAAAAGGGTTGACAACATATGTCACAGGAGTAAAGCAACTGAATAGTGGCTTAGGAACATTTAATGATGGTTTACAGAACTATACAAGTGCGGTTTCACAGGTTGACACTGGACTTAATCAATTATCTTCCAAGACTCCAGAATTAGTAGCAGGTGTCAACCAGCTAAATACTGGAATGAAGTCATATGCTGGAGGAGTTTCGCAACTGAATACAGGTCTCAATCAATTTTCAGTTGGTGTCAATGCCTATACAAGCGGTGTTGACAAACTATCTGTTGGGGACAAACCAACTATCAAGTCAATCAGATACATTGAGAGACGGTATTACCCAATTAAATAAAGGAATTAAAGAAATTTCGACTCAATTGAATACTTCATCTCAACAAAAAGAGGAAATCACTCAATTAGCAAGCTAGTTTAGATGAGTTGAATAAAGCACTTCAATCAGTTACAGTTTCAGATAATACTGATCTTAAAAATACAATATCTAATGACTTTAGCAAATATAACGACTCTTGCTCAAACTATTGTGACTAATAGTCAAACAGAGCAAGAGAAAATTCTTACCAATCTTCAAGCAACAGCAACTTATCAATCTCTCACTGATACTCAGAAAAAAGAACTGACTGAAGCTGTTTCAAATAATTCTAATTCTACGATAGAATCAGCAAAAGCAATTTTAACGACGGTAGGAGATTTAAAAAGAAAATTTGGGAAGTGTAAACCAACCAGTCTCTAATCTTTCTACTTTACAGACTAAAGCAAATCAAATATTACCTGTTGCGTCTAGTTCCTTGACATCTATGTCAAGTGGATTTACACAGTTGCAAAATGCTGTAGATAATCAGTTAGTTCCTGGAAGTCAATCAATTGAAAATGGAGTTAATGCGTATACTAAAGGGTTGGATACTATTTCTTTAGGTGTAAACCAACTAAGTGAAAAGAATACAACTTTAACAACAAGTTTGGATCAATTGGTTTCTGGCTCAAGCAAGTTGACAGAAAACTCTTCAACATTGACAACTGGTTTGGATACTCTAGCTGGGAAAACACCAGAATTAGTAACAGGTATTGAAAAACTATCATCTGGTTCTAACCAATTAAATAGCAAGAGTCCGGAATTAATTGCAGGACTTGATAAAATACAGCTAGGTTCAAGTCAATTAACAGATAAATCAAGTCAATTGCTTTCAGCTAGCTCTCAGTTAGGAAGTGGAGCAATGAAAATTGCTGATGGTGCTGGAAAACTAGCAGATGGTGGAACAACTTTAACTGCTGGTATTGAAAGTTTGCAAGTAGGATCTACAGGACTAGGAGAAGGATTAAATAGTGCTAGCAATCAACTAAAAATCAGCATCAACAGAGTCTAATAATGCAGAAGTATTATCTGAGCCCTTGAGTCTTTCAAAAACAGACAATGATCAGGTTCCTGTAAATGGGATTGCTATGGCTCCTTATATGATATCTGTGGCCCTCTTTGTTGCTGCGTTATCAACAAATATGATTTTTGCTAAGTTACCTTCAGGTCGTCATCCTGAAAGTCGCTGGGCTTGGGTTAAATCTCGCTTTGAGATAAATGGAGTTATAGCTGTTTTAGCAGCTGTCTTAGTCTATGGTGGAGTTCATCTTATTGGTCTAACAGCAAATCATGAAATGAGAACTTTATTCTTAATCATTATCGCAAGTTTAACATTTATGTCTATGGTAACTGCATTAACAACATGGAATAGTCGCTTTGGGTGCTTTCTTCTCTCTTATTTTGCTATTATTACAATTAGCATCAAGTGCAGGAACTTATCCACTTGCTTTGACAAATGATTTCTTTAAAGCTGTTAATCCTTGGTTACCAATGAGTTATTCAGTTTCAGGATTGAGACAAACCATTTCTATGACAGGAAATATTCATCATCAGG
>BNJU01002467.1_pt1 | contig 23085 bp, 22 predicted proteins | sample 8539281 | NCBI WGS metagenome assembly BNJU01 (sample SAMD00202456, study PRJDB9452) | human saliva metagenome | isolation source: human saliva | place: Japan
ACTGATAACGAGATGGAACACACTCTATTACAGTTAGAAATCCAGATGGATCCGAATCTACAACTAAAAGTAAAAGATGGAAAAAGATGGTAAAACTGCAACTATCACAACTACTGATAATCAAGATGGAAGTCACACAATCACTGTAACAAATCCAGATGGAACATCTAAAGAAACAGTAATCAGAAACGGAAAAAGATGGTAAGACTCCTAAAGTTGAAGTAACTGATAACAATGATGGAACTCACACAGTTAAAGTTACAGATGGAGATGGTAATGTTACTAACGCTATCATCAAAGATGGTAAAGATGGTAAGCTGCAACAGCAACAACTACTGAAAATCAGATGGAAGCCACACAGTAACAATCACAAACCCTGATGGAACTAAGAATGAATTTGTTGTTAAAAAAATGGTCGTGATGGAGTAGATGGACGTACTCCAGCAGCTTCTGTTCGTGATAATAGAGATGGAAGTCATACTATTGTTATTACAAACCCAGAAGGTGTTACAACTGAAACAACAGTACGTGATGGTAAATCACCAAAAGTAACAATAACTGACAGAACAAAATGGAACTCACAAAATTACAGTTCTAAATGGTGATGGAACTACTACTGAAACAATCATTAAAGATGGTAAAATCACCAGTAGCAACAGTAAGAGATAACCAAGATGGTACTTACACTATCCGTGTAGAAAATGGAAACGGAACAGTTTCTGGAAACAACAGTACGCGATGGTAAATCACCAACAGCTAAAGTAGTGAGACAATGGAGATGGAACTCACACAGTTACAATCGTTAACTCTGATGGAACTACTACAACTACAACAGTACGCGATGGTAAATCACCAAAACTTGAAGTGATCGATAACAACAATGGTTTCACACACTATTAAAAGTTACAGGAGCAGACGGTAAAGAAAACTAATACTACAATCTTTGACGGTAAATCACCAAAAGCTAATATCGTTGATAATGGAGATGGAACTCACATTAACAATCGTAGATTCTGACGGACGTGAATACAAATCTGTTATTAAAGATGGTAAAAGACGGAAAAAGATGGAGTATCGCCAACTGTAACAGTTAAAAATAATAATGATGGAACTCACACAGTTACAATCACAAATCCAGATGGAAGTAAAAACTGATATGGTTATCAAAGACGGAAAAGATGGAAAAATCACCAAAAAGTTTCTGTTGAAGATAATGGAGATGGAAGTCACACAATAACAATCATCAACTCTGACGGTTCTGTAACGAAAACAGTTGTTAAAGATGGAAAAGATGGACGTGACGGAAAAGATGGTAAAGATGGACGTGATGGTAAAGATGGAAACTGTGGATGTAATGACAAACCAGTAACTCCGTCAAATAACAAACCAGAAAAAAACCAACATTTGCAATGCCAGTGCCACCAGTTCATGAATTACCAGAATACACAGGTGGGGTAACACCACTTGATCACTCCGGTTTATGACAAACCAGAATTTAACGGTGGTGTACCAGGAATGCCTGAGGTTACTGAAGTACCAGAATTAAAAGTACCAGAAGTACCAGCGCAACCAACACCAGAAGTGCCAGTACAACCGACTCCAGAAAAACCAATGACACCAGATAATGGAACAGTACCGCCAACACCAGAAGTGGTACCAGCAGTTAATGTAAATCAACCAAAAGCTAACGCTCGTGTTGAAAGATTAGCTGAAACAGGAGAACAAAGGTTATAATGCTTCTATCTACCTAGGGTGGAACACTATTATTCACTCTTTACTTAGTAGCAAGAAGAAAAGACGACTAACATAGAGATAGAATGTGCTGAAAAAGTATTTCTAAAGTAGATTTTTCAGATAATAAGATTAATATTAAAGATCTTGAACGGATAATTCGTTCAAGATCTTTTTCAGAACTCTTTATCAAATTAGATGCATGGAGAGAAATAAGAGATGAATTTAGAAATATGTGGTATGGAAACTATTTAACGAGAAAATCAGGGATCAGGGAGATTATTGTAAGTTGTACTTATGACTTCAGATTAAAGGTGTTGTGTTTATATTTGAAAAAAATCATTAATATATTAAGAAACATCTTTAAAATAAATATGTTAGTAATTTTTAAAACTAGAAGGTAGAATAAGACACTGTAACAATTGTGACTATAACAGAGAGGGATTGTTCTTTGTGGAAATTTAAAAATTAAAAATTGTATGAGGAAAATTAACACTTAATAAGGTTAGATTATATTATTAATTTTTAATAGTTGATGTCGATAAATAAAAAATAATAGTATCTATTAGATATTATCATGGTATAACTATAAAATATGATAAAAAGAGTTTTCATGACGATAGAAAATGTTTTTTATATGATTGTATCAATATTTTTTTAGTGAACAAATTTGAATACTTATAAAATAGGTTGACATTTTTTAGAATATACGTGTATATTTAATACATTAATGTATTGAATATACAAAAATGCTAATCAATGTCAAGGTGGAAAATGTGACAAATAATAACAGATTTTTCAAAAGTAATATCAAAAATTTTTTTGTTGACAGTGAGAAGGAGTTTAACTAAATGAAGAATATTTCAAAAAACAATTGGAAGATTGATGAGAATACCGCTGAGAAGTTTAATCGGTATGGTATTCGTAAATATAATGTTGGAGCTGCTAGTGTAGCAATACTATCAGGTCTTTTCTTTTTAGGAGGGGCTGATGCTCAAGCGGCTGAAACTGGTTCATCTCAACCAGCTGCCCAAGCTGTCGCAACAGAGAGTGGAAGTAGTACCACGGCTAATACGTGGGAAAAGGCTATAACAACAGTTGTAGAAAAAGAGAAAAATAATAGCGCAGTAACTACAGAAAATAAAAATAGTGAGGTAGCAACACCTAAGGTTACAGAAAGTCAAGGAGAACCTAAAGTGGATGTGAAACCTGCGAAAGAAGAAGTTCCTGCTGTAACGAATACTGTAAATCCAGTTGAAAAACAAGAACAACCTAAGGTTGAAACAAGACCTGCTTCTAAGGAAACAGAAGAAGTAGTTGTACCTAAAGCAGAAGTAACAGAGCGTAGAGAAGAGTCGGTTACTACTAGAGAAGCTGTCTCTGATAATACACCAAGAGTACGTTCTACTCGAAGTGTAGAGAATGGGTATAGTGGCTTCAGAGCCGCTGGAAGTGGTTTTAGAGCAGGTGGGCCAGAAAATAAACCAATCTTAAATCCAAAACAATACTATTGCATTTTCTGACATCAGTCAGGGATCACATTCATTTCGTGGTATAGGGCATTCACGTGGTGGCCAAGAAATCCATTATGATGTAACGACAGTACGTAGTGGCAATAGTGTTAACTTTACAATTAATTATTCTGCGCCAGGAGACTCTAGAGAGTTTGTTAATAATAACTTTATCTTAGATAAGGGAACAGGATTTGGAGAACCTTCTAGTGCTACTGTTTCAACTAGATATGGAACTCAAACTAGAACTATTGGTAAAGGTGCAAATTTTGTTTCTCATTCAGGATATAGTATGAATTCTGCAGTAGAAACAAACGCTGCACAAACGATTAGATTTACTTTACCTATAAAGAACCCTAACGGAGACTTATCTCTTCGTTTACGTCCAGTTGAATTTAACGTAGACCAAGGGTGGAGGTGGATCGCGACTAGTAATGACCCATATAGTAATTCTAACTATTATTTTTGAAACGGATCCAGTATACCTAGACGCAAATCCTGCTCAACCAAATCCTTCAACAGCAAGTTTTAAAAGTAAAGTTGATTTCCAAACTTTATATATACCAACTACTAAATTAGCAGAAGGAGTAACGGAGTTAGTTTCTGAAGGGGTAGAAGGAGAGAAATCACAAGCATACAGACTTCATAAATTTGGAGATCGGTATGTTTTAGGACTTCCTGTAGAGAATGCTACTACAGTTACAGCAGCTAAACCTCGTGTAATGAAATACGGTATTGGTAAAAATTGCTGCAACTCAAAAATAAAACAGGGATACGAATCACATTACATTTTATTTAGATAAAGATGGTGATGGTGTCTTTAATAATCAAGATGAACTAATTTTTAAATACAGATATTAAAGATGGAGAAAGAGGGCCAGCAGGGACCACAAGGACCAGCAGGGCCAGCAGGAACTCAGGACAAAGAGGACCAGCAGGGGCCACAAGGACCAGCAGGGTCAGCAGGAGCTCCAGGACAAAGAGGGCCAGCAGGGACCACAAGGACCAACAGGGGCCAGCAGGAGCTCCAGGACAAAGAGGGACCAGCAGGGGCCACAAGGACCAGCAGGGTCAGCAGGAGCTCCAGGACAAAGAGGACCAGCAGGACCAGCAGGTGCAACTGGGGCACAAGGGGCCAGCAGGAGCTCCAGGACAAAGAGGACCAGCAGGGCCGCAAGGACCAGCAGGACCAAAAAGGAGCAGACGGTAAATCTCTAATCGCTGTTAAAAATGGAACTGAAACAAAAAATTTATGTAGAGAATCCAGCAAGCCCAGGACAACCACTTAATCCAAGTCAACCATTAGCAACTATAACTGATGGAAGAAATGGTACTAATGGACAATCACCAACAATTACAGCAGCAAGAAGTGTGCAAAATGGTAAAAATGGAGTCTTAGTAACAATTACACCAGTAGGAGGACAACCTCAAACAACATTTGTAGAGGATGGACAAAAAGGTGCTGATGGAAAAAAACTCCAACAGTAACTATAACTGATGGTCAAAATGGCACACATACATTAACGGTTCATAATCCAGGAAGTCCAGATGCGACTACTATAATTCGTGATGGTCAACAAGGACCAGCAGGTGTACAAGGGCCAGTAGGACCAAAAGGGGAAGATGGAAAAACTCCAACAGTTAAAGTAACTGATGGTCAAGATGGAACTCATACAATTACAATTAACGATGGTAAAGGTGGTATAACTACTACAGTAGTAAGAGATGGATTTGATGGCGCAAGCCCTCTTGTTTCTACTCATAGAAATGAAGTAGATAAAACAACAACTGTTATTTTCTATTATGATCAAAATGAAAATAATCAATTTGATGCAGGAGATACAAAATTAAAAGAAGTTGTTAGTGCAGATGGAAAACAAGGACCGAAAGGTGACAAAGGTGAAAACGGAGAGGTAGGTCCTCAAGGACCAAAAGGTGCGGATGGTAAAGAAGTATTAAACGGAAAAGCAAATCCACAACCTACAGACGGTAAAGACGGAGATACATTCGTAAATACACAAACAGGAGATGTATTCGTTAAGAAAGGTAACACTTGGGAACCAGCAGGAAACATCAAAGGACCAAAAGGTGACAAAGGTGAAAACGGAGAGGTAGGTCCTCAAGGACCAAAAGGTGCAGATGGAGCATCTGGACGTGACGGTAAAGAAGTATTAAACGGAAAAGCAAATCCACAACCTACAGACGGTAAAGATGGAGACACATTCGTAAATACACAAACAGGAGATGTGTTCGTTAAGAAAGGTAACACTTGGGAACCAGCAGGAAACATCAAAGGACCAAAAAGGTGACAAAGGTGAGAACGGAGAGGTAGGTCCTCAAGGACCAAAAAGGTGCAGATGGAGCATCTGGACGTGACGGTAAAGAAGTATTAAACGGAAAAGCAAATCCACAACCTACAGACGGTAAAGATGGAGACACATTCGTAAATACACAAACAGGAGATGTATTCGTTAAGAAAGGTAACACTTGGGAACCAGCAGGAAACATCAAAAGGACCAAAAAGGTGATAAAGGTGAAAACGGAAAAAAATGGATTCACACCAGAAGTAACAGTTACAGATAACAATAACGGAACACATACAATCACAATCACACAACCAGACAACAAACCATCATTAACAACAATCGTTAAAAAAACGGTGTGAGACGGACAAACACCAAAAAGTCAAAAGCAGAACGAGATGAAGCGAATAAACAAACAACATTAACATTCTACATTGACAAAGATGGAGATGGAAACTACACAGCAGGAAAAAGACGAGTTAGTTCAAACAACAGTAGTTAAAGACGGACAAGACGGAGCTGCAGGACCAAAAAGGTGCGGATGGTAAAGAAGTATTAAACGGAAAAAGCAAATCCACAACCTACAGACGGTAAAGACGGAGACACATTCGTAAATACACAAACAGGAGATGTATTCGTTAAGAAAGGTAACACTTGGGAACCAGCAGGAAACATCAAAAGGACCAAAAAGGTGACAAAGGTGAGAACGGAGAGGTAGGTCCTCAAGGACCAAAAGGTGCAGATGGAGCATCTGGACGTGACGGTAAAGAAGTATTAAACGGAAAAGCAAATCCACAACCTACAGACGGTAAAGATGGAGACACATTCGTAAATACACAAACAGGAGATGTATTCGTTAAGAAAGGTAACACTTGAGGAACCAGCAGGAAACATCAAAAGGACCGAAAGGTGACAAAGGTGAGAACGGAAAAAGATGGATTCACACCAGAAGTAACAGTTACAGATAACAATAACGGAACACACACAATCACAATCACACAACCAGACAACAAACCATCATTAACAACAATCGTTAAAAACGGTGAAGACGGAAAAACACCAAAAGTCAAAGCAGAACGAGATGAAGCGAATAAACAAACAACATTAACATTCTACATTGACAAAGATGGAGATGGAAGCTACACAGAAGGAACAGACACACTAGTTCAAACAACAGTAGTTAAAGACGGACAAGACGGAGCTGCAGGACCAAAAGGTGCGGATGGTAAAGAAGTATTAAACGGAAAAGCAAATCCACAACCTACAGACGGTAAAGACGGAGACACATTCGTAAATACACAAACAGGAGATGTATTCGTTAAGAAAGGTAACACTTGGGAACCAGCAGGAAACATCAAAGGACCAAAAGGTGACAAAGGTGAGAACGGAGAGGTAGGTCCTCAAGGACCAAAAGGTGCAGATGGAGCATCTGGACGTGACGGTAAAGAAGTATTAAACGGAAAAGCAAATCCACAACCTACAGACGGTAAAGATGGAGACACATTCGTAAATACACAAACAGGAGATGTATTCGTTAAGAAAGGTAACACTTGGGAACCAGCAGGAAACATCAAAGGACCGAAAGGTGACAAAGGTGAGAACGGAAAAGATGGATTCACACCAGAAGTAACAGTTACAGATAACAATAACGGAACACACACAATCACAATCACACAACCAGACAACAAACCATCATTAACAACAATCGTTAAAAACGGTGAAGACGGAAAAACACCAAAAGTCAAAGCAGAACGAGATGAAGCGAATAAACAAACAACATTAACATTCTACATTGACAAAGATGGAGATGGAAGCTACACAGAAGGAACAGACACACTAGTTCAAACAACAGTAGTTAAAGACGGACAAGACGGAGCTGCAGGACCAAAAGGTGCGGATGGTAAAGAAGTATTAAACGGAAAAGCAAATCCACAACCTACAGACGGTAAAGACGGAGACACATTCGTAAATACACAAACAGGAGATGTATTCGTTAAGAAAGGTAACACTTGGGAACCAGCAGGAAACATCAAAAGGACCAAAAAGGTGACAAAGGTGAGAACGGAGAGGTGAGGTCCTCAAGGACCAAAAAGGTGCAGATGGAGCATCTGGACGTGACGGTAAAGAAGTATTAAACGGAAAAGCAAATCCACAACCTACAGACGGTAAAGATGGAGACACATTCGTAAATACACAAACAGGAGATGTATTCGTTAAGAAAGGTAACACTTGGGAACCAGCAGGAAACATCAAAAGGACCGAAAAGGTGACAAAGGTGAGAACGGAAAAGATGGATTCACACCAGAAGTAACAGTTACAGATAACAATAACGGAACACATACAATCACAATCACACAACCAGACAACAAACCATCATTAACAACAATCGTTAAAAAAACGGTGTGAGACGGACAAAACACCAAAAAGTCAAAAGCAGAACGAGATGAAGCGAATAAACAAACAACATTAACATTCTACATTGACAAAAGATGGAGATGGAAGCTACACAGAAGGAACAGACACACTAGTTCAAACAACAGTAGTTAAAGACGGACAAGACGGAGCTGCAGGACCAAAAAGGTGCGGATGGTAAAAGAAGTATTAAACGGAAAAAGCAAATCCACAACCTACAGACGGTAAAGACGGAGACACATTCGTAAATACACAAACAGGAGATGTATTCGTTAAGAAAGGTAACACTTGGGAACCAGCAGGAAACATCAAAAGGACCAAAAAGGTGACAAAGGTGAGAACGGAGAGGTAGGTCCTCAAGGACCAAAAAGGTGCAGATGGAGCATCTGGACGTGACGGTAAAAGAAGTATTAAACGGAAAAAGCAAATCCACAACCTACAGACGAGTAAAGACGGAGACACATTCGTAAATACACAAACAGGAGATGTATTCGTTAAGAAAAGGTAACACTTGGGAACCAGCAGGAAACATCAAAGGACCGAAAGGTGACAAAGGTGAGAACGGAAAAGATGGATTCACACCAGAAGTAACAGTTACAGATAACAATAACGGAACACACACAATTACAATTACGCAACCAGACAACAAACCATCATTAACAACAATCGTTAAAAACGGTGAAGACGGAAAAACACCAAAAGTCAAAGCAGAACGAGATGAAGCGAATAAACAAACAACATTAACATTCTACATTGACAAAGATGGAGATGGAAACTACACAGAAGGAACAGACACACTAGTTCAAACAACAGTAGTTAAAGACGGACAAGATGGAGCATCTGGACGTGACGGTAAAGAAGTATTAAACGGAAAAGCAAATCCACAACCTACAGACGGTAAAGATGGAGACACATTCGTAAATACACAAACAGGAGATGTATTCGTTAAGAAAGGTAACACTTGGGAACCAGCAGGAAACATCAAAGGACCAAAAGGTGACAAAAGGTGAGAACGGAGAGGTAGGTCCTCAAGGACCAAAAAGGTGCAGATGGAGCATCTGGACGTGACGGTAAAGAAGTATTAAACGGAAAAGCAAATCCACAACCTACAGACGGTAAAGACGGAGACACATTCGTAAATACACAAACAGGAGATGTATTCGTTAAGAAAGGTAACACTTGGGAACCAGCAGGAAACATCAAAGGACCGAAAGGTGACAAAGGTGAGAACGGAAAAAATGGATTCACACCAGAAGTAACAGTTACAGATAACAATAACGGAACACATACAATCACAATCACACAACCAGACAACAAACCATCATTAACAACAATCGTTAAAAACGGTGTAGACGGACAAACACCAAAAGTCAAAGCAGAACGAGATGAAGCGAATAAACAAACAACATTAACATTCTACATTGACAAAGATGGAGATGGAAGCTACACAGAAGGAACAGACACACTAGTTCAAACAACAGTAGTTAAAGACGGACAAGACGGAGCTGCAGGACCAAAAGGTGCGGATGGTAAAGAAGTATTAAACGGAAAAGCAAATCCACAACCTACAGACGGTAAAGATGGAGACACATTCGTAAATACACAAACAGGAGATGTATTCGTTAAGAAAGGTAACACTTGGGAACCAGCAGGAAACATCAAAGGACCGAAAGGTGACAAAGGTGAGAACGGAAAAGATGGATTCACACCAGAAGTAACAGTTACAGATAACAATAACGGAACACACACAATCACAATCACACAACCAGACAACAAACCATCATTAACAACAATCGTTAAAAACGGTGAAGACGGAAAAACACCAAAAGTCAAAGCAGAACGAGATGAAGCGAATAAACAAACAACATTAACATTCTACATTGACAAAGATGGAGACGGAAGCTACACAGCAGGAAAAGACGAGTTAGTTCAAACAACAGTAGTTAAAGACGGACAAGACGGAGCTGCAGGACGTAACGGTAAAGAAGTATTAAACGGAAAAGCAAATCCACAACCTACAGACGGTAAAGACGGAGACACATTCGTAAATACAGAAACAGGAGATGTGTTCGTTAAGAAAGGTAACACTTGGGAACCAGCAGGAAACATCAAAGGACCAAAAAGGTGACAAAAGGTGAGAACGGTGAAGTAGGACCGCAAGGACCACAAGGACCAAAAGGTGAAGATGGTAAAACTCCAGAAGTAACAGTTACGCCTGGTAAAGATGGAAACAGTTCTGATATTACATTCACAGTACCAGGAAAAGATCCAGTGACAGTAAATGTTAAAAATGGAGAAAAATGGTCTAAACGGAAAAACTCCAAAAGTTGACTTATTACGTGTTGAAGGGAAAAATGAAACCCATCTCACACAATCGTAACATTCTACACAGATGAAAATGGAGATGGTAAATATAATCCAGGAACTGATGAGCTTCTAGGATCAGAAATTATTAAAGATGGAGCAAAAAGGTGCTGATGGTAGAGATGGTAAATCATTAATTACTGTAAAAAGATGGTAATGAAACAAAAAGTTTACCAAGAAGATCCCAGCTAACCCTAGGGACAACCATTAAATCCAGAAAAACCACTTGCGGTAATTAGAGATGGAGTAGATGGAAAATCGCCAACAGTTACAGCTGTTCGTAAAAATGAAGATGGGCATAAAGGTGTAGAAATCACTGTTGATAATCATGATGGTAATGAACCAACTAAAGTCTTCGTTGAAGATGGAGCTAAAGGTGAAACTGGAGCAGCAGGACAAGATGGTCAAACTCCAACTGTGACAACTCAACGTGGAGAAGATGGACATAGTACAGTTGTTACATTTACTATTCCTGGTAAAGACCCAGTAACGTTCACTGTAAAAGATGGTATTGATGGACGTACACCAAGAATCAATGTAAGAAAAATTACAAATGGTGTAGTAGAACCAGTCGCACCAGCTAGAACTAGAAGAGCAAGAAGTGTAGAAGATAATCCAGCCGAAACACAACCTGCTCAACCAAAAAATGGGGTAAGGATAACAGCTTATTGGGATAATAATAACAATGGCGTATTCGATAGTGGAGATGAGATAATCAGTGAAAAAGATGTCTATGATGGTGAAAATGGAACTAATGGAGCAGACGGAGCAGCAGGACGTAATGGTAGTGATGTATTAAGTGGAAATACTCCTCCTAAGCCAACGGACGGTAAAGATGGAGACAGTTATGTAGATTCTAATACTGGTGAAGTTTATAAAAAAGAAAACGGAACTTGGAATTCTATTGGTAATATTAAAGGACCAAAAGGAGATAAAGGAGAGACACCAGAAATTACTACAAAACCAGGTGCAGATGGTAAGAGCACAGATGTAACAATTACTGTTCCAGGGAAAGATCCAGTAACTGTTAATGTTAAAGACGGTAAAGATGGTAAATCTTTAGTTGCTAAAAAAGAAGGTAATGAGACTAAGATTTATATAGAAGATCCAGCAAATCCAGGACAACCATTAGATCCTACAAAACCTCTTGCAACAGTTCTTGATGGACTAAAAGGTGAAAAAGGTGACAAAGGTGAAAACGGAGCAGATGGAAAATCACCAACTGTCAATGTAACTGATAACGGAGATGGAACACACTCTATTACAGTTAGAAATCCAGATGGATCTGAATCTACAACTAAAGTAAAAGATGGAAAAGATGGTAAAACTGCAACTATCACAACTACTGATAATCAAGATGGAAGTCACACAATCACTGTAACAAATCCAGATGGAACATCTAAAGAAACAGTAATCAGAAACGGAAAAGATGGTAAGACTCCTAAAGTTGAAGTAACTGATAACAATGATGGAACTCACACAGTTAAAGTTACAGATGGAGATGGTAATGTTACTAACGCTATCATCAAAGATGGTAAAGATGGTAAAGCTGCAACAGCAACAACTACTGAAAATCCAGATGGAAGCCACACAGTAACAATCACAAACCCTGATGGAACTAAGAATGAATTTGTTGTTAAAAATGGTCGTGATGGAGTAGATGGACGTACTCCAACAGCTTCTGTTCGTGATAATAGAGATGGAAGTCATACTATTGTTATTACAAACCCAGAAGGTGTTACAACTGAAACAACAGTACGTGATGGTAAATCACCAAAAGTAACAATAACTGACGAACAAAATGGAACTCACAAAATTACAGTTCTAAATGGTGATGGAACTACTACTGAAACAATCATTAAAGATGGTAAATCACCAGTAGCAACAGTAAGAGATAACCAAGATGGTACTTACACTATCCGTGTAGAAAATGGAAACGGAACAGTTTCTGAAACAACAGTACGCGATGGTAAATCACCAACAGCTAAAGTAGTAGACAATGGAGATGGAACTCACACAGTTACAATCGTTAACTCTGATGGAACTACTACAACTACAACAGTACGCGATGGTAAATCACCAAAACTTGAAGTGATCGATAACAACAATGGTTCACACACTATTAAAGTTACAGGAGCAGACGGTAAAGAAACTAATACTACAATCTTTGACGGTAAATCACCAAAAGCTAATATCGTTGATAATGGAGATGGAACTCACACATTAACAATCGTAGATTCTGACGGACGTGAATACAAATCTGTTATTAAAGATGGTAAAGACGGAAAAGATGGAGTATCGCCAACTGTAACAGTTAAAAATAATAATGATGGAACTCACACAGTTACAATCACAAATCCAGATGGAAGTAAAACTGATATGGTTATCAAAGACGGAAAAGATGGAAAATCACCAAAAGTTTCTGTTGAAGATAATGGAGATGGAAGTCACACAATAACAATCATCAACTCTGACGGTTCTGTAACGAAAACAGTTGTTAAAGATGGAAAAGATGGACGTGACGGAAAAGATGGTAAAGATGGACGTGATGGTAAAGATGGAAACTGTGGATGTAATGACAAACCAGTAACTCCGTCAAATAACAAACCAGAAAAACCAACATTTGCAATGCCAGTGCCACCAGTTCATGAATTACCAGAATACACAGGTGGGGTAACACCACTTGATCCTCCGGTTTATGACAAACCAGAATTTAACGGTGGTGTACCAGGAATGCCTGAGGTTACTGAAGTACCAGAATTAAAAGTACCAGAAGTACCAGCGCAACCAACACCAGAAGTGCCAGTACAACCGACTCCAGAAAAACCAATGACACCAGATAATGGAACAGTACCGCCAACACCAGAAGTGGTACCAGCAGTTAATGTAAATCAACCAAAAGCTAACGCTCGTGTTGAAAGATTAGCTGAAACAGGAGAACAAGGTTATAATGCTTCTATCTACCTAGGTGGAACACTATTATTCACTCTTTACTTAGTAGCAAGAAGAAAAGACGACTAACATAGAGATAGAATGTACTGAAAAGTATTTCTAAAGTAGATTTTTCAGATAATAAGATTAATATTAAAGATCTTGAACGGATAATTCGTTCAAGATCTTTTTTGAGACTCTTTATCAAATTAGATGCATGGAGAAATAAGAGATGAATTTAGAAATATGTGGTATGAAACTATTTAACGAGAAAAATCAGGGATCGAGGGAGATTATTGTAAGTTGTACTTATGACTTCAGATTAAAAGGTGTTGTGTTTATATTTGAAAAATCATTAATATATTAAGAAACATCTTTAAAAATAAATATGTTAGTAATTTTTAAAACTAGAAGGTAGAATAAGACACTGTAACAATTGTGACTATAACAGAGAGGGATTGTTCTTTGTGGAAATTTAAAAAAATTAAAAATTGTATGAGGAAAATTAACACTTAATAAGGTTAGATTATATTATTAATTTTAATAGTTGATGTCGATAAATAAAAATAATAGTATCTATTAGATATTATCATGGTATAACTATAAAATATGATAAAAAGAGTTTTTCATGACGATAGAAAAATGTTTTTTTATATGATTGTATCAATATTTTTTTAGTGAACAAATTTGAATACTTATAAAATAGGTTGACATTTTTTTAGAATATACGTGTATATTTAATACATTAATGTATTGAATATACAAAAATGCTGTCAATGTCAAGGTGGAAAATGTGACAAATAATAACAGATTTTTCAAAAGTAATATCAAAAAAATTTTTTTGTTGACAGTGAGAAGGAGTTTAACTAAATGAAGAATATTTCAAAAAACAATTGGAAGATTGATGAGAATACCGCTGAGAAGTTTAATCGGTATGGTATTCGTAAATATAATGTTGGAGCTGCTAGTGTAGCAATACTATCAGGTCTTTTCTTTTTAGGAGGGGCTGATGCTCAAGCGGCTGAAACTGGTTCATCTCAACCAGCTGCCCAAGCTGTCGCAACAGAGAGTGGAAGTAGTACCACGGCTAATACGTGGGAAAAGGCTATAACAACAGTTGTAGAAAAAGAGAAAAATAATAGCGCAGTAACTACAGAAAATAAAAATAGTGAGGTAGCAACACCTAAGGTTACAGAAAGTCAAGGAGAACCTAAAGTGGATGTGAAACCTGCGAAAGAAGAAGTTCCTGCTGTAACGAATACTGTAAATCCAGTTGAAAAACAAGAACAACCTAAGGTTGAAACAAGACCTGCTTCTAAGGAAACAGAAAAGTAGTTGTACCCTAAAAGCAGAAGTAACAGAGCGTAGAGAAGAGTCGGTTACTACTAGAGAAGCTGTCTCTGATAATACACCAAGAGTACGTTCTACTCGAAGTGTAGAGAATGGGTATAGTGGCTTCAGAGCCGCTGGAAGTGGTTTTAGAGCAGGTGGGCCAGAAATAAACCAATCTTAAATCCAAACAATACTATTGCATTTTCTGACATCAGTCAGGGATCACATTCATTTCGTGGTATAGGGCATTCACGTGGTGGCCAAGAAATCCATTATGATGTAACGACAGTACGTAGTGGCAATAGTGTTAACTTTACAATTAATTATTCTGCGCCAGGAGACTCTAGAGAGTTTGTTAATAATAACTTTATCTTAGATAAGGGAACAGGATTTGGAGAACCTTCTAGTGCTACTGTTTCAACTAGATATGGAACTCAAACTAGAACTATTGGTAAAGGTGCAAATTTTGTTTCTCATTCAGGATATAGTATGAATTCTGCAGTAGAAACAAACGCTGCACAAACGATTAGATTTACTTTACCTATAAAGAACCCTAACGGAGACTTATCTCTTCGTTTACGTCCAGTTGAATTTAACGTAGACCAAGGTGGAGGTGGATCTGCGACTAGTAATGACCCATATAGTAATTCTAACTATTATTTTGAAACGGATCCATTATACCTAGACGCAAATCCTGCTCAACCAAATCCTTCAACGGCAAGTTTTAAAAGTAAAGTTGATTTCCAAACTTTATATATACCAACTACTAAATTAGCAGAAGGAGTAACGGAGTTAGTTTCTGAAGGGGTAGAAGGAGAGAAATCACAAGCATACAGACTTCATAAATTTGGAGATCAGTATGTTTTAGGACTTCCTGTAGGGAATGCTACTACAGTTACAGCAGCTAAACCTCGTGTAATGAAATACGGTATTGGTAAAATTGCTGCAACTCAAAATAAAACAGGGGATACGAATCACATTACATTTTATTTAGATAAAGATGGTGATGGTGTCTTTAATAATCAAGATGAACTAATTTTTAAATACAGATATTAAAAGATGGAGAAAGAGGGCCAGCGGGACCACAAGGACCAGCAGGGCCAGCAGGAGCTCAGGACAAAAGAGGACCAGCGGGGCCACAAGGACCAGCAGGGTCAGCAGGAGCTCCAGGACAAAGAGGGCCAGCGGGACCACAAGGACCAGCAGGGCCAGCAGGAGCTCCAGGACAAAGAGGACCAGCGGGGCCACAAGGACCAGCAGGGTCAGCAGGAGCTCCAGGACAAAGAGGACCAGCAGGACCAGCAGGTGCAACTGGGGCACAAGGGCCAGCAGGAGCTCCAGGACAAAGAGGACCAGCAGGGCCGCAAGGACCAGCAGGACCAAAAGGAGCAGACGGTAAATCTCTAATCGCTGTTAAAAATGGAACTGAAACAAAAATTTATGTAGAGAATCCAGCAAGCCCAGGACAACCACTTAATCCAAGTCAACCATTAGCAACTATAACTGATGGAAGAAATGGTACTAATGGACAATCACCAACAATTACAGCAGCAAGAAGTGTGCAAAATGGTAAAAATGGAGTCTTAGTAACAATTACACCAGTAGGAGGACAACCTCAAACAACATTTGTAGAGGATGGACAAAAAGGTGCTGATGGAAAAACTCCAACAGTAACTATAACTGATGGTCAAAATGGCACACATACATTAACGGTTCATAATCCAGGAAGTCCAGATGCGACTACTATAATTCGTGATGGTCAACAAGGACCAGCAGGTGTACAAGGGCCAGTAGGACCAAAAGGGGAAGATGGAAAAACTCCAACAGTTAAAGTAACTGATGGTCAAGATGGAACTCATACAATTACAATTAACGATGGTAAAGGTGGTATAACTACTACAGTAGTAAGAGATGGATTTGATGGCGCAAGCCCTCTTGTTTCTACTCATAGAAATGAAGTAGATAAAACAACAACTGTTATTTTTCTATTACGATCAAAATGAAAATAATCAATTTGATGCAGGAGATACAAAAATTAAAAAGAAGTTGTTATTGCAGATGGAAAACAAGGACCGAAAGGTGACAAAGGTGAAAAACGGAGAGGTAGGGTCCTCAAGGACCAAAAAGGTGCGGATGGTAAAGAAGTATTAAACGGAAAAAGCAAATCCACAACCTACAGACGGTAAAGACGGAGATACATTCGTAAATACACAAACAGGAGATGTATTCGTTAAGAAAGGTAACACTTGGGAACCAGCAGGAAACATCAAAGGACCAAAAAGGTGACAAAAGGTGAAAAACGGAGGTAGGTCCTCAAGGACCAAAAAGGTGCAGATGGAGCATCTGGACGTGACGGTAAAGAAGTATTAAACGGAAAAAGCAAATCCACAACCTACAGACGGTAAAGATGGAGACACATTCGTAAATACACAAACAGGAGATGTGTTCGTTAAGAAAGGTAACACTTGGGAACCAGCAGGAAACATCAAAGGACCAAAAAGGTGACAAAGGTGAGAACGGAGAGGTAGGTCCTCAAGGACCAAAAGGTGCAGATGGAGCATCTGGACGTGACGGTAAAGAAGTATTAAACGGAAAAGCAAATCCACAACCTACAGACGGTAAAGATGGAGACACATTCGTAAATACACAAACAGGAGATGTATTCGTTAAGAAAGGTAACACTTGGGAACCAGCAGGAAACATCAAAGGACCAAAAGGTGATAAAGGTGAAAACGGAAAAAATGGATTCACACCAGAAGTAACAGTTACAGATAACAATAACGGAACACATACAATCACAATCACACAACCAGACAACAAACCATCATTAACAACAATCGTTAAAAACGGTGTAGACGGACAAACACCAAAAGTCAAAGCAGAACGAGATGAAGCGAATAAACAAACAACATTAACATTCTACATTGACAAAGATGGAGATGGAAACTACACAGCAGGAAAAGACGAGTTAGTTCAAACAACAGTAGTTAAAGACGGACAAGACGGAGCTGCAGGACCAAAAAGGTGCGGATGGTAAAGAAGTATTAAACGGAAAAAGCAAATCCACAACCTACAGACGGTAAAGACGGAGACACATTCGTAAATACACAAACAGGAGATGTATTCGTTAAGAAAGGTAACACTTGGGAACCAGCAGGAAACATCAAAAAGGACCAAAAAGGTGACAAAAGGTGAGAACGGAGAGGTAGGTCCTCAAGGACCAAAAGGTGCAGATGGAGCATCTGGACGTGACGGTAAAGAAGTATTAAACGGAAAAGCAAATCCACAACCTACAGACGGTAAAGATGGAGACACATTCGTAAATACACAAACAGGAGATGTATTCGTTAAGAAAGGTAACACTTGGGAACCAGCAGGAAACATCAAAGGACCAAAAGGTGACAAAGGTGAGAACGGAAAAAGATGGATTCACACCAGAAGTAACAGTTACAGATAACAATAACGGAACACATACAATCACAATCACACAACCAGACAACAAAACCATCATTAACAACAATCGTTAAAAACGGTGTAGACGGACAAACACCAAAAGTCAAAGCAGAACGAGATGAAGCGAATAAACAAACAACATTAACATTCTACATTGACAAAGATGGAGATGGAAACTACACAGCAGGAAAAGACGAGTTAGTTCAAACAACAGTAGTTAAAGACGGACAAGACGGAGCTGCAGGACCAAAAGGTGCGGATGGTAAAGAAGTATTAAACGGAAAAGCAAATCCACAACCTACAGACGGTAAAGACGGAGACACATTCGTAAATACACAAACAGGAGATGTATTCGTTAAGAAAGGTAACACTTGGGAACCAGCAGGAAACATCAAAGGACCAAAAGGTGACAAAGGTGAGAACGGAGAGGTAGGTCCTCAAGGACCAAAAGGTGCAGATGGAGCATCTGGACGTGACGGTAAAGAAGTATTAAACGGAAAAGCAAATCCACAACCTACAGACGGTAAAGATGGAGACACATTCGTAAATACACAAACAGGAGATGTATTCGTTAAGAAAGGTAACACTTGGGAACCAGCAGGAAACATCAAAGGACCGAAAGGTGACAAAGGTGAGAACGGAAAAGATGGATTCACACCAGAAGTAACAGTTACAGATAACAATAACGGAACACATACAATCACAATCACACAACCAGACAACAAACCATCATTAACAACAATCGTTAAAAAAACGGTGAAGACGGAAAAAAACACCAAAAAGTCAAAAGCAGAACGAGATGAAGCGAATAAACAAACAACATTAACATTCTACATTGACAAAAGATGGAGATGGAAGCTACACAGAAGGAACAGACACACTAGTTCAAACAACAGTAGTTAAAGACGGACAAGACGGAGCTGCAGGACCAAAAGGTGCGGATGGTAAAGAAGTATTAAACGGAAAAGCAAATCCACAACCTACAGACGGTAAAGACGGAGACACATTCGTAAATACACAAACAGGAGATGTATTCGTTAAGAAAGGTAACACTTGGGAACCAGCAGGAAACATCAAAAGGACCAAAAAGGTGACAAAGGTGAGAACGGAGAGGTAGGTCCTCAAGGACCAAAAAGGTGCAGATGGAGCATCTGGACGTGACGGTAAAGAAGTATTAAACGGAAAAGCAAATCCACAACCTACAGACGGTAAAGATGGAGACACATTCGTAAATACACAAACAGGAGATGTATTCGTTAAGAAAGGTAACACTTGGGAACCAGCAGGAAACATCAAAGGACCGAAAGGTGACAAAAGGTGAGAACAGAAAAAGATGGATTCACACCAGAAGTAACAGTTACAGATAACAATAACGGAACACATACAATCACAATCACACAACCAGACAACAAACCATCATTAACAACAATCGTTAAAAACGGTGTAGACGGACAAACACCAAAAGTCAAAGCAGAACGAGATGAAGCGAATAAACAAACAACATTAACATTCTACATTGACAAAGATGGAGATGGAAGCTACACAGAAGGAACAGACACACTAGTTCAAACAACAGTAGTTAAAGACGGACAAGACGGAGCTGCAGGACCAAAAGGTGCGGATGGTAAAGAAGTATTAAACGGAAAAGCAAATCCACAACCTACAGACGGTAAAGACGGAGACACATTCGTAAATACACAAACAGGAGATGTATTCGTTAAGAAAGGTAACACTTGGGAACCAGCAGGAAACATCAAAGGACCAAAAAGGTGACAAAGGTGAGAACGGAGAGGTAGGTCCTCAAGGACCAAAAAAAGGTGCAGATGGAGCATCTGGACGTGACGGTAAAGAAGTATTAAACGGAAAAGCAAATCCACAACCTACAGACGGTAAAGACGGAGACACATTCGTAAATACACAAACAGGAGATGTATTCGTTAAGAAAGGTAACACTTGGGAACCAGCAGGAAACATCAAAGGACCGAAAGGTGACAAAGGTGAGAACGGAAAAGATGGATTCACACCAGAAGTAACAGTTACAGATAACAATAACGGAACACACACAATTACAATTACGCAACCAGACAACAAACCATCATTAACAACAATCGTTAAAAACGGTGAAGACGGAAAAACACCAAAAGTCAAAGCAGAACGAGATGAAGCGAATAAACAAACAACATTAACATTCTACATTGACAAAGATGGAGATGGAAACTACACAGAAGGAACAGACACACTAGTTCAAACAACAGTAGTTAAAGACGGACAAGATGGAGCATCTGGACGTGACGGTAAAGAAGTATTAAACGGAAAAGCAAATCCACAACCTACAGACGGTAAAGATGGAGACACATTCGTAAATACACAAACAGGAGATGTATTCGTTAAGAAAGGTAACACTTGGGAACCAGCAGGAAACATCAAAGGACCAAAAAGGTGACAAAAGGTGAGAACGGAGGTAGGTCCTCAAGGACCAAAAAAAGGTGCAGATGGAGCATCTGGACGTGACGGTAAAGAAGTATTAAACGGAAAAGCAAATCCACAACCTACAGACAGTAAAGACGAGAGACACATTCGTAAATACACAAACAGGAGATGTATTCGTTAAGAAAGGTAACACTTGGGAACCAGCAGGAAACATCAAAGGACCGAAAGGTGACAAAGGTGAGAACGGAAAAAATGGATTCACACCAGAAGTAACAGTTACAGATAACAATAACGGAACACATACAATCACAATCACACAACCAGACAACAAACCATCATTAACAACAATCGTTAAAAACGGTGTAGACGGACAAACACCAAAAGTCAAAGCAGAACGAGATGAAGCGAATAAACAAACAACATTAACATTCTACATTGACAAAGATGGAGATGGAAGCTACACAGAAGGAACAGACACACTAGTTCAAACAACAGTAGTTAAAGACGGACAAGACGGAGCTGCAGGACCAAAAGGTGCGGATGGTAAAGAAGTATTAAACGGAAAAGCAAATCCACAACCTACAGACGGTAAAGATGGAGACACATTCGTAAATACACAAACAGGAGATGTATTCGTTAAGAAAGGTAACACTTGGGAACCAGCAGGAAACATCAAAGGACCGAAAGGTGACAAAGGTGAGAACGGAAAAGATGGATTCACACCAGAAGTAACAGTTACAGATAACAATAACGGAACACACACAATCACAATCACACAACCAGACAACAAACCATCATTAACAACAATCGTTAAAAACGGTGAAGACGGAAAAACACCAAAAGTCAAAGCAGAACGAGATGAAGCGAATAAACAAACAACATTAACATTCTACATTGACAAAGATGGAGACGGAAGCTACACAGCAGGAAAAGACGAGTTAGTTCAAACAACAGTAGTTAAAGACGGACAAGACGGAGCTGCAGGACGTAACAGTAAAGAAAGTATTAAACGGAAAAAGCAAATCCACAACCTACAGACGGTAAAGACGGAGACACATTCGTAAATACAGAAACAGGAGATGTGTTCGTTAAGAAAGGTAACACTTGGGAACCAGCAGGAAACATCAAAGGACCAAAAGGTGACAAAGGTGAGAACGGTGAAGTAGGACCGCAAGGACCACAAGGACCAAAAGGTGAAGATGGTAAAACTCCAGAAGTAACAGTTACGCCTGGTAAAGATGGAAACAGTTCTGATATTACATTCACAGTACCAGGAAAAGATCAAAGTGACAGTAAATGTTAAAAATGGAGAAAAATGGTCTAAACGGAAAAAAACTCCAAAAAGTTGACTTATTACGTGTTGAAGGGAAAAATGGAAACCCATCTCACACAATCGTAACATTCTACACAGATGAAAATGGAGATGGTAAATATAATCCAGGAACTGATGAGCTTCTAGGATCAGAAATTATTAAAGATGGAGCAAAAGGTGCTGATGGTAGAGATGGTAAATCATTAATTACTGTAAAAGATGGTAATGAAACAAAAGTTTACCAAGAAGATCCAGCTAACCCAGGACAACCATTAAATCCAGAAAAACCACTTGCGGTAATTAGAGATGGAGTAGATGGAAAATCGCCAACAGTTACAGCTGTTCGTAAAAATGAAGATGGGCATAAAGGTGTAGAAATCACTGTTGATAATCATGATGGTAATGAACCAACTAAAGTCTTCGTTGAAGATGGAGCTAAAGGTGAAACTGGAGCAGCAGGACAAGATGGTCAAACTCCAACTGTGACAACTCAACGTGGAGAAGATGGACATAGTACAGTTGTTACATTTACTATTCCTGGTAAAGACCCAGTAACGTTCACTGTAAAAGATGGTATTGATGGACGTACACCAAGAATCAATGTAAGAAAAATTACAAATGGTGTAGTAGAACCAGTCGCACCAGCTAGAACTAGAAGAGCAAGAAGTGTAGAAGATAATCCAGCCGAAACACAACCTGCTCAACCAAAAAATGGGGTAAGGATAACAGCTTATTGGGATAATAATAACAATGGCGTATTCGATAGTGGAGATGAGATAATCAGTGAAAAAGATGTCTATGATGGTGAAAATGGAACTAATGGAGCAGACGGAGCAGCAGGACGTAATGGTAGTGATGTATTAAGTGGAAATACTCCTCCTAAGCCAACGGACGGTAAAGATGGAGACAGTTATGTAGATTCTAATACTGGTGAAGTTTATAAAAAAGAAAACGGAACTTGGAATTCTATTGGTAATATTAAAGGACCAAAAGGAGATAAAGGAGAGACACCAGAAATTACTACAAAACCAGGTGCAGATGGTAAGAGCACAGATGTAACAATTACTGTTCAGGGAAAGATCCAGTAACTGTTAATGTTAAAGACAGTAAAGATGGTAAATCTTTAGTTGCTAAAAAGAAGGTAATGAGACTAAGATTTATATAGAAGATCCCAGCAAATCCAGGACAACCATTGGGATCCCTACAAAACCTCTTGCAACAGTTCTTGATGGACTAAAAAGGTGAAAAAAAGGTGACAAAGGTGAAAACAGAGCAGATGGAAAATCACCAACTGTCAATGTAACTG
>BNJU01004368.1_pt1 | contig 23078 bp, 22 predicted proteins | sample 8539281 | NCBI WGS metagenome assembly BNJU01 (sample SAMD00202456, study PRJDB9452) | human saliva metagenome | isolation source: human saliva | place: Japan
AAAAATGAGAGTGTGTCAAAATTGATACATCCTCTTTTTGTTCTTCCTTTACCTTGTCTACGACATAATTCGTTATTTACTGCAGCTATGCTGCAATTTCATATAAAATGATTTATTGGGCTTTAAATAGCCTATATAAACTTGTATAGAGTATCTGAAGGTTACAAAAAGTACCTCCATAACGGCTTTTTAGTTCCTTGAGATTGGTTTTTTTCACACATTTTTCCCTATGTTAAAGGCTATAGCAAAGAAGGCAAAGTCCATATTGACCTTGTCTTTTTCCAAAATGCCTAAACCTCTTATAGGCTTTATTATATTTTGTTTGTCCAAAAACAGCTTCAGGTTCTATGCATCTTCGTCCTCGATGCTTGATGCCTTCTTCCGAGGTCAGTAGTTCCCGTGCCTTTTGTTTATAGTGCTGTAGTTGGTGGTTTACTTCTATAATTCTGTTCCCTCTTGCCTTAAAACATGAGCCTCTCAACGGACAACCATCACAGCGTTCTGCCTGATAACGTACGCTGTAAGTAACGAATCCATTAGAGGTTAGGGAACGCTTCAAGCCTATACGCTTCATATGCTGTCCCATAGGGCAGACGTAGAAATCCTGTTCCTTATTATAATAAAGGCTTGCGGGACTGAATGGGTTAGGTGTAGCGTGGACGCTGCTCTTTATGGAAGTAGTTATACTTCACATAGGCTTCCATATTATGTATGTCCATGAACAGATAGTTCTCCTCGGAGCCATACCCTGAATCGGCTACGACAGTCTTGGCATAACGATGATAGCGTGATTTGAAAGACTCCAAGAAAGAAGAAAGTGTGAGCGTGTCTGTACGGTTAGCATAGAGTGCAAAGTTGGTGATAAACTGGTTCTCAGTTGCTATCTGCAGATTATATCCAGGCTTAGTCTGTCCGTTCCGCATAGCATCTTCCTTCATGTGCATAAACGTGGCATCAGGGTCGGTCTTGCTGTAGGAGTTTCTCTCTCCCATAATCTCAAGGTGTTGGTCATACTCCTGGAGTTTATTACGTTTATTCTCAAGCTCTTTAAGCTGTTTTTTCTTGGTTCTAACAGCCAGCTTCTCTTCTTTTGTCTTAGGCTCAGGGGCTGATTCCAAAGACTTGTTCAATTCCTTGGATATTTCATCGAGCAGAGCTGCAGTAAACTCGACACCTTCTGTCTTAGCGGCATTGTCCTGCGCTATGACATCATCAACCTGAAGCAAGAGTGTGCGTATTTGTTCCCTGCAACTTGGCGCGGTTCTTTTTCCACGGTTCTCTTCCAAACGAAGGTATACTTGTTGGCTTTCGATTCTATCTTTGTGCCGTCAATATATTCAACGTCAAGACTTATCAAACCTTTGGCTGCAAGTATTAATACAACCTGTGTGAAGATATTGTTGATTTCCTTTTTCACACGATTACGAAAACGATTGATGGTAATAAAATCAGGCTGCTCATATCCTGCCAGATAGATGAAATGAATGTCACGTTTGAGGAGCGACTCTATACGACGGCAGGAATAGATATTATTCATGTAGGCGTAAAGAATCACCTTGAGCATCATTTGTGGATGATAAGGCTTGCGACCACTGGGCTTATAAAGCTTGTAGACATTATCCAACATAAGATTATCCACCAAGGCGTCTAAAAGACGAACAGGGTCATCTTCTGCGATATCCTTATCGATTCTTTGAGGAAAAAGAATCATTTTCTTGTGTATGTAAGAACGAAAGTGTACCTTTGTCATAATGAGATTTTTTGTATGCCTAAAGGTACAAAAACTTTAGGAAATAGCAAAGCCCTGGCTTGAGAAAGACGGGGCTTTGTGCATAAAAAAGAGGATGTGGACATTTTGACACACCCTCATCATTTGTGGACCAGCCTGGGCTTGAACCAGGGACCTCCAGATTATGAGTAAAGCAGAATAATATTTTGTGATTTTTTAATATCAAAAGTTTTGCTGATTTCCAAAGAGTTACTAACTTCGCGGTAGTTTATGATACTCCGAAAAACCCCGTATCAAAATGACTCTGTTTTCCCATTGTTTTCCCGATAAACCTTGGAAAACACGGGGATTTGAGAGAAAAATCGGAAATTTGTTTTCCCATTGTTTTCCTAAAATGGAGTAAAAAGCGAAGTTGAGACCTCCAAACTATTGACAGGTATGGTAAAGAAATTAGACACAACCTACAAGAGCGCACGATTCGGGAATTGCACCTATGCACTCATTCTTGACAAGCGTCATCCGAAGAAAGACAGGAATACATTTCCCGTCGCTATGCGCTATACCATAGGCAGAAGGTCGTGGTACAACTATGTCGCTGGCGAATTTACGGAAGAGGATTTCTCCAGAGTATGCAATCTCAGCGCCAAGGCCGTACGCTCGGAACTTTATGAGAAGAAATTGGAATTCGACGCCATCTTTGAGGCACAAGTGGAGCTGACAGAGCGTCTAGGAAATGGTCTGACGCTCGATAGGATAAAGACAGCTATCACCGGCGTTGACACTTCCAAAGAGGCATCCTTCTTTAGCGTGTGGCAGGACAGGATTAATTTCTTCCGAACCAACAACAACGGAGAGCAATACACCACAGCCGAGTCTTACGAGTGTGCCATGAAGTCTTTCCAAAGGATTCTTTGGAACAGACCGATTACTGGTTTTAAGATAGGGAAAGAAGATATTGAATACTGGAGTAACGGAATGCAAAATGGTGTACTGGACGAGAATGGCAAGGAAATAGGGAAAATAAGGGAGGCAACAAGAGGTCTTTATCTCCGTAACTGCCGTGCTGTTTGGAATGAATGTGTGTCGCTTGGCTATCTCACCAATCAAGAATATCCTTTTTCAAATGTCAAGAAAAAGAAACTCGTGGCGATTCCTGTCGGTGACACAAGGAAAGATCGTTACCTGAATGTCCAGCAGATGACAGAGCTCTATCGAGTGTTCATCGAGAAACGCTATCCTGACACATGGAAGAAGGGATATGCCGAGAAAGCCCATTACTCACTCGGATTGTTCCTCGCTCAATACTTGTGCAACGGTTTCAATATGGCCGATGCGGGCGAACTGAAGTATTCGCAATTCTATTTCAATAGTGGCAGAAAGGCGTTCAATTTCAAACGAGTAAAAACTAGACACAGCACAGAGGGGGGTGTTGAAATAACAATCCCCATTATAGAGCCACTTCAGAAAGTCCTTGATGAGATAGCGGCAGAATCCGTGCTCAACGGATTCGTCTTTCCAGAGATTCTGAATGGCGCAACACATAAGGCCGACAAACGCAAGCGAATCTCTCAGGAAAACTCGAATGTGCAAGACCGTGTCATTAAGATTTGCCATGATGTGTTACACTGGGAGATACGTCCATCTGGAACTTGGTGCAGACATTCCTATGGAACAAATCTAACCCACGCCCAAGTAGAGGAAAGGTATATCTCACAGAGTATGGGACATGCGACAGAAATGTCCATTACCGAAAGGTACATCGCACAATTCCCGTTGGAAACCATGTTCGAGTACAATAATAAGCTTTTAGACTTGGAGCCAAAGGTGACAGAGGAAGATGTCATGAGCATGACGGAGCAACAGAAGACCGACATGCTTCTCAAACTGCTGGCAAAGAATTAGTTCGAAAATCATACTGTTCAGATGAAATCCATTAAAGAACCCCCAAATAACGCCATGAGAGAGGCCATGGATAAGATGTACTCATGGAAACAGGAGCACCCAGAAGAATACTCACGTTTCTCTGTGGAGATGATGAAGGTTGCTCGTAACGATTTCAGTTGTTATGAGCGCATATTCAAAATGGCGACATCCTTCGTGCCGACATCGGTACTTGTTGAGTGCCAGAAACTTTTTACATCCGACTCGGAGGAATCTATTCCCGCAGACGATAGTGCTGCTGTTGCCAGTCAAGTCATTGACGAACTAATGAGGCTAAAAGGCTATCTGAGATTTGGCATGTACGCTGAAACGATAGGGGATGATGCTACAGGGGAGGCAAAAGACGATAATGCATCGCCTGATGAGCCAAGAGGCCTTATCCTGATAAGGGAATTTAGTTTGGTAGATAAAGACCAGAGCGATGATGACGAGGAACATCTATATATCCCTTGCGTAACGGCACAAGAGTTCTGGGAGTCACTACCGTCTTTCATTCAGATGGCCGTCTTCACCTTTGGCAAAGGGCATTCTGCCGATGAGCTTGCAACAATATCAAAGCGAGTCATGTTGTCTGCCATATACACGTTGCCAGAAATCTTCCACAAACTTCGCAATCAAATCCTTGCAGGCAACAACACCCTGCTGATGTGTGCGTTGTACTTCATCTGCTTTGACCACGGACTTCCAAAAAGCGCGATGGCACTAAACAAGATAAGCCTTGGAGCCAGGCAAATATCCTATATGCGAGAAAGCATCAAGGCAGTCATTGAACGCCTTGTGGATTCAAGTGTGACCAATGGGTGTGACAAGAAAGCAGAATGGACTAAAACGATTAAGGAGGTCGAGGAAGCAGAATTGCAGCAGACTATGAAGAACGCACTTGCCAACACAAAGGGTAAGCATGGGCGAAGAACCATTCTACAAGAAGAACGCAGTCTTGATGACCTTCTTATCGCCGATGACAAACAAGCATTGAAGGAATCAATACGGACAGCTCTCAACGACATGGAACATGAGTATGAGACCGCTTACATCAAGGCTGCGCTCATACGCTCTGGTCATCTTGATCCCAACACGCCTTTTGCCGTCTTCCTCCGTTCCATCTGTGATTTTTCAGGGAAGGAGTACAAGTATGACCCAACTCAAAGGGTTGACTCGTTCGTTACATATGAGAAGGAGCAATTCAAGACTTCCAAGAATTCCAAGTGGCAACGGGGAAGAAGAATAGTGGCATATTTGACGGAAATCTTCAAAATTGACGAATAAATTGTGCCATTTGAAGTGGCACAATTACGCGGACTGGTATTTGTGCCGATTGGATTGGCACAAATACTATTCAAATCTGGCAGAACTCGTAAAAAATATAAAAAGAAGGGAGTAAAGCTTTTCTGAGCGATTATCTTTCGTAAAAATGATTTATTTTCACTACCTTTGTGCCATGAAACCGAATGACATGGAAGAAATAAATCGCATTAAAGTCGTGTTGGCAGAGAAGAAACGCACTAACAAGTGGCTTGCGGAGCAGATGGGTGTAAAACCCTCCACCGTTTCCAAATGGTGTACCAACTCCTCTCAGCCCGACGTTGCAAGTCTGTTAAAGATTGCAGACTTCTTGGAGGTTGACATTAAGGAACTGATTGTTCGCGAATATAATGCTTATATGGAAAAGGCAAGCTCTGCTATTGGAAGCATCATTGAGGGAAAAAGAAATCATGAACGTGTACCCGAAAAAACAGATTAGAGTACATTATGTCTACCCCATATAAAAGGCAGAGATGGCAAATGAATGAATGATAAACAAATAAAGGTAAGGTGTAAAACCGACTGAATGTTTTTATAATGAGTAATAGTAGCATCAATACGCCTCTTAAGGGTAATCAAATAAAGATTAAACTTAGAGAAACGTATGAATCTCTGGAAAAGTTATTCTCGCCCCATGGTTATGAGGTGAGCACTTATCACACTCCCGTAAATTTCGAGGAAGCTTTAACGCGTCCCATTCACCGTTGGTATGCCTACAAAGAAGGATTCTCCCCTTCTTTCGTTCGTGATTTTATAGCTGAGTATTCGACATCCAAATCAAACATCGTATTTGATCCATACGGAGGAGTTGGCACAACAGTATTAGAAGCAAACATTAATGGCTATGAAGCATATTCCTTAGATGTTAGCCCGCTTGGAAATTTTGCATCGAAAGTCAAAAATAGAGAGTATGCAGAAAATGATATCAGACAATTGGAGCAAACCGTAGCGACATTTCAGGAACTCGCTTCCTATAATGACATCGATGACTACAACATCAGTCCAACTGTGAAAAGGTACTTTGCAAAGGAAACGTATTCTGCTATTATACAGACCAAGAACTTCATAAAAGACATAGCAAACGAGAAAGTACATGATATCTTTCTCCTTTCCCTTTTGGCGATTCTTGAGAAAGTTTCCACCCATAGGAAAAATGGTAACGGTGTAAAACGGAAAATTCACGAACCTAATCCGACGTCTTTTCCAGCCCTTAAAGAACTGATGGTAAAAAAACTTAGACTTATTGTTGATGATATTCAACAGTCTCAGAGAAAGAATCAAAACAACATAATAGAGGGCAGTTGCCTGGACTCATATAAGTTGCCAAAGAAAGCAGATGTCGTTATCACATCACCACCGTATGCAAATTGCTTTGATTATAGTAAAGTGTATTTGATAGAATTATGGATGGGAGATTTCTTTTGCACAAGAGAAGACCAACAGTCTTTTCGCGAGAGGTCTTTGAAAAGCCATGTCCACTATCGATGGAAGAGAAAAGACAACGAAAGCATCCCTATCGTTGATGATCTCATCACACCATTACTTGAAGATTGCGACTTATGGAGCAATAGTATCCCGTCAATGATATCTGGATACTTCCATGACTTGAAAATGTGTTTGAAGGAACTATCAAACAATCTGAATCATGGAGCGACTGTTGGTTTCGTTGTTGGGAATTCCACATATTCAGGTGTCGTTATCTCTACGGATTTATTGTTGGCCCATATCGCACTTTCCTTGGGCTATGAATGTTCTGATATTAAGATATATCGTATGGTTGTGCCTTCTTCCCAACAAACAAAATTGATAGAGAAGGATGATTGGAAATATGTTAGAGAAAGTATGGTTGTATTGAAATGGAAATAGATATTGAAACTATAGACAGAACAGGTGGGTATAACCCATATCAGTTAACATGGGGTGAAGAAATCGCATTTCCATCAACCCGCAAGTTAACAGAATACGGGAACCGTGTATATAACAGGTACCCTGCTCGTAGCATTTTCCTTGTTCCCAGGGCAATATTATCCCAACACAAGAACAAAAGGTTTAACGTACTTGACCCATTTATGGGATCGGGTACAACTGCTGTTGAAACTATTCTTAGCGGCAACATGCCTGTTGGCGTTGAAATGGATCCATTTGCCAGGCTTATAGCAAATGTTAGTTCTACTATATTTAACGAAAAGGATTTTGCTTCATTGAATAATGTCTTTGAAGAGATTTTGAGAAGTTGGAGTACTTTTGAGCCTGCTTATACTCCAAAATTAGCTGGTATAGAAAGATGGTTTAAGGAAAATGACTTAAAAAAACTACTGAGTCTAAAAAATTGCATAAAGACACTGACTCCATCTAAATATCTTTCCTTTATGATGGTTGCTTATGCTGATTGCATTAAACCAGTTTCTTTAATGGAAAGACAATCTCTTAAGCCATATATATCGCGGAAACATCCTAAGGAAACAAAAGGAGTGATTGATTCTTTTGTTTATAGCTACAAGGCCCATCTTGATGCTATAAAACAAATGACAGAAGTGGCTACACCTGCTAATATAAAATGGATTGGAGATGATGCGACCAATTTTAGAACTGAAAGTCCTTATATTGATCTCGCAATTACATCGCCACCATATATAAACGCATTAGACTATACAAGATGTGTGAAGATTGAAGGTGCCATGTGCGATTGTATCGATAATGAAATTGCTGCAGACATGCGAAATGTACAGGTGGGCCATGAGAATAGAAAGAATGAAGATATTAACAATACTGTGTATAAAACATTCAAACCATGGTATGACAAGATTCTTCCTAAAGACAAGGGGCGCGCAAACACCTGTATGGCATATTTCAATGACATATACAAAAATCTAATTTGCGTATATCAAGCACTCAGACTTAATGGAGAGTATCACATAATCATAGGGGATAATATCATTAAAAAAGTAGAAGTTCCCACCCATAAGATTATTGCGTCTTTGGCAGAATCGGTTGGTTATAAATGGTTTGGTATTTACAAGTATCAGATAAAAGACCATCGAACATCTATACCCAGAGACAATGTGAAAAATAAAATTCAATATGAATATGTATTAATGTTAAAAAAATAACATATGGTTGGTGAATTAAAATGCATATATAGTTACTACAATACCCTATTGGATATTTGGAGTTCTTGGAATGATTCTGTCTTATATGGAATTATGCCCGAAGGAGCCAGTAACTTTACGGAAGCACTGGGCATTAATAGCTCAGATGGCAGATCCAGGGCCAAAGAGATGTTCCGAATAGGATTGCTAAATGGAACTAACCAAAGGGCAAACAGCTTTAGATGCCATTAGGGAACAGAATAATGTTCAGTCTAATTTAGGATATGTAGCTGCAATTTTGGCAAAAGCAGCAAAAGTTGAAAGGACTGAATTCATTGACAAAGCTCTTTCCGCATTATGTGCGTTGTTTTCCTTAATGCAGTCTATAAAGATCGATGAACACGAAGTTTCAATAAATACTTTGATTTTCAAATTGGGCAAACTGTTTCCGTGCCCAACGCACATTGATTTCAGAACGTGGTTCAGATATGTGTTGTCGGCATTTTTATGCGAATTAAATTACCGAGTAGAAATACATCGTAACGATTTGAAAGAGAGCAAGAAAGATTCAGTATATTTCTCTAATTTCCTTCTTTCAAATTCTTCTCATATATCGTTGACCATTCGTGCTAATAAACAAAATGGCTACCAAGCTCGCAAAACCATATCAAGTGCAGAGGATGTGATGTCTGCTATAGAAGATAGGGTTTCCTTGACGAATATTATCCTACAAAAGTCTCCTTTATTTATATTTGGTGATGAGCGTTCTAATAATCCGGCTGGGGTTTATAGTATGGCAAATAAGCATTTCAAACATTTTCTTGAGTTATGCTATCAGATTGAGAGTCGAAATATCAACAATTCACCCTTTAAGCCCTTCTATGATGAAAGAACAGAGGCATCGGCAAAACCTTACATTATAGAACGGTTGCCATTCATATTTAATAATCAAGCAGAAGAAGTCAAAAAAGAATATACAGTGCTTATGAAATCTATTTATGAGGGTGCTAAAGACGCACTTGGGATTCTAGATTACAATCCAATTGAAAAATCGGAATCCAATACAATAACACGTGATTACAAATATTATCTATCCGCCATCCGTACTAAGCCATTCATCCTTCTTGCTGGTATCAGTGGAACGGGAAAGAGTCAGATTGTGAGGAAACTTGCTCAGGCGAGTGTGACGCTGTCTGACGCAGAAGAAGATACCCGTTGGAAAAATCAACGCCCAAAGAATTTTGAGTTGATCCAGGTGAAACCAAATTGGCACAATTCTATGGATGTGGTTGGCTATAAGTCTAACATAGGCAAGGATGGTGAACACTACGAATATACGCCATTTATTGAATTTGTCGCCAAAGCATGGTTAGACAAGAGAACGCCATATTTTCTTTGTCTTGACGAAATGAATCTTGCGCCTGTTGAAGAGTATTTCGCAGAGTTTCTTAGTGCTATCGAAAGCAGATACGCTGACGAGGACGGGAATTATTGGACTGATCCCATTGTCAAACCCTTCAAAGATTTTGGTGAGGTTGTATGTGCTAAAATGATAACAAAGCTTGCAGGAAAATCTGAGGCTCTTGCCAAGCAGTTCCGAGAAAAAGGGCTGACCCTGCCTCCAAACCTCATTGTCATGGGAACGGTGAATATGGATGAAACCACCTTCTCGTTCTCTCGCAAGGTGCTTGACCGTGCCATGTCCATAGAAATGAACGATGTAGATTTCGTAAAATTCCTTGATGGAACATCAGAACAAGTTGTTCCCCAACTCTCGGCTAAAGAAATCGGGCTATTGGTTAATCGCCTATCAAGGCAGGTGAGATTAAAGACCATCTGGGAAACATTTCTACCAAGATTATCAACTTCCTGACAGATGTCAACAAACTGCTTGAAGGAACTCCATTCAAATTGGGCTATCGTTCGGCAAACGAGGCGATGCTCTATGTGAGCAGTGCCATGGACTTTGGTTATAACAGCACCGCAAGGGCTTTGGATGAATTTTCTTTGATGAAGATATTGAGTCGTATTGAGGGTGACGAGACTAAGCTTTCGGTTGATGCCAACGATGACAGAATAACGGCTATTGGAGGCCTGACACAGACCGCAGATAAATACGGCCAGACAACGGTTCTCAGTATGCTTAAAGCCGTTATGACAAAGCACTTTGGGGATGTGGAGAAGAGTGAAAGTATGAAGAAACTTGATGAAATGATAGAGATTCTTCATCGAGAGCATTTTGTTTCTTATTGGGGTTAAATCAGAAAATATGAACGGGACTTTCAATACATTGAAGGTTAGCAACGGGGATTTGGAAATTAGGTTCTCGTGTGCTTACTATGGTCGTCGCATTAGAGAAACCATCAATAACCTTGGTGTTAAGTGTGATGACGAAAGCAAGGAACAGATAAAGTCCCGCTTTACAGGCAAAGACAAGGACGTGACATTTGTCTTTGGCGAAAAGCCCATGGAGGATGGTATGTCTTTTCATACGGCCTACTTCTTTGAAAACACAGACTATGCGCTTATTATTTCTGGCAAGGATGGAAAGCCGCTGGATAGCTGCCGTATGAGTCTTTCGGGACATGCCATTAAGTTCAATGAGTTGAAGAACGCAATCGTAAGTGATGATGGCAGATATTATGCTACGTTGAACTTCAACAATCAAGTTGGTCTTGTTGACTTCGACTTCACTTACACTATTGGCGGTGTAGAAGGAACTTTAGGTTTTTGTACGGAGGTGCTAAGCTACAAGATGAACTATCGCTCTGATATGAAATCAATTATCAGAGATATAGAACAGGAGTATAGCATGCTGTCTTATGCCTTTCTGAAGAATACCTATCTTTCATTCAAGACCAAAGCTGGTGAGTCATCAGAATTGATTTGGTGGCAGATATTTCAATCGTGTTATAACGACATCATCAGGAACATCCATATCATCATTAACTCGCCAAAACGTAGATTAAAGACTGCCGTTCGCTATGAGCGTGCCGACCGTTTGAGATATATCTCCCCAGAACAAGAGAATGAGTATGCTGAATTTAAAGAAGACCCAAAACATCTTTTCCGCTCAGAAGAAATGTATCTCTCCAAGGATACTGTGGAGAATCGTTTTCTAAAATATGTCATTAAAGAACTTTACCGCAGGTTTGGCATCATTAGAGAGCATATCAAAGTGCAGTTGAAGGCTGATGATGCGAAGATAGCCAACAATCTTGACGCAATGCACAAGGAGCTTTCGACCCTCCAGAATCATCGTTTCTTCAAGGGAATAGATCAATTCAAAGGTTTCTCACAGGATTCGCTGGTCATGAAACGGGCTAGAGGCTATAAAGACATATTCAAGAATTGGGTGGAACTCTCTTGCGGATATGAACTGGAAGAGGGAATGCGAAAGTTGGAAGTGAAGGACATTTCCGAACTTTACGAAATCTGGTGTTTTATCAAGGTTAAGAATATCGTCAAAGATATTATGGGCGATTTGGCTGAGGTTGACACTACTGGTCGGGAACTAACATCGGGATTTGTGCGTCAGTTGGTGTATGGTTCACAGTCGGAAGTGAAATTAAAAAAGGACAATGTGGAGGTTTCTGTAATGTACAATGCTCAGGTTGAGGAGATTGACGTGGATGATGAACAAACCTCTTATCCTTCTTCTATCGAGGGTACAGACACACTTACGACAGTGCAGCGTCCTGATATTGTATTGCGACTTTCTAAACAAGATGACGATATACAATACACTTACCTCTTTGATGCTAAATACCGTATAGCTGATGCCCGAAAGGGTGGCCTTGACGTGCCACCTGTTGGCGCGATAAACCAAATGCATCGTTATAGGGATGCCATTTATTATACACAGGAGGGAAAAGATAACCTGAAACGCGAGGTGATAGGTGGATATGTTTTGTTCCCTGGCAACGTCACTAAGGAGAACTTTTCAGAATACTATTACAAGAATGCCATTGACAAGATTGGCATTGGAGCCTTCCCTTGAAACCAGGAAAAATGGTGGCGGATAAGAATGGAAATCTTATTCTTGACCCAAATAGTAGCGAACAGGTGTTAAGAGAGCAGATAGAGGCATGGCTAAAAGATACAAATGCCCGTAAAACATTGCTTGTAAAGAGCATACCACAAAAGGGGCTTTACTACTCTGATGAAGAGCCTGGGAAATGGATTGTTTACCTTGCTGTTCCTGATAGGGAGGTTAATGAACCACGAGAAAATTACAAAAAAGGCATTGCCAAAACTTTTAGTCCAGGACGTATGGCCACGACTAAGGGGATAGATGTGTCACATATTAAATATATTGCAGCTGTGGTCGATACATGGGTATATGGTTTGTATCCAGTGATGTCAGTTGGCACAAAAGAGTTCCCTAATGTAACTCCCTCACACCGTCTTGTGTTCAATCTTGGAGATTTCTGTGCTTTTGAAGAGGGGCCGATGAAGTATGGTATCTATCAGAATGCGTTGAGAGGTGTTTCCATGACGATGGAAGAAGTTCGCGAGCGCAGAGTAAAAACATCTCACATAGACAAGATATAAAGTGTTATCCTATGACAATTGAAAGAATCAAACAATACGTTCAGTCGTGCCATATAAATTTTTTATTTGGCTCTGGACTGTCCTGCCCATTTTTATCGACATTGGGCAATGTTGAGCAATGGCTGACGGAGCTATCCACAACGGACAAGGATTCGCCAACCACTCGTAATGCTATAGAGACGAATATTCTCGTAAAGTACGTTGAAAACGTCATGTTTCCATGCATAGAAGATTTGGATGAAGAACAAAGGGCACGGAAAAACAAAGTTCTATTCCAATACGCCCAATTCCTTCAAGTATGGAATAAAATTATAGCTAGAAGACATATTGGGCTGTTAGATAAACAGATAAACGTCTTCACCACAAATATCGACAACTTGGTAGAAGAAGTGGCCGAGAATCTTGGCATTGAGTTTAACCAAGGTTTCAAAGGGCAGATGAAACCGACATTCAATGAAAGCGCATTCTCAAATGTTGTATCAAAAGTTAGTCCGTTGTACCATACAACGGCAACGATACCCGTCTTTAACTACCTAAAAGTTCACGGTTCAATCAATTGGGCATCTGTGGCAGATGGGGAAATTGTATACGACATGAGCCACGAGGTTTTATTTACGCTACGTGAAGACATTAAAGCCTTAAGAGAGAGAGACCTAATATATAGTTTTGAGGAGTATAATGATTTGCATGACATGATTGTTTCCGACTCTGCAAGAATTGGTCATCAATCTTCCGTTTTGAAAAGTTTTCTTCAGCATTACAAAGCTCTCGTGATGGTGAATCCACGAAAGGAAAAGTTCCGAGAGTCGGTAATAGATTTGCACTTTTATGAACTGATGCGTCTATATTCCAATGCGTTGGAACGTAGTAACTCCGTATTGTTTGTTGCAGGTTTTTCCTTTGCAGATGAACACATCGTCCAGATTACTGTTCGAGCCGCCAATGCCAATCCTACCCTTCAGATTATTGTTTTTTCTTTCAATGAAGAGCAGAAAAGCATCATTCGCAGTAATCTGTCAAAGGGTGGGAACATTATCAATCCAAATATTCTTATCCTAACACCAGAGGATTACCGAAAAGCCTCTTCTGACGAAAAATTCAAAAGTTACTTGGCTGACCTTAAACTGTTCGACCTTGAGTCCATTAACAAGTTCGTCTTTGAACCACTTGCCAACCTGATATCATAACAATGACTAATTATTCCAACATAGATTATACCAGAGATGCTATTTTTCGGATAGGAGAAGTGGTAGCGGTAGAAGGTCGACTTATTTTGATCAAAGTTGATCAAAACAAGAATTTGCCGCATTTGGTGTACAAGGGAGAACTAATAAAGAATGTTAGTGTTGGAGGATATGTTAAGTTATTAAAGGGATATACCACATTAGTCGGGAAAGTTGAGTCGGAAACTCTGAAAGAGGTACATCCAACTCATAACGACTATGTCTCACAAGGCGAGGAAATGTTTCGGCAATTATCCATAAAACTGCTTGGGTATTTTGATAATCGGAAGTACTACAAGGGGATAAAGGAAATGCCTCTAATTGGCAACGTGTGTCAACTTCTGGATGTGGAGGAATTCCGTAAAATACATACATTTGGGTCAGGCAATGCCACTATTAACATTGGTTATCTTCTGACAGATGACAACATACCAATTGAAATAGGCATTTCAAAGCTTTTGACAAGCCACATCGGAATTTTTGGGAATACAGGAAGTGGCAAGAGTTATACGCTTACTTCCATACTCCATAACTTGTTTAAGCAAGCTGATTCCTCCCTGTCCTTTAAAGAAAATGCAAGATTTGTTGTGTTTGACTTCAACGGAGAGTATTCTGGCGTTTCATCTATCATTGCAAAAAAGAAGACATATAAAATAAGTACGCATTATGAAGGAGGAGACTGCTTACCTATCTCAGAAAATGATATATTGGAACCAGAGCTATTGTACATTATGGCGAGTGCAACAGAGAAGACGCAACAGCCTTTTATTAAACGAGCGTTAAACTTGTATGAGAATGTTCAAACAAAGGAAAATACATCGGAATATTTAAAGGGAATACTTCGTCATCAGGTTGAACGTGTCGTAAAAATGTCAGATGGAGCAAAAGGTAAACTCCTGCTTGATTACTTGGAAAATATTTTACCCCACAAAAAAGAAGATGGTGTTGAGGTGGGGTTGCAGAGCGACCTTTCTTGGCATGGATCTCAACAGTGCTTTTATACAGGCACAGGGAGTAATAGAAAATTCTTCAGTGATGAAAAATATTGGCCAGATATTTATAACCTTGATGTGTACAAAGCAGTAGATTGTTATATTGCGCCCAATGATGTAATAGAAAAAATCATTCACTATTTGTACATCCAGTTAATAATGGATGTTTTAAACAACCGCGCTGTCAACGAACATATTGCACCTGTAATAAATAGACTTAAAAGTTTTGCGAAAGATTTTACTAAAGTTTTTAAGGTGACAACTGACGATCTATGGGGTGAATATAACTTGGCCATCATAGATTTAAATAAGGTCAACACCTCCATGAAAAAGTTGATTCCCTTACTTCTTTGTACTAAGTTATATAAAGAACATAAAAATCTCAGGGGGGACACTCTATCAAATACTTTACATATTATAATAGACGAAGCGCATAATATTTTATCATACGAATCCAATCGAGAAAGTGAGGCTTGGAAAGATTTTCGTTTAGAAACATTTGAAGAAATTATCAAAGAAGGGCGCAAGTTTGGCGTGTTTTTGATTCTTGCAAGTCAACGTCCATCAGATATATCCCCCACGATTATATCCCAATTGCACAATTATCTGATACATAGATTGGTAAACAATAGAGATATAGAGATGGTAGAAAAGGCAATATCTTATCTTGATAAGGTGTCAGTAGAATCCTTGCCTATACTTCCAGTGGGGGCATGTGTACTTTCGGGGGTAATAGCTGACTTGCCCGTAATTGTACAAGTGGGAGAATTACCAAGCGAATGTCAACCTCAGAGTGAGAATGTGGACTTGGATGAGCATTGGGGAACAGCGGAGTTTAATACACAAAATTATTGCAAAGAATATGACATTTGAACAGCGACATCTTTATACGAGTAATATGCTGGCAACAAATTCAAAGTTGGAAATGGTTCAATGCCATTACCGTGTGGGAACATGGATTCCACTATCGGCAGAATTGTCCACGTCTATCGAGATATCTGATAACGGCATCAGAATATAAGCCTAAATATCATAATATCAACGGTATTTCATACGTTATAATGGTATAGAAGATGAAGAAATATACAAAACTTAGCATGCAATGGTTCTACTCTCTTTTGGAAAAGGGAGAGTGTGACATCATGGATTTCAAAGAACAACTTGAAGACAAACGAGCCTTCGGCAAGTCGCACAAGAACTTCGCGCCGAACTATGAGGAAATGGCTCGTGATGTGGTGGCTTTTGCAAATCTAAAAGGCGGATTTCTATTTGTGGGAATTGTTGACGGAACCAAGGAAGTCAACCAAGACTTCAAGTATGATAATCAGAAAGTGTTTGACCTTATCAAACAGGTACAGGATAGGACTTTCCCTACCATTACCCTTATTCCTCATACACTGAAGGTTGACGGATGTGACTTGCTGCTACTTGAAATACCTTTCTCCAGCCAGATGCATCGTACCAGCCGTGGAGAATTCCTTATCCGTTCCAATGATGGCAACAGACCCATTGAACCATACGAAATGTCAACAATCTTGGCAGAGAAAGGTATGATAGTCTATGACCAACAGACGTGGAAAGTAGGGAAAGACTGGATTGACCAAAAGCGTCTTGCACGGTTGCGAAACCTTATTGAAGCAAAAAATGCCGAGAGTCCGTATCTTGACAAGACGGATGAAGATCTTTTGGACTCACTTGGAATGATACGAGAAGACAATGATGGGATTCTGCCGACAACAACAGGTTTGCTATTTATAGGTAATGACCGAGCTCTGAGAGAATTGCCTTATTATCAGGTGAAATACATCCACTATTTCTCGGATGGCACTTATCGCCCATACGAATATAAAGGCAACATCGTAGAGGTAGCAGAAGGTTGTTTCAATCAGTTGAAGGCAGAAATAAAGCAGAAGGAGTTCGTCTTTGGATTATTCCGAGAATACGTAGAAGATTATTCCGAGATTGTTATTCGCGAGCTGCTTATCAACGCTTTGGCTCATAGGGATATAAGTCGCCAGCAGATTATTGAAATCCACAAATATGATGATGGAGGCTACCTTGAAATAGAAAGCCCAGGCACATTCCCTGAAGGTGTGACGGTGGATAACTATCTGCGTAAAACCAATCCCAGGAATCCCAACGTAATGGACATTCTGCGTGAAATCGGATTGGCAGAGAAAGCAGGAAGCGGTTTTGACAAGATTTTCACAGACTTGTTGAAGAAAGGAAAGGCACTGCCTATGCCTGAAGAAACAGAGACTTCAGTTATCTTCCGTATTAAGGCGGAGGTAAAGACAGAGAAATTGATAGAGTTGTCACTCCTCTATGAAATAAAGCAGGACGTTCACTGAAGTTAGACCAGCTTTTCGTTTTATCGGAGATTGTTAAACGAGGAAAAGTAACATTGGCAGAATTGGCAGAAACGCCAAATATCAGCCAATATCGTCTACAGACCATATTGGACAACTTGCAAGAATTGGGATTCGTCGAGTCAACAGGTAAAACTTCTGGTTTAGTCTACATACTTCATGTCAGCAAGCGCAAAAGCACAGAAGACAAGATAGACTACGTAAAGAGGAAGAAACAGAATAAGGCTCGACAGAAAGAGGCTATTCTAAGGTATCTGGATTCAATTGATACGATTAACAATACCGAAGCTCGTGAATTGCTAAAATTGCAAGAAAAAGACCGCTCAATGGTATCGCGTCTGTTTGCAGAATTAGTCCAAGAAAAAGAGATAGAGCAAACGGAAGATAGCATCCCTAACAATGTGAGATACAAGAGAGTACAAAAGTAGCTTGTTTGCAGTTTCGTTTGCAGTTTCGTTTGCAGTTTCGTTTGCAAAATTCAGAGGTTGCAAACAAAAGAGTAGTTCCGCTTGGAGCTGCTCTTCTGTCATTTTGCTATTTCCCGTAATGTAGTGCTATTAGCATTGCAATACCTCCAACAACCACAGAGAAACCTATAGCGAAGAAGAGCCAAAAGAACCACTGTACACGATAGCCGAGATAACAACCATCATATTCCTTGTAACGCTCCATGGTCTTCCTGTGCTCTTCGATTAGCATATTGTTGACTTGGGTAAGGTGTACCTGCATCTGGGCGACGACCCATTCATGTTCCTTGTCGAACATTTCCTGTATCTTCTTCATGTCGGGGTCAGAGACAGAAACGGAAACATGCAACTTGGTCGGGGCATTTCCATAACGTTATCGATATGGTCATTGATAGTATCAACCTTACCTCGGATTGTTGTTACTGAAGCTTCCAGCTTCCTTTCTGCTCGTTGATACTGCTGGATTGCCGACTCCAGTTGAAGAGTAGCGTTCACCCAGGTTGCTGTTGCATTCTCGATGTTGGTATTCAACGTTTTGAGGTCGGGTACTTTGTCAATGACACTTTCCTCGGCCTCTTGTAGTACCATATCCTGCTCAACTTCGTTCATCATATCATTGAAGTCTGGCATGGATTCGTTGTTTTTACTGTTCTTAATCATAGATTCTTGTTTTGTTATGGTTTAACGATGATATCCACGTCTGCGTGGCTTAGGTTTACACATAGAGTGAGCCATCTTCAGACAACGGCGAGCGTACTGGCGTTCGTCCTCATCATTATCCTTGCCCCAACCTGAGGACGGTGCGGAGCCACCACCTCCGCCACATGATTCGGACATCGAGGTGGCAGCGTCAATGTAGCCAACAAAGAGCAACATGGCGACACGAGAAACATCCTTTATAGTCGCGATATCGTTGTCCTCTGGTACCTGTGCCTCGTTTATGAAGAGGTCTTTGATGACATCTGGTATCTCCACCTTAAAGGTCTCATCACCAACCTTTATGTCATAGACAGCATTGGTCGGTGTGGGCTTGGGTGGCAGAACGAACGGTGTTGGTTGAACCCTGGGCTGAGTGGTAGTCGTTTTTGGTACAACTGGACGGACAGGCTTGGCAACAAACGTGTTGACAGGAATGGCAGGGCGCAGTCTGGACTGAACCGACTGCGGATGTAGTTTCCTCCACGTATCTTCCAACCTTGATGCCATGAACTTGCGTCCGATGGCGGAAACCTTGAAGACGGAGGCATTCTTGCCGATGGTGTAGCCCACGAGTTTCTTCTGCTTGTCGTACTTTGGTGTAACCTCATAGCCTTCATGCGGAGCAGCTTGAAGTAGTAGTCTGTATCGAAACGCTCCATATTACGCAGGGTGTATTCGCAAAACTCGGCTATCTCTTGCTGGCGCATGTCGCGTATCTCTTGCGGTTGTTTCCAGCCATGCCTCATGTTGATAATCTCCGCAGCCATCATCGCCCTTTTGTGAATATCGTGGACATCGTTGGTGCTGCCATCGAGGTCCACACGGCAGCAGTCCACGTGAAGGTGGAGCGTCCCTGACTTGGAGTCTGAGTGCAGGGCACCTACATTCATGGAGCCGTGGAAATTGGTCTTGACCTCTTCCGTAAAACCCTTGGATAAAAGTCCGACGGAGTCCAGAACTTCCAGGCTCTCATTCTGAAGGTCTGCCCAGTCCTGCATGGTGAAGTCCTTTGACTCTTCTTTTGACGGGGACAAGACGAAAGACATCATGAAGCGTTCCAATTTCCTCCCCACGGTTCTGTCCTGTTGATGGAGCTGACAGTGATGCTTCATTCTGTACCAGATAGAAGTGGCATCAAGACCTTCGGGCAGGTGGTTCACCTTGACCACTTTTGCCTTCTCTTTCTCCATTGCGTACCTGACGGCATTGCCGCCATAGGCACCGACTTTGGCAAGCATTATCATGGGGCAGTTTCCTTTCCTTTATTTGATTTGGTCTGCACAGAAGAGGTGATGTTCTCCTCTATGTGTTGCCAATGTTGGATGAGACCTGCGACAGCCATAATCCACCAGTTCATGAACTTCCCGCTCTTGAACATACGCAGTTTTTCCTCGTCCGTTTTGCCGTTCAGGGCATTGGACACCTTTACCAAATCCTGCCTTGCCGTCATGAGCGAGTCAAGGGCATGGCATTCCTCTGGAGTCAGCCGCTGGCGTGGGTGATGCTTCAAGCCTGTCTCCACGACATAGCGGCTCAGACTGAGACCGCACTTCTGCGCCAGATTCTTCAACACTTCATATTCCTCGTCGGTACAACGAAAGGTATGCACCCTTGTAGGTGGCTTTCTGATAATCTTTTTCTTCTTCATATTGATTACTGATAGTTAGATGGATGATTAAAATTAGTTTGTAAAGATGGACATCGGCTGCGAGCTTGCGAGTAGCCAGAGAAACTTTTAGGATTACAAAACTGCGGTCAGGCAGATTGTAATACAAAAGGATTTCTCGAAAAGTCCCTATAAATAATCGGGCCTTTTAACCTGCAAGTTGCCCTCGATACTGCAAGGCCCGCTTTGGAACCTATAGAGCGGTTACCTATCAAACGTCCTCTGGGATGATTGGACAGAGCAGGTCGCTTGCCGATGTTCCCCAGGTTAAGAGTGGTAGCCATTGGGAATATTACTGCCGTAGGGCTTGTTATTACCCTTAGGATTGCCGTTAATCTGTGAAGATTGACCTCCCGGCTGCTGCGGTACATCCTCATTCTCTTTTCCCTTCCCTTCATTCTGATTGCCATCGGCTCCTTCTGACGAAGAAGAGCTGACAGCATAATTGAAGTGGCTTTCTGAACGTGAGGAAGAAGGAGTTGAAGAGCAAATGGAAGAATCAGCATCATCGCCAGATTTGCCCTCGTCTGCACTATCATTAGATTGTGATGACAGATGGGACATGGAATTAGAGACAGGCGAAGTCTTACTTTCGATACTATCAGAGGAAGATTTCCGTCAGCAACCTTCTCTTCCGTGACCGTGTTTTTGGCATCCTTGGATGTCTCATCGCTCTCAATGCTGATGACCCTGACAGGCGGAACTTCCGTGTGGAAGATTCCCGAGCCATCGGAACTACGCCTTATACCGAAGGGATTGGTTATGAGAGTGCCATCAACGTACCAGCCAGACAGAGAGTGCAGCGTGTGGACGCGATTTTCTCCTACCTTCTGCGAAGAGGAAATCCCCAGAGACTCCATCGCCTCCAGAATCTTAGGAACCGTCTTGCGGTCTTTGTTCCAGAGTTTCGCCAACTGGGTGTTGTCAACCATTAACTGGCCGCGCAAGATTTCAACCTGTTGAGTCTTGCTGACCTGTACCAATTTCGGCTCACATTCGGCAAGAGCAATAAGCGACATGAAGCATTCCATGCGGTCTATCTTGTACTTCTTGCTGCGGAGAAACTTCATCTGTTCTTCTGACAGAATGAAGCAATAGTGAATCTTTTTCTTTTCCATATAAAATTAGATTAGAGATTTGTCGGATCGGTATGTACCATTCTTGAAAATAATCTTCTCTACCATCTCATTGAGTCGGTCAGCGATACGGTCGCCATAATGCTCACGAATCTGTTTCGGTGTGAGATTGGTGGTAATGATGGTAAACAACTGCTCGTCATATCGCTTTGTGAGCAGGTCAATGACTGGGGTGACCACGTTGCCAAAATCCATGACCTCCTGCGGCTCGGTGCCAAGGTCATCAATGCCGAGCATATTCTTCTGAGAGAGTTGTACGAATGCCTTGTAGTCGGTCTTGGCAAGATGGGCAATGTATTTGGAGTCAGTAATCTGAATCCCATAGTTGCCTTGTCCGGTAGGATTGGGAATGGACAGGAGGTTCAGCAACTGTTGAAACGCTTTGACCAAAGTGCTCTTGCCATTACCGCATTCACCACATAACAGTATGCCGAACTTACTGCTGTCACTCGTCAGCCAGTTGGCTATCTGTTGCAGCTGAGCCTTAACGTCGACGTTCTCTTGGAAACTTCGGCAGCGATACTCCACTTCCGCGATGGTCGCTGCAAGCAGACTGTCGTATGCCTGTTGGGGCGACATGGGTAGTCTAAAACGCGGTTTCGTAATCCTCCGCTGAAGTAGTATGGACTTCAACTGCCCTACGTCTATTTTTGCTGGAATTTGAATCATAGTACGAACTCGTTTTTTGAGTTTTACAATAATCTTTGTCTTTACCTTTATTATTATTAAGGGTCAAGCCATGCGTCAAGTCTGCCGTCAAGTCAAGCAGTGAATATTCAGACGGTAGAAAACGGGACTTGCCATTGGTGAACTGGATGAGTCCACACTCTGCAAGATGTTTCCTTGCGGTCATCACAGTCTGCTTTGAAATGCGCAGTGACTCGCATATACGCAAGGTAGGGCACGGCACGGGCATCTTCCAGAAGTGAGCGTTGCACTCGTTCACAAGGAATGCATACAACGCCACCTCGCTCGCAGGGAACGGACGGACTGATGCCGCTCGCCAGAACTGTTTCATATAGTCTATGTAGGTCATACCTTATTGATATTTATGACTGATTTAGCCCTTTATGGCACCAGCCTCCTTCGCAAGACTCAGTGCCAACTCGGAGTCAACGACGATTTTGCGTCCTACCTGGGTGATGGCAGAATCAATCACGCCGCTCTTCTTTATTCTGTTGGCAGTGGGTATACTGCAACCGAAAATCTTGGCAATGCCAGCGATGCCGTGTTCGTAATATCTCTCTGCTACTACCTCGACAGGTACCTTTGCCGTTTGTTTCTCTGCGTTCTGCAGGAGCAAAACAAATTCTTCTCCTGACATCATACAGATGGGTTTTTCGAGCAACTGCTCTATTGTTACTACTCTTGTCATACATAATTTAGTTTGTGGGCGGCCAGTTGTACTTCCTGACTTTCCGATTTAACTTCAGTTCTTGGTTCACGAACCATCTTTGAACTCCCGTGATTAGGAATTCGATGGCAAAGGTAGTCTGTTTTAACCGAGTATTTTTTTTGTGTTATTGGCCAAAAACTGAGCAGGTTTTTTATGTATGGTTTCTTTACGGAAATTAACAAAAAGGCACAAAAATTGGTCCCTAATGAACGAGTTATCGCATCATCGGGGCAAATATAGAGTGATGGAGTGGGATGGATGGAGAAGAGCGACAAGGAAGAACAACAAGAGAAGTTAACCTGCGAGCAATTTATCAAAGAAAATCTTCCGTCAATGTTTTCCCAAAGCGTATTTTGATACTCAGAAAAACCTTATTTACATGCTTTACTTGGAATGGTATGATGTCAAGCTTATTGAAAAAACATGGAGTTTTCAAAAGCAATGTGTTTTCCCATTGTTTTCCGAGAAAAAGAAAAAGCACCTACAGAAACTCTGTAAGTGCTTGATTATCAACG
>BNJU01004940.1_pt1 | contig 23076 bp, 32 predicted proteins | sample 8539281 | NCBI WGS metagenome assembly BNJU01 (sample SAMD00202456, study PRJDB9452) | human saliva metagenome | isolation source: human saliva | place: Japan
CGCACAACGACAGAAGGAAGAAAGCAGACTCCCTTTGCCCATTTGCCGAGGCCGATGCCCCATATCTACACAGCGAAGAATGGCTGACGGCGCCCCGTGAGCAGGACCACAGAATGGTTTTGTCGATCAGCAACAGGTCCCACCGCCAGCCTGAGTTCATGCTTACGATGGCATAACGCGATACAGCCGAACAGGCAACGTGTCCATTCGAATCATTTATAACGATTTCACTGTACGACGAACGGTGACGCCAGACTGCGGCCGGCGGACACCGCGGCAGTCGCCGATTTTCCGCCAGCGTTAAACACTGGCCGCAGCACCGCGGCCTGCTGCGGCGACATTCACGCACAACGGAGGCACTGCAGCACCCGCCAGCCCGGATTACGCGTTCCCTCACGTAAGTACCATTGTCGTCGCCGATGATGAGTACGAGACGATAACGCATATGCGGCCGATATTCCTCAACTGCACAGCGACGTCACACGAATGCCGTCTCCACAGCAAACGGAGGTTATTGCCGACCGAGCGACCTGTTATTTGCCTCATAATACCGGCCCAGATGCTTTGCCTTGTCAGAGCAGAATCCATCTGCAGGTCTGTTACGAACCCAGAACTGAACCACCTGCTCGAATGGCGTTGCGCACCCGCCCACACGCCAGACACCAGAGGCTCATCGCCGTGGCGGTGCATTTTGCAGCATTCTGCCGCGAACAGTTACACAGCGTCGTTTGCGTTATTCCATGATGGCAGTCACACCGCATGAACTGCGGAGACGACGCCGACATGGTCACATGGCACCGACCACGGCACGCCACGAGGCCGGGCGAAAATCAGCTGCAGTACGGCGGTGAGCAACAGATTTCAGACCGGGTCCCGCAGCCATGACAGCCGGTGAGCCACCCATCAGCGACTCAGGCACTCGACGGCGTCACCACATCAGCAGACCGGCAGAGCAAAGAGGTGCCCAACCGCCGAGGACTGGCAGCGGGTCATTCAAACGGCACCATCACGGAGAGCATCATCCTCGGGTGAAGAACCGAGTGAGTGCACGGTGTTACAGCAGTAACCACGCTGATGAATCATCTATTTCACCGGTTCGGTACGCGTTAATAGCGACAACACTTTCTGATGATTTCACCACAGGTAATTTTGAGTATCCGGTTATGTCGATAACACGGAGAGGTCGATGCCAGCACCGGGCGGTAAAGGCCGATATCCAAAGAGCACGCTGTTACACACCCACGTCCCCGGCCCGTGAGATGGTCACAGGTCTCGGCGACACGGAAGATCAGCGTTGCCAGACCGATCGCACGATGGAACAGACGACACGTCGCAGCGTCGCCCTCGCTTGCGCCGGAGGCGACGCGTCACGGCGCTCATCTCTGCCACATCTCTGGTACACCATCACCGTAACATCGCGCCTACGTCAACCGGTCGGTCACGAACGTCAGGTGCCGATGAGCACGACCAGCACCGTTCAGTGAGACGGCGTTGTCGTGCCCTTCGTCACAGATGATGGCTGGGATAACCACGGACCTTCCACACCGGGCTCCACGGCGCATTGTCGATCATTGGCGATACGTAGCCGGCGGTCAGGACCGGTTACGGCGCGCGGCGATTACCGTCGTGAACCACGGAGAACAGCGGCGGAACGCACCATCCAGATTATAGGTCTGTCGATGCATTCCGGACAGGTCAATGAAGCACCGCTTGTTCGATGGTCAGTTCACTTCGTACGGATGAAGCGAGAGAACAGGCCGCAGAGCAGGCCTGCCTGGAGCAGCGCGACTGTCGCATTATTCATCATTAGCACTTCGCGTCCATCTCGGTATCATATTGCCGGATGCAACATGGCGTCAGAGCACGACTATGAACGCTGGAACAACCGGAATATAACCGATTGTCGGTCGCGATCACCCATACCGTGGTCTGCGCACGTTCACGTTTGTCCGCCGACGGTTACGGTCTTCATCTTCGTTTCGCACGTCAGCAGCACAGCGGACACGCGACGTGAGTTACGACGCGCTGCAGCGCGTTCGGCATGGTCGAGCTCATATGATTGCGTCGATGAACAGTACTCGTCGCGGCAGTTGCGGTTCGACCTGCTGAACGTACGAATGGCGCAGAACGACAGGCCGATGTCCTCCCGACGTTCACTGCAGACCCGGACGGTTCAGCGTCTACGGTCAGTACGGAACGGAAAGAGCCGTTGGCCTTGCGGCAACGGTAGACGATCATGTTTAGGGTTGATATCAGTGAGGCCTGATGCCCGAAGAGCCGAAGCGAAAAGGGCATCACTTTGAGAAAGAGTTTCGCGAACAAGAACAGTTTGAGGAGCCCCAGTCAGATCGCGCCATCGACAGCCGACGGTGACATACCTGCGTTTCATGCCTGATGCGTAATTCAGCAGATGCTGGTGAACGGATTGACAACGGTCGCCATACGCCGTCAACGGCAGGCACAGCAGACGCGTTCACGTGCCGACTCGGGACTACCTGTTACCGTTATCGTCGGGCGGTTTAGCAAGGTTTTGACCTTCGGCGGAAGACCGCCACCAATGACGGCAGGTTGCAGCGGAGGCGACAATGGCAGTTTTCGACCCATGCCGTCACCCGCGATGCAGCAATAACGTGGCAGAAAGACAATAAACGCATGACGGTCTGGCATGACGAACACCTGGTGATCGCAGAGCATCCACAACCCACGACATCAGCACCGTCCTCTCTGGTTCAGCCATCGTCAACACGGTGAGTTTAACGGCGTGACGGTCGGTTGTTCGTCGACGGCGACACGGCAGCTTCATCTCAACTCAATAAGTTCCTGATCGTTCGAACAGATGTGATGACGCATGCAGTGAGTCTTGAAGACGACTTCAGTGCTGGTCAGACCGCGAAATGGATATCGTACCGGTCGGTTTGTCTTCATCGTGCCATCTACATCAGGTACTTCACGTTAGGTTCGGCGGATTTATCGATCCTGCGATAGTTGGCGTGATGAATACTGACCGCTTTCGACATGGCGGTTCTATCGCCGATGACCAGGCGGCTTTTCCGGTATTTCGAGATTCAGAATCGTCCTCAGCATTCGATGTCCAGGCAGACGATACGTCCCTTCGATCTCGCACGGTGTCGCGGCGGTCACGATTTGTACCACGGCCGGTCAAAAGTCTTTAACAATATTCATTCAACCAACATCTCGGATTATACGCAGTGATCATCTATTTCTCAGTCATCATTACTATTCTTCTGTTCGCATCAATCTCACCTGACGGCGTCGAGAATCACCACCGGTGCTTGCCGCTCGCACAACTCATTCCGTTCTCTGTTCATATTCCTGCACATCAGACAACGTTGACAGCACACGGTTGTCACCTGTCGCCTGCTGCCTCAGAACCATCTGCCGCTGCTGTTTTGATGATGAGCCAGAAATATGGTGCCAGCACCAGTTTGCAGGCTGGTCATCCACGTGACCACTTCGTCTTGAGCCCGCCAGCACGTCGTATTTTCAGGTCAATGTTGGCTCTGGCCTGTTGCCACCATCACTGGCACTGGTCATACAGCTCAGTCATCTTTCCCCAGCGTTATCGGCAGTCATCATCGGTCGCTGATGGCCCACCGCCCCGCGCCGCAGGCAGATGACATGACATGACGACAGCAGCCACCACAGCTGACGGCAAGACAGCATCACGCAGCCCCAGCCCCGCCGCCGGGTTGCCCGGTTCTCCCCGCGGTGCAGATTGCCCGCTTGCCCACGGCAACAACATGCCAGCCCACACTGGCCGCGCCACCATGGTTTTCATCCCATCAGCGGCACGATCAGGTCACGTCCGTGGCGTTGTTCATCCCGACGTCACCGGCGAGTCATAACGCATCCGGCGCTATCGTCGTCCTCGCAGCAGTGCAGCAGCCGTGGCGCCAAACCCCGGCATCTCCGTTTCATTTCGACGGCATTGACCACTGATGCGGCTGGCATTGTCGGTACGGCAGATCTGGCAGCCCAGCGGCAGCTTTGCTGACACTGGCGATGCTGGTGGCGCTGTGACGCCTACGTGCGTCTGCAGACGCCACCTCCAGACCTGTTGTCAGTGTTCCGTTCTCTTCATCCTCACTGGCTGACTGCAGGAGACCGCACGATAGCCAGGGCCTGATGGCGATAGCGAGGAGTTGGCGACACCACCGCTCACACTACTCTACAGTCATTTTCCCCACCTTTCTGTCACCCCCGTCGTAAACAACCACGGCGCAGTAACTGCGCATCCGGCTTCAACGCCCGCTCTGGCCTTTCTGTCAACGTCTCTCTGAAGCCCAGGCACCTCCATTGCCAGTTCTCATCAACTGACACTGTCAGTCGATGCCAACGACGCCGCGCCGCCTCCCAGACGCCTGGCGAGCAACACGCCCGCCTGCGGGGCGAGGCCAAACCGCACGATCGAACCCAAGTCACAGCCGACGGCGCCTTCTCGCCACCGTCACTGCACCACTGACCGGACAGTGCAGAAAATCAACTCACAAATATTCACGTTACCTTATTCATTTAATCAATAACGGAAAGCGCATCATATTATTGGCGACGTTGCATGGTTACATCGTCCTTCCAGCAATTGAGCAGGCAAAATAAGAATTTATCACTATTCATATTGTGCGATATTAGGAATGTTTCAGATGCTACTCTTTCAGAGTCCCATAGCATCTGAATACCATAATCATCCATCTGTAGGTGAGTTTCTTCCATACCGTTTGTTTCAGATAATACTTTCAGCCCGGAGAACAGAGCCCTCGGTTAGAAGATATGATGTTCGCACATTACAATTTCCCGCTTCGCCAATGCCACGTAAAGTCTCTTCTTTAAATACTACCCCCGCAAAGGTAAATACTATTCTGAATTATCAACACTCATTTACAGATACAGAAGAAATCAACAAAAAGACTTCATTATTAATCTTTTGATTTTCGTTTGCTGGTTATTACCAACTTCGTCGATGATCGAACGGACCCTTGAGGTTAGGCTGCTTCTAGTTTCTTCCATCAACACTAATAAAATCATCGATAATTCAGAATAACAAGTTTACCTTTGCGTGAGGTAATCATTGGTATAAGAAGATCACCGTAACGTGTTGCAAGCAAGTAGAAAATGTACGGAGCATCCTATCTTTCACCTACTTTAACTCAACCCACAGACAGGGATACTTATTCCTGGAATTTGGGAAAGTATTATCCCATAAAACAAGCAATTATGGAAGAAACTCCTTTCACCTTTACAGATGGATTGGTTATATGAGTATTTGGATGTTATTGTCCAATTTTCTGGAGAGTATAGCATCTGTTATTTCCTCATTATCTTATTATTATCAATATGATAAATCTTTATTTTGCATATGTTTGCTGGAGAGTGGGACATTCCCAGCGTTATACTTGGTATCTGTAGTACAAGACATTGGACTTTTTCCCTGTTGTTGATTTATTTTCCTGCATTAAATGAGATAGAGGTGGCGTAAATTACATTTCAGAGTTGTTTCTACTTTTCATCCTGATTATTCAGAAGATGAGCCGATTACGGCAAAGAGAAGCACACCCTCGCATACACTGGCCTAAACCATACACTGCTCTGTCTAAATGCGTTCTGAATTTTCTCATAAAAACAAGGCGTAAACACTTTCAAATCATCAAGGAGAGCCTTTTACACTACAACTAACAGAATACTGCTATTATGAAACTGTAACATGAGGTAATTTACCAAGGTCTGGGCAAGGGCGTTAATTATGTACAGAAAGGCATCTTTTGTAAATGAAAGAGCAAATTGAGCCAATCTTGTTTCAATTTCTTTTGCCCATTGAATCTTTACTACAATAGGGAGGTACAAAGAAAGAGGTACAATATGCGAAGGAGCAAGTGTAGGCGGTGATGTCTTAACTCCTCTCACCTCCCTTTCACTCCTTAACCTCAAACTCCCTACTTCAAAGGAATCTTATATCCTGCAAGTCCGCAGTAAAGGATGAAGAGAAACAAGAACACTGACCCAAATAGATATTCTGGAAGAGGCATCCTGCATGACACCACACCAAGGCACTACAGCACCACCAGCAATCACAATAATAAAAGGAAGCACTGACTTTGTGAACTTGCTGTAAGGTCTGCTATCACAAAGGCCACAACGCTGGCCACATGAGCACTAATGCTTACTCAAGAAGATGGACAAAACAGATAACAGGCTTGGCATTTACGGCTACTGCCACATCACCCACGAGTGGCGCAAATGATAGCGCAGATGCGCACAGTATGCCTGAGAGGTAATGCGGGACAGTATACACCACAGACGTAACCTCCACAATCATGCCCATCGATGGGATATTAAAGCCATAGCTAGCCCTCCAAATTTTAATGACTTTGTAACCTGCTGCCGTGGCAAGCGAAGAAGTCTCTACAATTTGTTACAGAGGAAGAGAGTGCCAAAACAGCCCACAAATAAGTGTGTGGGCATCCGTATGATAATGGTTGGTCTTGCTGTCAGCGATGAGCGGCCGTTGTTCCGTCGTTGCTCTCGCTATCGTCCCTTACCTGGGTGTTTGGCCAGGCAGTGGAGCCATCAACGCGATAACACTCAAGAGCAAGAAGATACCGATGATGGTACTGAATGGCAGCAGGAGGTCGCTGAGCTGTGTATCGCGCTGATACTCCTTTACCAATTGTAAAGCATGAAGAGTGTTGTAACAGGCTGCTTAACCGCACACATACCCAGTTGTTAGCAAAACACGACGCGGTTGAATCCATAGGCTGCAGAATGGTCACGTAAGGATTGACCGAAGCCTGCAAAACAGCGTTAGCAGCAATTACTGACGAAGAAGCCTGCAATGAGGAACCAGTCAAAGAGTCTCATGGCGGCAAGGATGGAACAAACCAAAGGCAGGAGCACAAACATGCCAGTCAGGTCACGGCGTTTACTGCCTTATACAATACAAAGCGTGGTGAACACCAAACAAGAGGAACGGAATAAAGCTACCAGAGCAGCAAACTTGATGCTGCACCAGAGATATCTGCATTGATTTTCTCCATTGGCAAGTCATTGCGTAAGAGTTGATACCAAGCGCAAGCCAATAGAGAAGTAGAGTAAGCCAACAATGTATGAAGGAAAGTTAGAGCACTATTTTTCAGTCACACTCAGATAAATATTAGTTATAGACGAAATATTATTAAAAGACTTTTATTGATCAACTTGTAGGCACAAACTCGAGTAATATTACTCACAACGACTTTGTGCCATTGCGATATAAATACTCTCTCTGAAGGACATTATATAATCGTCTGCCTGAGACATATCGGGAAGTAAGATCTTTTTCAGATCTGTGGAGGACTGATTCTGGAACTCAGAAATACCAGGAAGAAATAGCTTCCAACCTTCCAGTGTCAGCATCAACGATAGAACCACCCGTACTCAAAGAAAGGCTATGCTGAGCCAGCGCATCACTCTCCACCTGGTCCACCAGGATCGATACTTCGCAACCATCTTGAACCTACTACGATAAGCAATGCGTGCAAGATTAACACTGTGAAAGATGCGATGTCATTGTGTTACGATTAGCCCAGAGATTCTCTTGCCAGAAGAGTTCTGCTACAGAGTCGTCAAAGTTTCCAATGATAGAAACTATACGTCATCACATCTGTTTCAGACTGATCAAGACTATTAGGTTTGAAATGGAAAAACACCTTTAAGTCATTAATCCTTGTCGATGGTAAGACATACAATCCATTCATCCACGCACCATTGACTATATTAAACTCCACCGGCAAATTCCTGACTGTTAGCTAAGGGCAAGTATGATTGATGCAGTCTGTGTCAATATAGGGTCGTAGTCTCATGATCATAGATTGTCTCGTCCACACCTGAACTGTCCATACAGATTTTATTAATCTTTCTGGCCACGATTTGGTACCTCCGTGCATCTTTGTCAAAATTGGATAGCATATAGCTCAAAAGGTTTTTCTAAACTGTCTGCTCCAGGACATACCTACAACCTTACCATATCGACTGAAAACAGCTGAGATTGGTCACTACACCAGGAGTCAAAGCCTTTGACTAGTCTCACGACACAGTAGCAATGGTTGGAGCAGATGAGGTCCAAGTCATAGTCATGGAAAAGACGCATCTTGCTGGCAAACACCTCGCATTGACAACCAGAGTATTACCCGGTAACGACCGTTTTCGTCAATCCACGTTCACCACCAAGCGTGTGTTGTCTTTAACATCTACTGGAGTACCTTTGTGCGCCATCAGCGCATAGCAGAGAAACTTGCAGCAATATCGCGTCACTTCATCGATAGCAGCAGGACGTCCGCAACAAGTCCTCGAAGAACATCTTGTCAACCAGAAACTCTTCTCAAAGTGATTGCCACCAGCAGGGAACAGTCTTCGAATATCATTCAGGAGCCTCACGCATGTGTAAATATACTGACGCTGTTCATTAGCACCACTACGTAGCCAACGAGCTTTTCCATTCCATGTGCAGCCATCCGTAGACATTTGCCCTTTGAACCATCCCATGGTCACCACCCACCCAGTGAGCACTGCAGGAAGGACATCAGCCCGTCGTTTCTGCCATTTGATACGATTCTGTGCGTCAGACCACAGCTGCCTTCCATGACGAATACTATTCATCAACGGCGTTAGTCATTATAGAGCCTGACCATACCCGAACCGCATGCACTGAACGCAGCATCGTAGCTCACGTCGCACAGCCTCATAATCCATATCTTGCTCCTTAAGGACATTAAGCCAAAGCTTTGAAAAGAATGAAAACCATGTGCTCACCAACGCATTGATAGGACAAAGCGGCGAACGTGTCGCATATAATTCTGATAGCACAAGGTGATCACGTAGGTAAATCCAGTCCTTCCTATCAATTCGTGTTACCCAGCCGTTCCATAGTCATTCTCCTGACGCCATGTTGCATCAGTAATATGATACTAGCCCATCGCCCAAGTGCCTACCGTATTGAAGAAGATATCACCACGACTTCACGTACATACTGCTCCAACGACACACTTCGCATTACATTTCTCTATCGCCTCTATCAGGACCTGTTGCAGAGAACTGGGCTGAGATACTACTGAACTTAAAAGAAGCAGAAGTCACTCATTGTGTCAGATTGCGCGACCGAAAGATAGACCTTTATAATAATCTGATTAGACAATTGCATTCCATCTTGTTTCTCCACATAGTTACTGACGGTAATCACCACTCGCGCCATAGCCACCTACTGGGTCCCAACGACCACCAACTCCAGCCTTCATATCCTTAGTATAGCTCATAAATGTCATGCATCCCATTGGGAAACTAGTATGAAGGTCCATGTACCATGTTGTCCCAAACCCATCATCTAGACGAAGGCATCGTGACCACAATTCATATCTACTGAAACAATTTCTTCATCCATTGATGCTCCAGGCATCAAGCACCTGTTCAGTATCTACTATTGGTTGGCGTAGGAGCATTATTACGATTGATATTCAATTCATACCAAGAGATGTAAGCAGGGAATGGGCGCCATGGCACTGCACGTTCACGTTCAGAATAAGCAAGGAAAGAACGACGCTTTTGCGACTTATTGATATTAGCCTCATCCTCTGTTCCATCCTGTGCAATCAGTCCTACAACAGCACCTAATCTTCCACGTGTCACCCTTCTTCAAAGTTGTAAGACTGCCCCATCTTCCACGAATAGGGACAATGTCGTTATTAACAACAGCATTGCTCTTTGGATTATAAACCTTTACCACCCAGTTGCTACTGGCATCAATACTCTCCGTATTATCGACATAAACTCGGATACTAAAATTACCTGTATAAGGTGCAATCATAGAGAAAGTGTTGTCCTTGTGCGCATTACCCGAGAAACCCGAGTGGAAGTCGTTAACTGCAGAAAAGCCATTGAGGAAAAGTTCTGCGCCTCCAAAGTTTAAACGATGTTACCACCTTATAACTTACTGTCACCTCCACTTTCGTTCTTTCACCAAAGAGATATTTCTCCTCCGTAGTTGATAGACATTTGGATAACCCTACTAGTCACCCCTCGCAAACGGTTAGGCACCTTTCTGCTCTACCTTATGCCAGTCTGTTGACTAGGGCGACATTTCTCAGGTCAATGAGTGTTCAGCCAGGTCCTGTTCCCGTCGTCACTGGGCAACAGTATTATAACCTACGGGATTTTCAAGTCCTGCAAAAATCTTATTATTAACTATCACCGCACCCTCGTGATTACCCATTATAGTCTGGTTTGTGCCTCGACAGCATACACGATAGTCGAGTGCTGATAATGATACATATCAACGCCGTTACTCCTGCCAGTTCCATCTCCGTACGAAGAGAATATGACTATCACGCAGAATAGCACGCGAAACGACCTTAATAGCCTCATGTATAACTCATTCGCAAGCGCCTCACCTGCAAAAATCGTTCTACACCACCCACAGCGATTAGGCTCTGCCTGCAAGTTCAATACTAACACCTTCAATGTCATAGCTGAAGCAGGTACACTAACGCCATTCCCAAAGGCAAGGGTGAAAGGTCTCTGTTCCTGGTCTCTAAGTTCATAGCTTTTGAACCTGCAAAGATTAGATTCTGCTCTGATAAGACAAAGAGGCATCCAAGACATACCAAAACTATAGAAACCTCTGTTCTTTCTCTGCTCTCAGTCAGAAAACTGTGCCACCTGTTTGCTGTGCTGGATAAAGAACGGCATCTCGTGTAACGTCCCTTTGTTGCAGTCTGAAGGAATATCAGCTATATAACGGCAGCATTTTATCGTCTCATCACCATCATCATCAACTAATAGCGCACCAATGAAGACATCTAATATCCGACTGTTTTGAGGTTACCTTCATTTTAATTAGATCTCCATTATGATACTGTTTAACTATGAATCGTCACCACAGCCTGTGCAGGTGCAGGAGTGTACTTGTATGTTTTGAATAACAACCCCAGAGAAAACCAACGATCGCTACCATCTTGTTGTCCATTCTCCGACCATAATCCTAACGTCACCAGCCCGATCGTGACGGACTAAAGCTCATTCCCTTAAACCAGTTCAGATAGTAGCATCACGTTGCCTGTTGTGTATATGGCTCTCATGTCTATTACGTATGCGCATGAACGTGAGCAATAATTAGGATTCTGTTGTTCCTCCAATCGGATAAACCATTCTGTGGTCTATAACTCCTGCGAGCATATACTGTCAACCATTTTTCGCTTTATAGCTGTAAATATAAAAGACATCAGCCTTTTTCCTTCAACAGATAAAAGCAAAAGTCTGTAGTTGTCTGGCTTTTCGTAGGAACACAGCTTACTACAATAGATTCGATACAGTTCACAGGACATGTTCAGGTCGCCGTCCCCTGTTGGCGGATGACAGACGGCACTTCGTCCACGCAGTATCTGCGTCAAAAGAAGCAGGGCAGTGAGTAAAATGTTCTTCATCTCAATACAAATAATTAAGAGACTAAAACTTATCTGTTCTGCAAATTAGCTAACATTGTTTATTTGTTTTATTTCTATCTGATAGTCATAAGCGTTTTGCTCCCCTCTCGAGTATCCTCTGAAAGCGTGTTTGCTGTCGGGCACAAGTGGGTATACCATCCACACTGTGCGCGTCAGCACCATTGTTGAGAACGAAAAGAGCGAGCTATTGTCTGATTTAGTGAAAGACAAACCTATTGTTAGGAATATTTTAGTTAACCAGTGAATTACTGCTTGAATGGACGCACAAGGCATCATCCGCAGACGATGATTACAGAGGAACACGGTGCATCCTACTCACGTCATAGTCTCTGAACATGGTAAATTAGTTTGCTATAACTTTACCGCCCTGAATATAGAGTCCTTTGGTAGGAGTTTTGAGGAGTCCACGACCGGTAGAGGCCCGTGGGACTTGCAGTTACTGTTGTCGGGGTTATTACGGCAGAGATTCTGTTTCAGTTATCATCTGCCGCTTCTGAAAAAGGGATGAAACGCACTGGTGTTAGTGTGATTTCTTGCCCTGCTGAATCTTATACTCATTCAATGGGCCAGGACCACAAGAGCCGTTACCCACACCCTGCTGGATAGCATCAAAGTGAGCTACGGTGCGATTGCTTGCTGGCAACTCCCATTCGTGGCGTGAATCGCGCAGCTCTCTTTCTGTCCAAGGAGTCAGAGAGAAGGCTACATCGCCCGCTGTCACTACCTTCACACCATTGCCCTCGCTGTTTGTAGGGTAAAGCCAACGAAGACCAACGCGCGTCGTTACCTCTGTGAAAAGGTGCGAATGGCTCATACATATCCTTAACAGAAGTCTCATAGACACCGAAGTCTGAACCGTCGAGACGGTCAACATAGTTTGCCAATGGACCACGTGCATAATAGCGAACCTTAGAGAGTTCCTCTGGGAAGTTCAGGCTGAAGCCTAAACGTCTTGCACCATTACCCTGTGCCTCATACGTACTGGTGAGGTCGATGGTTCCGTTAGCATTGATAGTGTAATTATAAGTAGCCTTGCAGTAGTTGCCGTTCTGGTTAACGTTCACTGCTTTTGCCGTCTTACCATCACCAGAGAGTTGGAAGGTAGCAGACTGTGAGATAACACCATTATCGGTAGGACCATTCTGGTAAGCCTCCATCGGACCATCATTCTCAATCCAACGATAACGCTCGAAACGTGGACCTTCATTTGTGACAAAGAGATTCTTACCATCGTATGACCACTCAGTGATATTACCCTGTTTGTCGAATGTCACCTTCTGCTTACCGTTAGCATAAGTGTAACCACCATCTGCATTATGGGTTGCGTGGAGTACATCCGCCTTAGTATTATCAACCTCAGCAAGGGTTGTTGTGCCAGCTGCTAACTGCTTTTGGAACTGAGCAACAGGATAATCACGATCGCACCAAAGTGTTGCATCCTTTGTATAAAGACCGATGTTGAGGAAGATTTCCTTACCTGCATAGGCAGCAGTGTTATATCAAATCAACAGTCTGTGTAGCACCTGCTGCGCAGTTGAGCTTCTTGAAGGTGCCATCCTGTACCGGTTTACCATCAGCAAGGAGCGTCCATTTAAGATAGAACTGGTTGAGGTTACGGTCAAGATACTTATTCGTCAGTTTGACCTGATGCTTCTCAGTATTCAAGTCGAAGCCCACCCACTGATAAACACGCTTCACCTCGTCGAGCTCAGCACTCCATGCACGATCGGCATTGACCAGTCCGTTGTTAACGAAGTTATACTGGTGAGGACCCGGACAGTCGTATCCTGTGATGTAAGCAGGAAACCCATTCTCAGTCAGCTTATTGTTCTTTATAGATCGTGAGTAGATACTGCGGTCAACCCAGTCCCGGATGCATCCACAACACCCATCTGAGAGCCTCCATAGCCTCCCAATACTCACGCAGATTGCCCACGGCATTACCCATAGCATGGGCATATTCGCACATAAAGTAAGGCTTGTTCGTGTTTGGATGGTTCACATCTTCGGTCACCGGACCCGTTGTTCCGCTGCGCCAAGCATCCATAGCAGGATACTATTACAGAGTGGATATCTGTGCCTCTTCAGCCATCTCGTGTTGATCCTCATAGTGGATATAACGGTTATCGAGCTTACGAACGGCGTGTAAGCCGCCATGATGTTCATACCAGAGCCACTCTCGTTACCAAGACTCCAGAAGACAACACTCGGATGGTTGCGGTCTCGGAGCGTATTACGTACGTTTCTGTCGACGATAGCACCTGTCCAATTAGGTTATTGATGATGGTCTTTGAGCTTCCCAGTTCTGCATAACCCATGTCAGCCTCATCTATTACAAAGGGCCGTGATAGATGAACATAGCCATCATCTTTGATTGACTGAGGATAGTGGTTGGTACGAACGGTATTCATGTTACGGTCATCATCGTTATATCCTTTAACATAAGGTCGGTGGTGATGCGCGTCCATGCAATGGGTCGGTGTCCTGCGTGTTAGCCCCTTTAAGATAGGTGCGGCGGCCGTTCACCTCAAGATACCCCTTACTAAGGTCGATCTTCCTAAAGCCATATTTCGTAGAGAAAGCCTCCTCCTCGTTGCCATCTTGCGACTGGCTGAAAGTGAAGGTATGAGCGTTGGCGTCTCCAGCCGACCGTAGTCTAAGGCCAGAGAGTTCCGAAATCGATGGTCTTCGTCATCACGCTGTCGCCAGCAGCAAACTGAAAAGTCGGCCGAAAGGGCCTTTATTTCCTTCCTGATGGGTCGAGAGCGTCTCAGTAACTGGGTCTCTTCGCAGCGAGCTTATCACGATTGCAGATTTCGGTAAGTCTCTACGGATGCAGCTGCGCTACCTGCAGCAGCAGTGGTAGCCTCGTGTACGTAGACTTGATATAATGATGTCGCTAGCAAGTCTTGGTGCAGCCACGAGGTAAACATCACGATGAATACCACTCATGTGCCACATATCCTGTCCTTCAAGATACGACCCGTCGCTCCACCGAATAACCTGTACAGCAACATTGTTCTTGCCTGCATGTACGTATCTCGTTACATCAAACTCACTGACATTATTAGCTCCTTGGGTGTAGCCCACCTCATGTCCGTTGACATAAACGTATGCTGCCGAGTAGATACCATCAAAGTGTAGGAACACACGCTTGCTCTCCCAGCCTGCAGGTAGGGTGAAATTGCGACGATAAGAACCCACGGAATTGGTCAAGCGCCGGCCTCATTAGGATGTGAGGTTGCTTATCAACAAAAGGATAGTCAACGTCGACATACATCGGTTTACCATCCATCCTCAAGACAAGATGGGACTGTGATGTCACTCCACGCTGAACCGTCTGTGTTAACATCATCGCCCCAACACTCGTCCTTGCTTAAGAGCACTGGCTTAGGGCCTTCGCTCCAACGCAGTCGCCACGTTCCATTGAGGCTGAGGTAGCTTGCGCCCGTTGGTTCCAACCACGGTTTGTCATAACGCTGACCGTCGGCCTTCATTGCAGCCGTTGATGGATAAGGCATGTAAGTAGCGTGTCCCTGCTCCTTATTGCGCTCATAGACGGTAGCATTCTCCCAGTCGGCTGCCTGCGGAATAACGACCGGTGCCACCTCTTTGAAGTGCCTGCAGCAGCGCTACTCGGCTTCTTTTTCCCATCGACAGCTACATGACGTCGTATCTCTTGCGTCCTCTGCAGTCACATAATCAGGTCTGACCATCTCTCACCGAGACGGCACTCAGCTGATAGCCATTGCCTTTTCTTCGTGATGTAAATCTCAGTTGGTTAGATTCGTGATGGTCTCAGTCCACGGCAAGTGTCGCCCGAAGCGCTATTAGGACCATGGGCGCCATCGTCAGCGCCAGCTCGCCCTCGCATTAACTCAACTGATAACAGTCCGACTTATTAGGTACTTCAACGAGCTTCCACTTCTGTTTGTCATTGCCTTCGATATACTTTTTTGGAACGCAAGTTTCGTAACACTTTCCCAATAGAACTTGTAGGGTGTGAGCACGTCCTGCGTGTTCTGCCCACAGAGATGACGTAGGTCTTGCCGTGTTCAGGCTTCTGCACCCCCATGTGCCAGCCCTTAGCACGGTTGGCTAAGGTCAGTAAGAATACGAAAAGACCAATGTTTCTGATTGTTTACATAAATGAGAGTAATTATTTATGTTGAGTTAAACCCACACTTCTGCTAAAAACCGAAGCGTGGGTAAGTAATGTACAAAGTGATTAGTTGATTACCTTTGTTATACTTGTTGTACCGTTGCTGTACTTCATCTGCTTGATATATACGCCATGTCCCTGTGTCTGATTGGCCTTTGTACCATTAAGACTGTAATAGCTTACGGAAGCAATGTTACCGTATTGATTATCCTTTACGGCTGCGATAGCGTCCGGAGTATTAGAAACAATGACATATACGCCGCCCTTCACTGTTGGGAAGCTGATTTCGTCATCATTGATACGCTTTGCCTTAACCGCCTTTCCGTCGGCAGTAGTCACCTTATAATCCTTTGCTACGCCAGCATATTTCACAATACAGGTTGTACCCATGTTGGAAACAATCTGTACCTTCGTAGCCTTCGCATTAGCCCAATCAATGTCAACGGTGAAGTTGCCCACTGCCTTTAAGCCCTTTACTGAACCCTTCTGCCAGAATGTTGTTGGCAAGGCAGGGAGGATAACGAGCTTATCATTATGACTTTGGAGGAGCATCTCGGCTACACCAGCTGTATAACCAAAGTTACCATCAATCTGATAAGGTGCATGAGCGTCCCAGAGGTTCTCATAGATACCACCAGCAGCCTCGTTTGTTCCGGTGTCCCAAGTCTGCTGTAAGGCACGCTTGATAAGGTTATGACAGTGCTGACCTTCGTAGGCGCGGGCATTTAGATTAATCTTATGACCGAGTGACCAACCAGTTCCGTGACCATCGCCACGGGCTATCAGCGATGTACGAGCAGCCTCAAAGACGGTTTTATCGGCATCTTCACTGATCTGCGTACAAGGATAAAGACCCATCAAATGAGAGATATGGCGGTGTGCCTTATACTCGTTTACACCGATTTTGCTTGGGTTATTAAACTGTGAAGTGTATTTCCATTCACGGAGATAAGTCTGTCCGTCGGCATGGTTCACCTCTGTATGGCAACCATCGTCAAGCTTAGCAAAGTAGGTTGCAAGCGAATCACGGAACGCCTTTGATACCACATCGTCGCCAAGAACTTTAATAGCCTTGCGTGTGTTATTGAACAAGTCCCAAACCAACTGCTGGCTGTGTGCGGTAGCATTCTCCGTTGGTCCGTGTTCTGGCGACCACTCGTCAGGACATTCGTAGGTACCATCAGCAGCCTTAACAAGTTTCTTAAACCAATAGTCGACAGCCGATTTCATTGCAGGGAACGCCTTTGTGCGAAGGAAGTCCTTATCCATTGTGTAGGTGTAGTGCTGCCAGAGGTGCTGGCAATACCACGCATTAGCAACGGTATAGGTATTGGCAAAGGTAGTACCAGAGCCATAGATGTTATTCTCTGTTGGCAAAGTCCAACCTGTATTCACGTGACCCATGTCCTGTGCAAAAGCGACGCCATGTAGGTTTCACACACGCCTCACGATAGATATAATCGAGGAATGGGCGGTGAGTTCAGAGAGGTTGGCTGGCTCAGCAGGCCAGTAGTTCATCTGAACATTGATGTTCGCGTGTATATCAGCGTGCCATGTCGTGTTGTTGTCGTCCCAAATGCCCTGTAAGTTAGCTGGTAGCGACACACCACGGCTTGAACTGATAAGGAGGTATGACCATCATTGAAGTAGAGTTCCTCTAAGAAGAGGTTGTCATGCTGGTTGTTACGATAGCTGCTGATGAGCTGTGGGGTTGGAATATTGTTCTTAACATCACCGAGGGTCAGCTGACAACGATCGAAGAGCGACTTATAATCGGTTTTATGTGCTGCAAACAAAAGCATCGTAACCCTTTGCTCTGTGCACCATTTACTCGTCAGTGCTGCACGAGCTGGAAGGCGGTTAGTTCCAGCACATATGCCGGTGCATCTGGGTCGAAGTCAGTCAAACCACGAAGGTAAACAGTCATGCTGTTGGCACCATTCACCTCAATACTGCCTTTGCATTCTTAGTAATCGTACCGCCATCGTCACGATGCGCGCTGCACATATAGCTCTCTGGTGTGGTTGCACCATGATCGTCTTGGCGAGCCACCTGACCCTCAAAGGTAATCGTTGCTTGATTGTTATTATCAACGGTATAACTTACGTTACGTCCGTTCTGATTTCTCAACGTGCGTGTTATTGATTTTCACCGTTCTGTGAGGCTGTGTAACGAACCATCACACAACTGTCAGGATTGCTTGCAAGTGAGTACGATCGACTCTCACGCCATCCATCGTGATTTCACACCTGCTACTGGCATCGTTGATATCAAGGTAACGCACGTAGTCTGTTACCTTTGACAAAAGTCGACTGCGGATATAAAAAGGTTGCCAAAGTTAAGATAATAACCATCAGCAGCCGCACTTGTCAGTCCGTTGAGCTTACCACTCAAAGGGTTTTTGTCGTTAAACTGTACGTCGTCAATGGCAACATCGCCCATCAAAGTTGCACCAAACTGACCGTTTCCGATAGGAAGACAAGAGGTCATCCAGTTCGTTGCGGGTTTTGTATACCAAAGCGTATATTTGTTGGCAGGATTTGCAAAGTAGCAATCTGACACTGGTACCAACTCTTCTTCTGGCACAAAGCGCACTACCTCTCTATCGCCTAAGTCCCGAAGCTGATTAACTTGCTTCACCAGCACCTTGGAAACATATTAAAGTTACGTCCTGTGGTTGACTTACCAATCTCGAAGCCACCCAAGGCGTTCTTGACTCCACCATCGTAAAGAGCGTATCCTTCACGTTGCGAGCCTTTGCAGCGTTGACGTATGAATCGCTGATATAAAGAATCTTTCCACTCTTGCTAACAAAGAGTATTTGCCGTCTTCTCTGATACACGCCATAGCATGTCATCAAGATTACCATTATGCAATGCGGCTGTTTGGCAGGTTGCCTTATCGCCCTTGAGCACTCAAAAGCCAGTTGCCAGTCGAAACTGGATATACAATAAACAGGATTTGCAGCTGTTGAAACCGTAGGAAGATAATATGGAATATCATGTCATCCTTGCTGACAAAGGTCAACACGTTGTTGATGTCGCCTTTATCCCACAGTCCAATCTCTTGTCCAGCTCTAATCTCACCCACTTGGTTCATCGCATGACTACCCGTAGAGTCTGGTGCCAACTCGAATGCACCCGTTCCAAAGCTATTATTCATACTCTGGAAGATATGGAATGAGGTAATATCCGTTGGCGATGTAGCTGCCATAAAGCGTGAGCTATAAGGGTTCGTACCATTGATATAAAGGGTGCGACCACTCTTGCTTACCAATTGGTACTTCTTATTACGACCAAAGTTCTCCGCAGCAACAATCTTCCACAACTGGCAATCATCCTTCATGACCTGTGGAACGGCAGTGAGGCATTTTTGCTTGTTGCCTTTGTCTTCCAAAACGTTGTTAGAACGAAGATACTTAACGTAATACCAATGCTCATTGCCATTAGTACTGATGCGAGGATGACCTTGTGCCAGAACTTGTCCGATACTTACGACAGACAAGAGCAAAGCAGCACAAATACGCTTACAGATATTCATATTAGAGGAAAAGAAATTATGATAATTATTTAATTATTAAACTGTTTGAATTATAATATGCAAATGGGGTTGTATCAAAATTGTGTCAGTGGCAAGTTGTAGAAAAACACGTGTCGTGTATCTATCCTTAGCCTGCTGGCGGACGCACGCACATGTGCGCCCTTGCTTTTGATACAGCCCCTTAATTTATTTATTGTGAATTACTTCACAACAACCTTCTTACCATTCACAATGTATAAGCCCTTAGCAAGACCATTGAGGCTCTTTGCTACCATGCGACCATCGAGGGTGTAAACATAACCGTCAGCCTGCTTTCTCCTGTACCTTTTACGTTAGAGATGCCATTAACAGAAGCTGCTTCCATCTCTGCGATTTCCTCGTCACTCAAAAAGGTCATTGATAGGAATGAACTTGAGGGCGTTGTTCATATCGTTAACTTCCCACTTACCCATGAGATGGTGCCATGCTATGTTACCCCATGCGTTAAGGAAGTTTCCTGTGGTTCTGTCGCTGCTGTCACCGATAGAGTAGCACTCGCTGCCCTGGTTGCTGTCGAAGATGTAGAGTTCCTGTGGCTCAGTAGTAGCCATGAAGCCACCAGTCATCTTACCGCCACCGCTCTTGCTGTTGCGTACCCACTCGCCAGCTTCGTTCTTCTTATACATCGTTACCACCAGGCAACTCTGTCTCGAAGGTAACGTACTTGATGTACTGACCAGCCTCGTTAACGAGAACAATCTTCTTTGTATCAGCATCAAACTCTGTTACGTGCCATACCTTATGACGGAAGTTCACATCAGCCTTTACAAGAGAGTCAGCAATCAGTGTATCGTTGGCAACTGAAAGAATCAACTTATCTACCTGTCAGACCGTTCAAACCAGTAGGACCATTCGCTGGGTTGTTTGCTGCTGCTCTATTGAACTGGATGAAGTAACGAGTACTGTTGTCACCCTGCTGGAAAATATTGAAGTTAAAATCCCAAGTTGGAACCTCTACCTCAGAAGCCTTGATAAAAGTAAACCTTAGAACCAGAGTCGCCATTAGCCCAAGGACCGAAATCTCTGCCCAGGCTCTGACCACCATAGATATTTACAAAACTGTTAGCATCTTCGCTATCAACCATCTTGATACCAGCATAAGCTGCTGAAGGGTCATCACTATTGTCTACCATAGTGTAAGCCTTGAGGTACTCACCCTGATCTGTACCTGCAGCAAGACGAGGATTCTTACCCTCAGCCTCTGTCAAGGTAAACATTGTCCAAGTTTCACCCTCCACTGTAACAGTGAATGTCCACTTGTCATCAGCACCCTTTGTACAAGTCCAAGTCTGCTTTTCTTTGTCACCAACAGAAGCTGCCTTAGCTGTCAACTCTCGCCATTACCATTAGCTGTAACATAGCCAACCTTCTTGTCACCAACTGCGATGTAGTACTTCTCACCGCTCTCAGGAACTGGAAACCCACTGAGTGAAAGTTGTCATTGCGACCATGCACAATGAAAGTAAAGTAAAGATTTTCTTCATAATCTGTAATAAATAATTGATTTTTGTTTTATTTTTAAATAGATGTTTATTATCTACAATTAGGTTTTTGCTTTTAGGTTCTATTTGAAAAAGAGTCATTTTTGCTTCTTAAAGTCGATGGCAAATATAAACATATTCTTTCAAATATTCATTGTTGCAAATACAATATTTGATTTTTAACAATCAATCATACTCTTAATCCATATTTCACAATTTCTTTATCCCTAATTTATGCGAATGTTATACTCATCATTTTGTAAAAAGACGGGTAACGATTAAAGCTATATACCTTATATAAATAGACATCGACACATCAGCCTTAAGAATAATTGTCTACTGTTTCACCTAAGGAAGATAATTTCTCTACTAATTTATTCTTCACTAATAAAAAATGTTATCTTTGCTGCGAATGTAAGATTTGTCTTATGCAGTCAGCTAAGGCAAACCTACTTCGTCTGAATAGAAACAACTACCAACTTTGACAATGAAAATCTTATTCTTAAACTTAAAATATCAAAAACTATGAATCGTAATTTCCTTTTTGGCATCATCGCTGTTTATGTTTCTAACATTGACATCCTGTAATGCGCAGAGCAATAAGAAACTTTGCTGTGGACATAAACCTGACTCAACTGTAATCGTCTTAAACAATCAGGCAGTAAACGTATATACGCATTGGTCGAACTCACCTGATTCTGTGAAGAAGGCGATAACCCTGCTCGATAGTGCTATTGAGAAGGACCCCGACTATCAACTTGCTTACGCTAACAAGGCGGAATATCTCAAAAGTCAGGGCAATATTGCACAGGCGTTAGAGACGATAAAAGCCTATCTCAAGCGTAACCCAACAGAGCCTTACACACTTCTGGGTGCAGGTATGTTCTATGAGATGATGGGAAACAAGAAGGAGGCAATGGACTACTACAAACGTGCTGAAGAAAACTTCAACAGATGTTACGAGGAAGACCATGACCCTACACACGAGATAAACCGCTATCTTGCTATCAAGTTAATGGAGGGACCTAAAAAGGTAAAGGCACTGTATGAGGCAGAGAGAAACCGCCTTGCTTCAACCGAAGAGCAACGCAAACAGAATGATGCCCTTGTGAAGGCTATCATTGAAACTCCACTTGAGCAGCTTGTAAAGTAGACGGTTATAGTATTTTCAACAGTAGTGATTGGTGGGCGAGTAAACGAGCGGACAAGTAAACGAGCTGTTTGGTAAATATAATCTAATTGATAGCCAACAAAGCATATAGCTTTGTTCAGTTGTCTAACCCGCTTAACTTGTCAATTAGCTAATTCTTGTAAAATAATTTCGTTGTCTCGAAATTAAAAGGGCGTTAATTCCATTCGAATTAACGCTCTTTTGGCTTGCAAAAGATGCCCTTTAAGGTCCTTACTAACGCCCCTTTTGAAGTCTAATTAAGCACCTTTGAAAACCACTTCTGCAACTATCTGATAATAAAAAGGCTTTACGAGGATGCTTGAAACACTCATTTTTAGCCCTTTTCTTCGTCTTTTTCTTCGATTATTTTGTAATTATATTTCACAATGTTAGGTGGATAAATTGAGCTTTACCTTTTGAATTAAAAAGCCTCCGAAGTAATGAATACTTGGAGGCTAAATCTGTATGCGTTACTATGAGCGGATATAAGTTGATGTTTATTCGTAAGCGCCAATCTCACCAATCAAGAAACGTGGGTTCTCGCTTTCGTCAAAGCTTTGGAGGATTGTCAGCTTAACAAACTTACATGTTACTGGAGTATTAAATACAATTGGGAATGGAGTATCATCATCATAGGTTGAGGTTGCAGTGGCAGTACCCATGTTTGTCCATGTCTTACCGTCTAAGCTGGTAGCTACAGCCACCTTCTTCACACCATATCCGTAGCTTGTGTAGTTGCAAAGGATACCAACACCAATCAGTTCCTTTGTGCTATTGAATGCCATTGTAAACTCTGGTTCATAATAGGTATATGAATACACATAGGTGTTGTTATCGCCATCATTCAACTTTGCTGCATTAGAACTGCTGAGTGTAGTTGACATCTGATATTCGTTCAAGGCAATCTGCTTGTCTGCATTGAGCGTACCAGATGCATTGATGTTATCGAAGGTGAAGTTAGTTGTAACCAATACCTTCGTGTTTGTCTTTGCTGTTTCAGCTCCATCAACACTCTTCATAACAACAGATGTCACACCGTTCTTCAACATTGTCAGATTCTTGAGTGCATCGCCATTGACCAACTTAACAGTGATGGGTTCAGAGGTTAGCTGTCCCTTTGCGATGGTAACAGATGTCTTGTTAAGACGGATTGCGTCAGTGCTCATCACCTCTCGCTACTGTTAGCCTCAACACCGT
>BNJU01000689.1_pt1 | contig 23066 bp, 34 predicted proteins | sample 8539281 | NCBI WGS metagenome assembly BNJU01 (sample SAMD00202456, study PRJDB9452) | human saliva metagenome | isolation source: human saliva | place: Japan
ACCATAACAAAAAAAGAAAAAAATAAAACGAATAAACTCCCTTATAGATTGTACTGATCCATAAGGGAGTTTTTTTATTATAGTCTTAACGAACTGATGGTAGCAAGATCTTTGATAACAATAGCGGTATCAAATCTCACCTCAAATAGAATCAGCGATTCTCCTGCGTAATCTATTGTCTTTTTATAATCTGGAACCTTTGCAATGAAATGTGCTGCCATATCAAATATAGTTTTCGAACTTCTTTTTGCGAGACCTTTGGCTTTTGACATGCTGGTTTTCCAGTGTGGGGAATAGTGGTAAAGGCAATCGAAGGATTTTCTTCTATTTCCTTGACCTTGTCATTATCTTTAAAGGACGAAAAATAAAGAATGTTTTCACTAGGGTCGAAATAGAAATTAACGATTCTTACATTAGGAATGTTACTTACAGAAGTTGCCAAAGGCCATTTCTGTTTGTTCTGCCATTATTCTCAAAAATTCTGTTTTCGTGTTCATTTTCAAAGCCTCATTTCCTTAGATTAATTATATCTGAAAGCCTATAAAATGTCAGTAGAGAAAATGAAAGCAAAGTGTTTCTTTAAGATTAAAACAGATTGAAAGCAAGTCATATCTATAGTACAATGAAAATATAAATGTTTGAAAAAAATTAATTTAGAAAAGGAAAACAGAATGCACGAAACACATTCTCTCCGTGAGCGATTCCTTGTTTTCTTCAAGATTTTTGTGCCCATACTGATTTATCAGTTTGCCAACTTCTCGGCAGCCTTTGTGGACACTACCATGACTGGTCAATACGATACCCTACACTTGGCGGGGGTAGCCATGGCAACGAGTTTATGGAGTCCTTTTTTCACCTTTTTAACAGGTATCGTCTCTGCCCTAGTTCCTATTATCGGACACCATCTAGGGGCAGGTCGCAAGGACCGAGTGGCACCTGATTTTTATCAATTTCTTTATATGGCTTTGGGCCTATCACTTATCCTTTTTCGCCCTCGTTTTTCTAGGAGCACCCTTGGTTTTGAATCATTTAGGTTTAGAGACTTTGGTCAGAAAGGTTGCCCTTGGTTACCTACGCTTTCTAAGTCTTGGGATTATCCCCCTTCTACTCTTTAGCGTGGTTCGCTCCTTTCTTGATGCCCTTGGACTCACGCGCCTTTCCATGTACCTCATGCTTTTACTTCTACCACTAAATGGTTTCTTCAATTTCCTCCTCATCTATGGCATTGCTGGTTTACCAGAGTTAGGGGGAGCTGGAGCTGGGCTTGGAACTTCATTGGCTTACTGGGCCCTTCTCCTTATTTCCATCGCGGTTATCAGAAAGCATAAAAAGATTAAGCCCTACCACATTGAAAAGGTTCAACCCCTTGATAAAGCAGCTCTGCTTGACGCCCTTAAACTAGGTCTCCCTATTGGTGGAACGGTCTTTGCGGAAGTCGCCATCTTCTCAGGTGTTGGTCTGGTTATGTCTAAGTATCCGTCACTAGTGATTGCTAGTCACCAGGCGGCCATGAATTTCTCAAATCTCATGTATGCCTTTCCTCTCAGCATTTCCAGTGCCATGGCTATCATTATTTCCTACGAATTTGGGGCCAGACGCATGGATGCCGTCAAGAGCTACAGCAAACTAGGTCGCCTGACAGCCCTTGGATTTTCTATCTTTACCTTGATTTTCCTCTACTTCTTGCGCTATGATTTGGCTGAACTTTATGGTCATGAACCTGAATTTTTGAGGATGACAGCCATTTTCATGACCTATAGCCTCTTCTTTCAAGTGGCAGATGTCTTTGCGGCTCCGCTTCAAGGAATCCTGCGTGGCTATAAAGATACCAAGGTACCTTTTTATCTCGGTGTCCTAACCTACTGGGGCATCACCCTCCCAGTTGGCTTCTTGCTTGAAAAAGTCACTGGACTTGGTCCCTATAGTTACTGGATTGGCCTGATTGCCAGTCTTATCGTCAGTGGTCTCTGTTACCAATGGCGCTTAAATAGAATCGTTAAACGTTACGAATCACATCCTTGATCTACCTGAAGCAGTCTCATAAGACTGCTTTTTCTCTCTCAAATCTTAAAAAGCCTCCTGCATATTGAAAACAGATTAACTGTTATCAATCACAGAAAACTTCTTTTTATGAGTGATACTTTAAATTCAGACTCACCTGACATATCGCCAAACTGGATTAATTAATGAAAACATAGATGTTTAATATTGAAAAAGGTCGCTTCTTTATCCTGAATGGTTAGGTCACATATTATGTTAGTTTTAAAAGGCTTTTTATCTTATATACATCTTCTTTTTGTCACATAAAAAGAGGTTGAGGGCCAGGGTCACCAACCTCTCTTTTAGCTTTTACTAATTCCTTCAGAATACCTAATCAGTCCACTTGATCAAGCAAGTAAGCATAGCCTCTTTTGCCATGTCAGCTTTAGGTACAAATCGTGTCGCTACCCCATTGATACAGTAGCGTAAACCTCCCTTGTCACTTGGCCCATCTGGAAAGACATGCCCAAGATGAGAATCTCCTACACGACTACGAACCTCAATACGATCCATATTGTGAGAATGGTCTTCCTTGTAGTTGGCTACCTCGGGGACTTATGGGACGAGAGAAACTTGGCCAGCCACAGGCTGAATCAAACTTGTCCTTGGATGAAAAAGAGGGCTCACCAGTCACTACATCAACATAAATCCCTGGTTCAAAAAACTGATTCCAAAGTGGGACTCGTAAAGGCCCGTTCTGTTCCATTTCTCCTGAGTCACAGCATAAGCTTCTGGACTCAGACTTTACTTTAAGCTCCTCCCTGACTTGGTTTGTGATAAGAACTTGAATCAATGACAGGATTAACCGCCTGATTAACATTAATATGGCAGTAGCCATTAGGATTCTTCTTGAGATAATCCTGATGATAATCCTCAGCAGGAATAAAGTGTTGCAATGGCAACAACTCAACTGCCAAAGGCTGACCGTATTGCTCAGATATTTCTTGGAAAACTTGCTCGATGATTGGCAAGTCATTTACATCAGTATAGTAAACACCCGTACGGTACTGGGTTCCCACATCATTGCCCTGTTTGTTTTTGCTTATAGGATTGATGATACGGAAGAAATGTAGCAAAATCTCTCGCAATGACACTTTGCTAGCATCATAGGTCACCTGAACAGTTTCAGCGTGGCCCGTCTGACCGATGAGCTCATAGCGAGTCGTCTCACTACGACCATTGGCATAACCTGAAATGGCATCTAACACACCAGGCACACGAGAGAAGTACTCTTCCACACCCCAGAAACAGCCACCAGCAAGATAGATCTTATGATTATTTAGATTTGACATTTTTAACACTCCCTTCACTAGATACTTGCATCTCCACGCCTTAAGTGTAACGCTTTTTGGGAGATTTCGCACTTATGGTGACTTGGAGAGACAAAAAAATCCCACCACATTGTGATAGGATTTTATGTTTATTCCATTTCGAATCTTTCGCTCTTAATCTTATCTGGTAAGACGAGAGACAAGAGGATACACAAGATGGCTGGTATCAACCATGGCAATGATGCTCCTGACAATGGTAGGAAGTTAATAAGGGCATTGAGTCCTGCAAGTTTGAACTGGCTGCCAATTACACTAAGTAAAGCGATATGCGTCACTACAGCAACTGTAATTTGCATACCAGGTTTAGACAAGGCCACAAACTTATTAGCAATCACAATCATGACAATCGTGATTGTAATTGGGTAAAGAATCAACAGTACTGGTACTGAGAAATGCAATGATATTATTAAGTCCCAAATTGGCAATCGCAAACCCAACAAGAGTGAAGACAATAGCATAGGTTTTGTATGAGACTTGTGGGAAGGCCTTGTTAAAGAACTCACCGGTCGCCACAATCAAGCCTGCTGTTGTCGTAAAGCACGTCACTGTTACCATAACTGCTAGGAAAATCTGTGAAATCGGACCAAAGATAGCCTGAGTTGCATTCGATAGAACAGCTGCTCCAAGGTTAGCACCTTCTCCCAAAGTTGATGTATCAAGTGGGAAATGGTTCCCCAAGAATGCTAGACCTAAGTATAAACCTGAGAACATCAATCCAACCAGAATACCTACAACCCAAATGGTTGAGATGTACTCTTTTTTAGATTTAAAGCCTAATTGATTGAGGGTTACTACTGCCACCACACTAAAGGCTACCGAAGCCAAGGCATCTAAGGTATTGTACCCTTCCAAGAAACCATTACCAAAGGCTGAGGCTTTATAAGCTTCTGTTGCAGTATGTGTGCTATGACCACCATATTTAAAGGCACCAACTACAATCAAAATAACGATTAATAGAGCGAAAATAGGTGTCAGGATTCGACCAATACTATCTAAAATCTTAGAAGGATTCATTGCAATCCATAAAGCCAAGGCAAAATAAACGGCTGTGAAGGCAAGTAACCATAGACTAGTATGACTATTACCGACCATTGGTGCAATACCAATTGAAAAAGCTGTCGCTGCTGTCCTTGGAATGGCAAAGAATGGTCCAATAGACAAGTAAAGCACTGCCAAGTATAACAAGGCAAACTTAGGTGAGATTTTTTGCGAAATCTCGTGAATATACCCCTTCGGATTTAGAGTCCCAATAATAAGTGTTAGAATTGCAATTCCGACACCAGATAGGACAAAACCGGCAATGGCTGGCCAGAAATGACCTCCAGATTCAAAGCCTAGCTGAGGAGGGAAGGTTAGGTTCCCCGCTCCAAAGAACATACCAAACAGCAAAAGGGCTGTAAGGCCTCCTTTTTTTAACATAGGTAACTCCAATCTAAAAACAAACAAGACATCATCTCCCAAAAGGATAAAGGGCTTGTTTATTACTATTTTTAGTCAACTTAACTTAGTATGACATGATTAATTTGAAAGTTCAAGCTATTGAAACTTATTCAGAAAGGTTTTTTTAAAATTGCAAATTTTTCTGTATCATTATACGAAAAAAACTAGACAAGATTCATCATCTATCTCGTCTAGTTTGATACTTTTGATTATGGGTGACTGACAATCAATTCAAGCTCTCCCTTAATTTGCCATGTTTCAACATCACTAGGAAGAATAAAGTGGCTTCCTTTTGCAATTGGGTATTCTTGACCATCGACTAGGAGACTTCCTTGACCGTCAAGTACACTAAACAAACTGTAATCAGCAGTCTTTTCAAAATCAGCTTTACCTGAGATTTCCCACTTATAAACAGCAAAGAAATCACTAGCGACTAAAAGCGTTGATTTGAGATCATCTACTTTTGTTGTGACTGGGCGACTATTGGCAGGTTCTCCAATAGTAAGCACATCAATCGATTTTTCTAGATGGAGCTCACGTAAGTTCCCTTGGTCATCCTTACGGTCAAAATCATATACACGGTAGGTCGTATCACTAGATTGTTGGGTTTCAAGAACCATGATTCCTGCACCAATAGCATGCATGGTACCGCTTGGCACATAGAAGAAATCTCCTGCTTTAACTGGAACTTTTGTCAAGAGATTTTCCCAATCCTTACTTTCAATTTGTTGGCGCAATTCTTCTTTTGATTTAGCATTGTGACCATAAATGATTTCTGCACCTGGTTCAGCAGCAATGATATACCAACATTCTGTTTTACCAAGCTCACCTTCATGTTCAAGTCCATAAGCATCATCTGGATGGACCTGAACCGAAAGCCAGTCATTGGCATCCAAAATCTTAGTTAAAAGTGGGAAGACAGGTTCCTGACGATTTCCAAACAATTCACGATGCTCTGCATAAAGCACATCTAAAGTTTGCCCAGCGTAACGACCATTCTTAATCGTCGATACACCATTTGGGTGAGCTGAGATAGCCCAGTACTCTCCAACATGGTCGCTTGGTATGTCATAGCCAAAGACATCACGTAAATGCGTACCACCCCAGATTTTTTCTTGCATAACAGATTGTAAAAACAATGGTTCAGACATAATATTCTCCTTATTCTAGGAACAGAGCCTCAGAGTCTCTGGAAAATTTTAGAAAAGATGACTATCAGTGATAGATTCGTAGATGGATAAATTCCACATATGTCTTTAAAATCACATGAAAGTCACTAGTCCTTTTTATTTACCAAAATTTTAGACAAGTTCTTATGATTGTTTACCTCAATTATAAGCATAATTTGTGAAAAATTCAACAAAGTCTTAAAGAAATCATAATATTTTTGGCTTAATGTCTTTAAGTTATCCCATAATCTAATTTACTTTTAAAAGTCTAGCTCACTCCTCATTTTTCTGGATGAACTTGATTGAAATTAAAGGCTTTTTATCCTATAATACTAGTGATACTGTGAAAGGAAACTTATCAATGAAATTCTACTCCTATGACTATGTGCTAAGTCAGATTAGCCAACAAAAACTGGGTTATGGTTGCCATTGCTGCAGGACTTATTTTAGTGACTGGCGTGTTTTGCTTTTAAGGCCTTCAAAGAACGCCATGATACTAAGTTTCGTGAACTCTCTATCATTTCTATTTTAACCTTAGTTGCTGTGGTTCTAATTGCTATCAGTAATTTCCAAACTAATCAGACCAATGATAACCAGTTCCGAGCATCTCTTCATTTTATTGAAGTCATCTCGAAACAGTTAGACGTCAAGAAAGAAAATGTCTATGTCAATACTTCTGCAGCCACTGATGGAGCTATCGTAAAAGTTAAAGACAACTACTACCGTGCCATTGCAAGTTCGGATCCTGATAGCTACTTGCTAGAACAAATAAAACTTTACAAGTCTGATGTTGAACTCGTGGAGGTTAAAAAATGACATCTTTTTATCTTACTGTTGCAATTAAACTAGCTTTGGGGCTTATTTCACTCGTCTTTGTTATCAATTTAACAGGTAAAGGAAACCTAGCACCTAGCTCAGCTACTGACCAAGTACAGAACTTTGTTCTTGGTGGAATCATTGGCGGTACAATTTATAGTAGTAACGTTTCCATCCTTCAGTACATTGTTATCCTGGTTATTTGGACTATTTTGATCTTACTTCTTAAATGGCTCAACACCAATATTCGCTTCTTCAAACATTTGATTGACGGTAAACCAACTGTCATCATCAAACATGGTCAACTAGATCCTGAAGCTTGTCGCTCTAAAGGACTTTCAGCCTCTGATGTCGCTTTAAAATTACGTTCCCAAGGAATTTTTCAACTCAAGGAAGTTAAACGGGCGGTGATTGAGCAAAACGGTCAATTGATTGTGGTTCGTGTAGGTGATGAAAATCCTAAATACCCAATTGTCACAGATGGTGTCGTTCAATTAGAAATTCTTGACAGTATCGGAAAATCCGAAGCATGGTTAAATGACGAACTTACTAAAATGGGATATGACAACATTTCAGATATCTTCATCGCTGAATACGATAAAGGAAACATTAATGTCGTGACTTATTAAACAAATCACTTGCATTACCGTTTAATATTGTCTACAATGGTCTCATCATAAAAAGGAGGTTCTACTATGGGAATCGAAGATAAATTGAATCAAGCTAAAAGGCGCTCTTAAAGAGGGACTGGTAAACTGACTGGCGATAAAAAGACTGAAATCGAAGGTGCGGTTGAAAAAGTTGTATCTAAAGCAAAAGATAGCCTCGAAGACATTAAAGGTAGCGTTGAAGGTGCTGTTGAAGGTGCTGTTGAAGGCCTTAAAAATAGCTTTAAAAAATAATAAAAAACTGTATCTGTTCATCAGATACTTTTTTATGCTTTAAATGATAGAGCTAAAAAAAGACAGTTCTGGAATACAGAAACTGTCAAATGATTTTTAAAGCACTTAAACTATCTTTTGCTTAAAATAAACATGTCAAAGTCGTGATAAGTCCAAAAACAATACCAGGAGCATTGGCTGCTGCAAGTGGTAAATCACGTTCTTTCTTGAAAAGACCATAATAAACCCAAAGGCTACAGTTAATAGCTGCAACGAGGGGTTGGATAAAGTTTCCTTTATGACCTGCCAAGTTGTCCATGATTTGTGGGATATAAGAAACATACATCAATACTGACATACATGTTGCTACCCAACCGACGATTTTTCATTTGTTTGTCATTCATAGCCAAACTCCTTTATTAAAAATGCGAACGTATATTCTTATAATATCAAAGCAATTGTATCCTAAAAACTAATGATTACAAGCTTTTTCAAAACTTATATTTATTTTTTTATTCATCCTCATATAATCATGAAATGATATAGAAAAAGAACAGTAGTTTACTCCGGAAAGACAGATAACTACTGTTCTTTTTATCTTATTTTTGAGACTTTCCTTGACCTTTTAATGAAAACGATGTTGTCATGAGTACAGCCCCTAACGCGCCTAGTCCCAAGCTACTCACCTCGCCGGTATTGGGTAGGCTTGATTTACTTGTTTGGTTCGTTTGTGAACTTTTATCAGACTGGCTAGCCTTAGAGTTTGTATTTTATTTTTGAGCAAGATTAGTTTGTAAAACTGATCTACCCAAGATTAAGCTAGCTACTAGGACTGCCCCCGCTTTTTCCCATTTTGATGATTTCTTAATGGCATACCATTCCTGTGTTTATTTGGTATGTTTGTATGTCATCTGTTAAACCTCCTACTTACTTTTGTGATGACTCTATTAAACACAATAAACCTAAGATAAGACTTAAAGAGAAGTTAACCTTCCCTTAAAGTGAAAAAATCACCAAGATATTGGGAGCTTTTGATCTCTAGGATAGACCACTCTAAATCCTTCTATAATGACTAGACTGACCTGACTAAAATTCAGTCCATCCCTATGCAACCATTTGCTAAAGAAGTTTTCATGAATATTTTGCCAGTAAGCTAGGCTTCGATCTTCTTCACCTTCTTTGTAAGCATGGTCAACGCTGACTTGTTTAAAAGGAAGAACCACAACTTTAGTTGTTTCAATAATACAAACGGTATTTTACTTGAGCAATGGGACCTAGCTAACCGCATATAAGGCAAAAGGTGAGCTAGTTACTGTCTTTTGTACCACCAAAACCAAATTGCGAAATAGTCTATCTCTACTCCAAATATCAAAAAATGGTAGACCAAAAGGGCTCTACCATTTTCATCTTAATACTTAGAATGTTTGTAACCGTAAAAGGCATAAATAGCCGAACCAACTAGCACTGCTATGCCAAAGGCTAACCAGGTTTGCCAACTGTACTGACTCATAAATGATAGACATACAATAATCGAAAGGATTGGTAAGACTGGAACAAATGGAACCTTAAATTCACCCTTTTGTGGCAAGCCCTTGTCTTTACGAAGAATAATGAGGGCAATAGCCAAGAGGACCAAATAAGCCAAGGTCGCAATGTTAACCAAGGATGCCATATTGGCCAAGGAGAAAACACCTGCTGAGATGGCTGAAAGGATACCAGTCAAAAGTGTCGCATGATGTGGAACCTTATGGGTCTTTGAAACCTTTTGGAAAGTTTGTGGAAGAAATCCATCACGCGCCAAGCTATAAACCATGCGACTAAGGGCATAGGCCATGGAAATACATACGGTAATCAAGGTCATAATGGCAACTACCGATACATAATTGGCTGCCCATGGCACACCAATGTAACGAAGGGCATAAGCTACGGCATCGTCGACATTTAACTTCGTATAGTGGACAACTCCCGTCAAGACTAATGAAACAACTGCATAAAGTGAAGCGACGATAATCAAAGCGAGAACAATACCTCGAGGAACATTCTTTTGCGGTTCCTTAATCTCATCTACTGTCATAGAGATGGATTCAAATCCAAGAAAACCAAAGAACATGAGAGAAGCACCTGCTATAATCCCCGTCTTACCACCATAAATTTGACCAAAGCCAAATGGTGCAAAGTTAGCCCAGTTGTCTGGATTCAGATGGAAAAGACCAACCAGGATGAAAACCGCCAAGGCAGAGAACTTAAGCACCACTAGGAGTGAGTTCAAACGAAGAACTTGTTTAGAATCCATGAGGAGGAGAGCCGTCACAAGCACCAAAACCAAGACTGGCAATAGGTCAATATAGGGTCCCTTGACTCGGATTAAAAGGGCCACTGATAGCCTTGGGGAGCTGTAGACCAAAGCTCGCTAAGAGCCCCTTGAGGTAGGCTCCCCAACCAGAGGCAACACTAGACACGGCGTTCATGAAAACGATCATTGTAAGCCATCCGCCCATCCAAGCAGGGTACTCACCCCAAGAAGCATAGAGATAACCATAAACGCCACCGGCGGATGGATAGCGTGAGGCAAACTCAGCAAAGAAAAATAGCCGACATACCCACACAAACGGCTGAAATCAAAACCGAAATAATCAGGGCTGGACCTGCCAAGGTTGATGCTGCGGTACCAGTAATGGTAAAGATACCGGTTCCGACCATGGCACCAATCCCCAAGAGGACGACATCCCTAAGGGTCAGATGCCGTTTCATCTCGGTTTGAGCCAAACCAACATCCTTTTTACGAAAAATACTCATTTTTATACTCCATTTTCTGAGAAATACCGCACTATTATACCATACTACAGGACAAAAAAATAGAGCTATTTCTGTGTTTTTATACCTCTATTAATAAAAAGCATATTCAAGATTAAGATTTCGTAACAAGTATTTTCTAACGTGTGGCCTATATCTGTCAAAAACCGACTGCTCAAAACTTTGCTTTAGTCGTCCATTATTTTGCAGTTTTAGTAAATTGGGATCATTTAAATTAGAAAACACTATGAAACTGAACAGGGTTTCAAATCTCAAGTTCTAGCTTTCATTTAGAATTTATCTACTAACTGGTCTTAGGATAGAAAAAAATAACAAGATTTTTTTCAATCCTGCTACTTTTTGTCTTATCATTTTGATAATGTTTAGTCATAGTACAGCCAATCGTCAAGCTGACTGACTAAAATTAAAAGTGATTACTTGTCACCAAAAAAACTTTGAAGCGACCCTTCTGTTTGGATGTCTTTATCCCTGCTGGTGCAACAATTTGACCAAATGGCGCTTGAGCACGGAGTTTCCAGTTAGCTTTGTGATATATGTTAATTGTTAAAATTGTTAAGTTTATTTGTAATAACATTGATTACAAATAAACTATTATAGCTGATTTTTAAAATGTAATGTCAATAGTTACGACTAAAAAAATCACTAATTATTACTATTTTTTTCTTACCGAGTCAAAAATACCATCCTTATCCTCGAAACTGTTAACGCATTAGAAGATAACCATTTGACCTCAGCTCCACGATTATTAGCACGCTCTGCAATAGCAATCAAATCTCCCTTGTTTGCCACTTCAAGGACGTAGTAAGCAAGACCAGGCATATCTTCTGTCATGTTTTGACTAAGTTTTTCCACCCTCATCTCATTGACAGCAAGTGGTGATGGTAATCACCTGAAGCAATCCAACTAGCACTTGGAATGCTAAACTTATCTGCTAGCTCCAAAAACATCCTGATAGAAAGTCGTTGCTAGCTGACTATCTTTGACCAATAAATGAATATGCCCCATGCGAGTATCCTTAGCTATCACAAAAGGCTCAACCTTGCGTCCCATCTCGTAAATTTCTTGAGCTGATAGTGCTTCTGTGACACCAACGATGCGACCATCCTCACGAATATCCCATTCAGTAACAGTTTTATCTCTGTAGAGCTCAATACCATTGCCTTCGAGGTCTTCCAAATAAAGAGCTTCACTATAACCGTGGTCAGCTGCACCGACAAAATGGATAGTCCAGCTCAGCAATATGTTTGAAAACATCTCACAAATCTTCGCGAGATGGCAACATAATTGCCATATGGTAGAGACCATAACTAGACTTGACCGCTTCCTCACGATTGGTTTCAATCAAGTGAACTAGCGGCTTGTTTCCAGCACCCAAAAACAACTTTCTGTTGCAGTTTGAGATAGGATTTCAAGTCCTATAACCTGTGTATAAAAGGCTGTCTGACGTGCCAAGTCCTTCACATTGAGTACCGCTTCTGCGAGGTAAATCTTACTATTGTAGTCGTATGTCATATGATTTTCTCCTTTGTTGTAATCATATGAAATTACATTATAACTCTTTTTCTATTGTCACATCAATCATTACAACTCGGAAATCTAAAAAGAAACCGAAAAACTTTCGATTTCTTATAGTTTAAAATCTAAAAATCAAGCTCCAGTTTCTTTCCAGTTGGCCTTAGCATCCTTTAAAATACCAGCCAAAGTTTTCTTTTCGAGTTCTTTTTCCATTGCCATTTGAACGTCTTCTAGGCTCTGATCCAAAATCCCATGGATATTACGTCCTACTGGACACGCTGGATTAGGATTGTCATGAAAACTAAAGAGTTTGCCACTTGGACCGATGCTATCCACCGCACGATAAACCTGTAAAAGGTTAATCTCCTCTGGTGCCTTGGCTAATGTGGCTCCTCCACTTCCCCTTTGAACTGAAATCAAGTCTGCTTTCTTCAGTTGCGACAAGGTTTTGCGGATAATAACTGGATTAACCCCCACACTGCCTGCCATTAAATCACTGGTTAGCTTAGTTTCATTTCCCTTATTTTGTGCTATAAGGGTCAAAATATGGACAGCTATGGTAAAGCGACTTGGAATTTGCATATCAAGAACCTCTCATTCATCTTTTTCTTTTCAATCAATTATAACAAAACCAACGTTGTAAAACAAGGAGTTACAACAACTTAAAGAGTTAGTCTTACACTAAAAAAATAGAGCCATCGTAGACTCTATTCTTTTTGTATTTTGATAATAACTAACTAGACTAATAATACATAGTATTCTAGCCTATTGAGGTTCTAGATTTGGTCTTTTGTTCTTACGAACACCTTGTCCTTCGATATGTTGTTTGATTAGTTCCACTACTTCATCATTGGTTGGTAAATCCGAGTGTTGAGCATCTTCACCTGTAACAGTGATTTCAGTATAACTTTTTGCCTGATTCTGATAGATATATTTCCCAGCGGACACACTAGCATCGGGAACCAATTCGTCCGAATCATAGGTGATGGTTCCCAGCTACCGAATAGACATGTAGGGTAGACGGAATATTCTCCTTAGCAGCTATAAAGTCTGCTAGCATGACTGATTTATTTTTTATATTGGTTTCAGTGAAATTATAGGGCGTTCCGATAGTCATCAAAGAATTTATCTTTGACATCGTAGTCGCTAAGATAATTTTTCAATAAAAAGCCGTATAAATCAAGCCACCATTTGAATGTCCCCAACCCTTTAAAAATTATTGAAATTGTATTTATTCTGCAAGGCTTCAAAGGCCTGATTCATCATCTTAGCTTGTTTCTTGATATTGCTATAGCCATCTTTGTTATTTTCAAATCCTATAACAATGACTGGTTCGTTGTCCTTAGCTTTGATTTTACCCTCAAAGGTGATACGCCCATTATTCCAAACCTTAACCTTGAGGAGGCTATGCTTGACACCACGACGGTCTTGATTAAGCTTACGTACTAGGCCATCAAATCTATTTTCCGTAGCGGAGCTCCCTGGAATCATGATAATGGGAGACAATTTTGAATTATAGAAAGTCTCTATTTCCTTGACATTTTTCCTAGTCCAACTATAGGATGGGACGGCTAGCCCAATAAGAAAGAGAGCAACAAGGATAAAGACCAACTTAGTTTTTTTATTTAGTTTCAAGGCTTTCTCCTTCCTCTTTTAGACCGTGTTGTACCTTATTAGACAGACGCACAAATGGAATAAAGATAAGAATGTCAACTGCAAAACAGAGCAGACTAATTGCTAGAGCTCGTAAACTACCCCCAGTTCCGATAAAGGCGAAAAGAAGACTTGGTGTACCATCTGGAACTGGATAAACCGCAGCTGGCATAAGATGAATAGCCAAGGCCACCGCAGCAATACTCATATTGATCATAGGTGCCAATAGGAAAGGAACCAGATAAACTAAATTAAGCAAGACTGGTATCCCCACCATAAATGGAGCCCCATTGTTAAAGAGACTAGGAAAGACACTTAGAAGACTCACCTTCTTATCCTTATAACTGGTTGATGCTAAAAGCAGAGCCACCAAGAGGGCTAGCCCTGAGCCAATGCCAGCAACCAAGCCATAACTATGATAAAGATTTGTTAGTGTGTAAAGGTGGGGAAGCCCAGTCGTCGTATGATGGGAAACAGCATAGGTCAAATTTTCCAAGGCAAAACTATCCTCGGCAATTGAATTTAGGGCAAAAGCCTGACTATTTCCAATCCAAGCAGAAAAAGTGTTCAAAAGTCCCATCATAAAGGTTGAGAACAGGTGATTATCAGTTACAGTAAAGGTAGAGGTAACCTGCCTAATCGTCAGAAAAACATTATCTTGCTCTCCAATCACAAAGAGAATGTTAAGTCCAATAGCTAAAATGAGTGACAAAAAAATGGGACGGACGGTCTTTGGTTGATAAATATAGTCCTTGTCCACAATCTGATCATCACTAGCTCTTGAAAAGCGAAAAATCTGGCCAACCAGATAGCCCACAAAGATAGCCAACATAATGTTGATTGAAGCCGGTAAATTGATACGAGTCAAAACACCATCGTTTAGCGGTGACAGCAACAGCTCCTGCGATCCTATAATTAAGCTAACCAAAAGGGATGTCACACCAGCTGTACCAGTACTTCTACCATAGTGACCAGCTGTGTATTTTCCTGCAAAGTAGGTTGATAAGGGCCCAGCTAAGCCACCAAGAAAGTTGGAAAGATTAATGAGCACCTGCCCAGTTATCTTAAAGGCCGGTAACCAGTCAGAAACTGAAAACAATTGGTTAATATAACCAAGCTCTGAAAAGACAGATAGTGAAATCACCCGAATAATTCCTGAAAATAGGAAAAAGGGAAAGAGCGAAACCAAGGTTTTCTGCGTAATTTGGACGAAGCCTCGCTCACGAAACCAGAGAAACCTCTGGACCAAATAGTTTGTCATAAAAGACTCCTAGTAAAAGGCAAAATAAACTTTACATTCAACGTTTTTCTTCATTATAACACAAAGAGAGAGGCCTTACCTTAATCCTGGGTTACAGCACACACTATCAGAATTTAGTCACCACCATTTTCATGATTTCTTGAAAAAAATTTAAGAAATATTTGAGAATTTCTTGATGTTTATTTGATGACTTTATACTACAATAAAGATGAAAAAGAAAGCGGTATCAAATAAGCGAAAAGGAGGCTTATCATGAAAAAAAGGTACTTGAGGTCAGACATCTGACTAAACGTTACGGCCAACACCTAGCACTCGACAATGTAAACCTGACCTTAGAAAAAGGGTGAGGTCTATGGCCTTATCGGAAGAAACAGGGGCAGGTAAGACAACACTGATTAAAGTCATCACTAAAACTCATCCGCCCTAGCCAAGGCAGTGTTTCCCTCTTCCACTCTACCTCCAAATCAGAGTGGACTCACGCACTGAAACGTGTTGGTTCTGTGATTGAAACACCAGTTGCCCTGAATCATCTCAATGCACGTCAAAACCTACGTTACTACTGCAAGATTCATCACGTTCCAAATCCTGACAAGGTCATTGATGAAATCCTTGATACAGTTGGACTTGGACACACTGGTAAGAAAAAATTTCGTAGTTTCTCACTGGGTATGAAGCAACGTCTAGGTATCGCTATTGCACTGATTGCAAAACCAGACCTACTTATTTTAGATGAACCGATTAATGGTCTCGACCCAGTTGCTATCAAAGAATTCCGCCAAATGATTAAAAAATTGAGCGAAGAGCAAGGTATGACAGTTCTCATCTCTAGCCATATCTTGTCTGAACTCTATCAAGTTTCAACCCGCTTTGGCATTATTGATCACGGTCACATCATCCGTGAAATCACTAAGGACGAATTCGAACATCTCAGCGAAGACTATATCGTTCTTAAAACTAACCAATTAGCCCTGGCTAGTCGCATTCTCCAAGACCAACTCCATCAACACTTCAAAGTGGTTAACAGCGACAATGAAATTCATATTTTTGACAAATCCCATGTTATAAAGGCAATTGTCAAAGAGCTGGTTAAACAAGAAGTTGACATCGATGAAATTTACTACAAACGTCAAGACTTAGAAAACTACTTCACACAACTAGTAGATTCAGAAAGGAGGTAGAGCCATGTTACACACTATTCACGCCGATTTCTATCGACTCTTCCGTTCTAAAGGATTTTGGATTTCTGAAATTATCCTAGCCCTAAACATTATTTCTGGTGTCCTATTGGGAGGCACAGGGCATGTAGGCGTAGAAACTGGGGCAAAACAAGCCGTTAAAAGCGCCTCTTCGTGGACTGGTGTCGGATCACTGATTAATTACTCTAGTAGTATCTCCATGACAGTCCTCTTCACTTTAATTGTGGTCTCTATCATTTTGGGTGTTGATTTAGCACAAAAATTGTACAAGAATAATCTCACCTCTGGCATTTCACGGAGCGGGTTCTTCTTCGCCAAGGCAACCGTCATTGTAGCTATCACTTTAGGACAACTCCTCCTGTCTTACGGCCTTGCCTTTGTTCTAGGTACTCTTTGCCACGGTCTTGGAACTGTACCTGATCACTTTGTTAGAAACTTTGCCTTAACTTTCCTTCTCCAATTCTTGTGTAATCTAGCTTGGGTAAGTCTGACCACGGTTGCCCTCTACCTCACACATTCTATCGTGACAACCTTTGTGACTTACACCCTTGGTTTAGTAGCTTTAACCGTACCAGCAGCAATCTTCCCTAAAGTAGAAATTTTGAAATACTTGTCACTCAACTTTAATTACGGCATGACTGCAGATAAAACTATCATTCAAAATACTGCAATCGTGGCAGTAGGATTTATCCTAGCATTTCACAGCTTTTGGGCTTGATTACCTTTTGAAAAACAAGATTTATGAGAACAAAAATAACATCGTGCACACGCTCGATGTTATTTTGATTTCTTGTTATCATTCGTTGATTTTCACAAATGCTTTATTTGAGTTTCCAAATCCAGCATCAACTTTTAATTTCAAATTAGTATCAGAGATTGTATCTGGATTCAAATCAAAAACAACATTACCAGTCACTTCATTTTCTGGATTAACACTGGTAAAGAAAAGATTTGCATCATCATTTGCATAGATTCCTGCTGTTGAATCAGTTTTATACTCTGTTTTATCTTTAACTAGCTTAAAGTCAGAATCAGATACTGTAATAGCCTTAGTACCGTTATTTTTTACAGTTACGTTTAGAATAAGATATGAACCTTTTGCATTCATACCAAATTGCCACCTACATTTTGTACGACTTCTTTAGTATGAATTGTGTATTCTACATCTGCAATCTTTAAAAGTTTCGACATCTTATAAGTAGGAATGTCCTTACTTTTTTTATTTTTTTCTTATTTTTAAATCCAAAAATAACATTGCTATATTGATAATCATTATCAGTTTTTGCAGAAGCACTTGTTTGGTTCATTAGAGAAATAACAACTGCACCGACTAAGAACCCAGATAGAACGATACATTCTAAAAATTTTTACAATGAAAACTAAATTATTTTTATATTGCAATTCTCTAATTTTTTTATTTTTTTCCCTCAAAGTTGCAAAAAGATTATAAAAAAACATAAAGTTTATGCTTTCATAATCTCACTGTTAAATAAAACCATTCATTCTCATAGGACAAATGCAACTCACCCTCTAAGACTTGGACTAAGTGTTCGGTGATATAAAGTCCAAGTCCAGAGGAATCCTCGGTGTCTGACAGGTTTTCAGAATAAAAGCGGGTCGTTAGTTGGTCTAGATGCTGTATCGTCTGTTGGACCATATTACTAACTGACAAATAAATGCCATCGTCCTTTTTCTGCAATGTCAGATGAGCTTGAGTCTTACCATGTTTTAGAACGTTACTGATAATATTCTGAAATAGACGTTCAAAAATATCAGGATCCATTTCGCATTGGATATCAGGGGTTACTTGAATATCTAGTGTAATCCCTGTCTCTTGAAACATGTCATAGTAAGGTAGGATAGACTTAACCACAAGTTGAGAAAAGTCCACATCTTGAAATTGTGGTTGGATGGCCCCCTCTGTTAATCGTCGATATTCCAACAAGGCTTCCAAACGCTTTGAAACAGTCAGTAGATTTTTAGAAATCTTCTCCATAGCCATATCATCTTCACTACTACTTCGAAGACTTTGCTGAGCATAGCCGCTCGCTACTGTTAGTGGTGTTCGTATATCATGGGCAATATTACTGATAGCCATATCCATGGTTTTCTTTTTCTTGGACAGCGACAAGCTTTAGTCTTTTTTCAATTTGGGTAAAGAGAGACTCAATCCGATTCGTTAGGGTAACCAATGATTTGGCTGGTTTTTCAAAGTAATTCGTCGATGACTTTCTTCAACTAGCTTTTCTTCAATCTGCTTTGAGAGAGATTTTACAGCCAAATAGTAACGAACTAGACAGGTAGTTACTCCCAGAAGAAGTCCTATCAATACAATAAGCAGTCCTTCCATCAGTCTTCTCCTTTAAGTCGCACACCTAAGCCCCAAATCGTTTCGATATACTCCGTACCCGCATCCACTTGGGCTAATTTCTTACGTAGATTACTCAACTGTGCATTCAATGTATTATCACATGATAGATAAGGGGCTTCCCAAACCGTCTCATAAAGGTCATCTTTAGTAAAAATTTTCTTTGGATTTTGAAGGAGTGTGTGGAAAATTTGAAACTCTTTCTTACCCAAACGAATGACTTTTCCCTGACAGGAGACTTCAAAACTGTCTGAGTTTATCGTGATATTTTTGACTTGATAGATGTTATCAGGCCTATCACTTCCCTTGCTGTGTTCACGTAGTTGAACCGAGACACGCGCATAAACTTCTTCAAGATCAAAGGGCTTAACGATATAATCATTTGCACCATCAAGTAAGTACTGGCTAATCAAGTGCTTGTCACCCAAGGCTGTCAGCATAATGACAGGAACAGAGCTTCTTTGCCTGATAAACTTAAGCACTTCTTCGCCACCCTTTACCCGGTAACATGATATCTAGGAGAACCAAATCAATCTCTTGACTTTGAAACACAAAGCTCTCCTTCGGTCCCAGAGTAGGCTTGGATAATATCATGTTCTTCAGAAAACAAGTTAAAAAGAATATTCTGGATATCCTCATTGTCTTCAATCTGTAAAATACGTGCCATGTCTTAATCCTCCAATGATACTACCAATTGTATACGCTCACTTTCTCTTTCATCTTAACAAAAAGCCAAATTAATGACAAGGTGAATTATGAGTTATTGATAGCATAAAAGGAAAAATAAAAACCGTAAGCCTTCACTTCCGAGACTGACGGTCAATTATTTATTAAGCAAAAGTCGTCACATCAGAAGCATTCAAACGAACAGACTCGAAACCTTCTTCATTGGACTTACCAAGAGCAATGAGCAAAACTGGTACATGACGGTCTTCATCAAGTCCAAAGGCTTTGGCGAGACCTTCTTTTTTATAGCCACCAATGGCATTAGTATCGTAACCATAAGAACGAGCGACCAACATCAACTGCATGGCAGCCAGACTAGCATCAATATGAACAATTTCATTCATCACTTCTCGTGGAGCATTGTCATACATTGGTACAATGCTTGATAGTTGCTTCTCCTTGACCTCTTCAGGCATTTTTCCTTGTGCAACAGCCTTACCATAGATTTCTTCAGCTCTTTCTTGGCTCTTCAAATCGGCAAAAATAAGGACCATGGCTGATGATGTTTCATTTTGCACCCCATTGAAGCTAACGAAAGGTGTCAATTTTTCCTTGCCCTCTTCGCTATCAACGACGACAAAACGCCAAGGTTGCATGTTGACTGATGATGGTGCTGTAACAGTCTTATCTAGGATTTCCAACAGTTCTTCTCGCGGAATCTTAACAGATGGATCAAAGTTACGAATGGAACGACGGTTATAAACGATATCTGAAAAATCATTACTTACTACAGGCATCTTATGTCTCCTTTTTTAACATTAGACGAAAATTAATATAATCAAAATTATAACACAAGACATTTTTTTATCAAAAATAATTGCTACAAAAAGTGCTTTAAAGATTGGTTTTCTTGAGTCCCAGACGTTTCACTTCTGATGAATAGTAAACCATAATCGTAATCAAGCTAATCGTGATTAGCCAGATTGACTTAATATGAATAAAATGCATCAGAAGAGCTGATACAACTGCACCAACCACAAAACTAACTACGACAAAGCCATAATTGACCGCCTGGCGACGATATTCTTTCTGATCTCCGCTCCCCTCAATAACATAGTAAAGTGCCGTCAGCATCCTTCGATAATTGCCTGAAGTCATAAAAATCACAAAGGGATGATTTTTCAATCTGACTGCCGGTAAAAGTCTTCATCATGATACCTGCAGAAAAAGCAATAATCGGAAGCTCTAATAGAGCATTCGGCGTCAAGAATGGTAAAATGGCAGTCATTACGCAAAGAGGAAGTAAACCATAAACACGCCAGTAGGCATTCTTACGATGATCTTTAAACCACATGCCAAAAAGAAAACCTAAGGAAAAGAAAAGGATGGAAAAGCATCGCAACATGTTATGGTACATGTTACTACTACGCCAGTCAGCAACTAACAGGAGAATATTCCCTGTCTGAGTGGCAACCAAACTATGGTAATACATATGACAAAAGACATCCAAAGCTCCCCCTGAAAAACTGAGTAAATTTGCCATCATACGTGTGTTCTGAGGCAAAAGATTTCGAGACTCCATTACGTAACTCCCATCTATAAATAAAAAAATGACAGTTTCATTATAGCAAATCAAAAGAGACAAGCAAAAAACAACCCTCACGAGTTGCTTGCAATTCTATTAAAAATTAACTGTGTCAGGGGTCATCTTGAGTCTTGATGCCTTGAATCTTATCCAAGACTGCCATGTCGTCCTCTAACAAATCAAAGTCAAAGATATCCAAGTTGGCTTCGATATTTTTTGGTGTCACTGACTTAGGTAGTGGCAAGAAACCTTTTTGAAGGCTCCAACGTAGGGCAACTTGAGCAACAGATTTTCCGTTACGTTCAGCCACTGCTTCTACGTCTTCATTTCCAAAAATGCTACCAGTACCTAGTGGACTGTATGCTTCAAGAAGAATGTCACGCTCTTGGCAATAGGCAACCAAATTTTCTTGGGCACAACCTGGAGCCAAAAGAATTTGATTGACATGTGGCACAATTTCAGCCGTTTCAAGGAGAGCATCAAGGTGATGCTGCATAAGATTAGACACACCGATAGCACGCACCTTACCATCTTTGTAGGCTTCTTCCATTGCCTTCCAAGCACCTGCATTGCCAACCTTCCAAGCATCAGTCTCGCGAAGTGCCTTTGGATTTGGCCAGTGGATGAGCAAAAGATCCAAATAATCCACACCTAATCTTTCGAGTGACTCGGCGATAGAGGCTTTAGCCAATTCGTAATCGTGCTTGTCATTCCAGAGTTTAGTCGTTAGGAAAATATCCTCACGCGCCACATCACTATCTGCAATCGCCTTACCTACAGAAACCTCGTTACCGTAGATTTGCGCCGTATCAATATGTGTGTAACCCGCCTTAAGTGCGAAACTAACACTGTTATAAGCTTCTTCCCCTTCTGGAATCTGCCAAGTCCCAAAACCAATTTTAGGAATCGTAACGCCATTTGAAAGTGTATATGTTTCCATCCTGTTCTCCTTTTCAAGTTGTAACAGAATTATCTTAAAGGATATAAGATAAAATTGCAAAGATTAGCTATGGTGTCTAGAAAAACACAAATAGTAGTTTACTACCAGATGGAGCTCCTATTCCTTATGATTAATCTCTATCATCATAGCCTTTTGGATGGCTAGAATGCCATGCCCAGGCACTTGCGATGATTTTTTCGATGTTATCAAATTGTGGTTTCCAGCCAAGTACCGTACGAGCCTTTTCAGAAGAGGCAATCAATGTATCTGGATCACCAGGACGACGATCAGCTTTTTCAGCTGGAATTTCTTTACCAGTTACCTTACGAGCTGCTTCAAGAATTTGAAGGTTTGAGAAACCTGTTGAAGAGCCTAGGTTGAAGGCTGTTGACTCATTGCCTTTACGAAGATATTCAACAGCAAGGAGGTGAGCATCAGCCAAGTCAAATGGGTGAACGTAGTCACGAACATTTGTACCGTCTGGAGTATTGTAGTCGTCACCAAAAATCATGATTTTTTCACGAACCCCTTGAGCCACTTGGAGAATAATTGGCAAGAGGTGGGTTTCAGGACCATGGTCCTCACCGATAGAACCGTCAGGCTTAGCCCCCGCTACATTAAAGTAACGAAGAGGGACATACTTGATGCCGTAAGCTTGGTCTGACCACTTCATAATAGTTTCCATCATCAACTTACTTTCACCATATGGGTTGATAGGATTTTGCGGTGTTGTTTCAAGAATTGGAATTTCTTCTGGGATACCGTAAGTTGCAGCTGTTGATGAGAAGACAATGTATTTAACATCACATTCGTTCATGACTTCAAGCAACTTCACCATACCAGCAGTGTTATTGTCGAAATACTTAAGTGGCTTTTCCATAGACTCAGCCACAAGTGAGTAGGCCGCAAAGTGAATAACGGCATCGACATCAGGGTTTTCCTTAAAGACCTTACGCATAAAGTCCTGATCTGCTAAATCTCCCTCGTAGAATACAGCGTCTGGATGAACTGCCGCACGGTGACCAGTCACCAAGTTATCCACGACAACGACTTTTTCTTGCCCCGCTTCAACCAAACGGTCCACCATGTGAGAACCGATATAACCAGCTCCACCTAATACTAATATTGCCATAAAATTTACCTTTTCTTATTTTTCTATTATTATAACATAATTTTAGTCCATGGGACTAACGTGATTTAAGTAAAGGGAAAAGAAGAAAAAAATGGTCGCCAACAGTTAGTTGACAACCATTATTCTTTCTATTTCTTCAACTTGACACAAAAAGGCATCCCAGGCTTGGAGTTTACCTTGGTCTGAGATTGGTTTCACTTCGGTATTTGAGATGACGACTTCTTCGACATCAAAATTATAATCAAAAATTTGTTCTTGG
>BNJU01002395.1_pt1 | contig 23042 bp, 34 predicted proteins | sample 8539281 | NCBI WGS metagenome assembly BNJU01 (sample SAMD00202456, study PRJDB9452) | human saliva metagenome | isolation source: human saliva | place: Japan
AGTAAGGAGGTTTTTCTAGTGACCTTAGTGGAAAACATTTGTGACCAAAGTCATTGCGAAAGCAGCCTTTGAAGAGTTGGATCGATATCTATCTGACCAATCGTGTTTTAGCACTGGTGGGAGACCCTGGAGTTCTTGAAGTTGAGACGACAAGATGATTGATTGACTAAAGATCAGCTTGTCGAGGAAGCCGTTCGCTTGGAAACGATTGAAGATAGTCAGGCATGCGGCAGATTCTCAGTGCTGACCTCATGGACTTTGGTAACGCCTGTCCAAGTCAGGTTAATCGTGATCTTTTTGGAATACTATGCCCAGTCACCTGAGAGCAGAGCGATTGCGGACTTCTACCAACTCAGTCAGAGAAATGACTACATCAAACTAAAGGCTATCGCAAAGAATCATGTGCTTATCGTGTACCATCTGACTACGGTGAACTAGAGTTACCATCAATCTCTCTAGAAAGCCTGAAAGAGGATCCAAAGGAGATTGCAGGCAGCTAAGTTGGTCAAGTCGAGTAACTATCCTCAATGTCAGCTCTGTATGGAAAACGAAGGCTACTATGGTCGTGTCAATCATCCAGCTAGAAGCAATCATCGCATCATTCGTTTTGATATTTCCTGGGCAGGAGTGGGGCTTCTAAAGTATTCGCCTTATGCGTCACTTTAATGAAGCACTGTAGTATTTTCCTAGATATGGCCAACATCGTCCTATGGCTATTAGTCGCTTCAAGTTTTGAACGTTTGCATAGCGATTGTGGAGCAGTTTCCCAGGCTACTTTTGCATGGTTCAGATGCTGACTTACCAATCGTGGGTGGTTCTATCCTGACCCACGATCATTATCAAGGTGGTCGTCATGTTTTTCCCAATGGAAGTGGCTCCTATTCAGAAAAGCTTTACCTTTGCAGGTTTTGAACTGTCAAAGCAGGGATTGTTCAATGGCCTATGTCCGTCATTCGACTAACCTCAGATTCAAAAGAGACGTTTGACAGAACTAGCGGATAAAATCTTACTGGCTTGGCGTCAATATTCTGGACCAAGTGTACAGGTCTTGAGCGAAAAGTAATGGAACACCATCACACTATCACACCGATAGCCCGTAAAACGAGATGGGCAGTTTGAGTTGGGATTTGGTCTTGCGGGACAATCAAACATCTCCAGAGCATCCAGATGGTATCTATCATCCCATAAGGATGTTCAACATATCAAGAAGGAAAAATATCGGCTTGATTGAGGTTGTGATCGGCATCTGCTACCACGCTTGAAGGAAGAAGTGGAGCAGGTAGCAGCTTTCACCTAGTCGGAAAGGATGTTTCGATGTGCATTATCTACCAAGAATGGGCAGATGAGTTGAAAGAATCCCATCCTGGATTGACTGATAAAGACTAAGCTCTGATATCGTCCAAGAATCTGTTGGAGAAATCTTCGCTCGGGTCTTTGGAAGATGCAGGTGTTTACAAGCAAACAGAAAAGGACAAGGACAAAGCTGCCTTTATGCGCTTGTAGAGCATGGTTGGTATTTATGCCATAGTGTCAGGACGCTTCTCTCTTGCGTACGAGTCTTAGAAAGTGATCATAGTGTCGTTTGAAAATATCAGGAGGAACGTATGAAAGATTTTCACTGACGCTATATCTGCCTCAGAAATTACAGTGAATTGAAAGAAAATGAGAGACATGGTCACGTGTGTGAGGCGACCAAAGGTAGTAGGACCTCTTCACTCAACTATCTATAGAATGCCATGGAGGCTATCTATTTACCCTTTGTGACCCAAATCAGTGGTCTTGGTGATTTCGCTGATTTAGACGTGTGACACTCAGTCTTCCATCAACTGTCTGAAAGCCGGAAATCTGAGGATGAATTGACCCTATCAAGGAGAATGTGTCCATCAAGGACGGACCACTGTGTGGTTTGATCGTCAGATCTCATTAACCAAGATGGCGAAAAATGTCTGCAAAAGCAACCTTCACCATGTTTGTAACAGGAGAGCGCTCGAAGATAGACAGGTGAGATATAGAGAACATAAAAAGAGGCTCATAGCCTCTTTTCTGATTACTTTTCCACTGTAATGCTCTATTATTCATTCACTAAATCTTAAAAAATAGCCATCTGGGTCTAAAACTGCAAATTCATGAGGGATAGATATATTGTTCATCAACTCAGAAATTCTCTTTTTAGTCAAGGACGATGAATAGGATGGTTAGACTCGATTACTTTTCTGATAGAGTCGAGGGACATCCTTTATGCCAAAGAGATATTGACTCCACGACCAAAGGGTAGGTCAGTTCAGCTAGTTCCTCATCTGCCCCTCCTCTAGCATTAGTTGGCAATCTTCAAGCGATAAGAAGAGAAAGTTTTTCTTCTGGTCGCTCGTATTCGATCAGTAAAACCAGTAAATCACAGTGAAGGAACAGAGACTGTTCTATATTTGAGACTATAAACTCGAGAATAACTGCATTGTAGTCCATAAAGAAAATCCTTATAATTTCAATCTCCAAGACAATCGGTGTATGGTCTTGACGAGCACCTGAGTCAATCATATCTGACTTGGTAACCTTGTCTGCCACACGGTTACTTGTGAGCCAGTAGTCGATTCTCCAGCCTGTGTTGTTGATTTTTGAAGTCTTGCTGCGTTGTGCCCACCAAGTATAGCGTTCTGGCACATCGCCATGGATATGGCGGAAGGTGTCTGTAAATCCTTTGGCTAAAAGGTTTGTAAATCCTTCACGTTCTTCGTCTGTAAATCCTGGTGAACGACGGTTGCTGGCTGGGTTAGCAAGGTCAATTTCCTTGTGAGCAACGTTGTAGTCACCGGTTGCAAGGACAGGTTTTTGCTTGTCTAGTTCAGCCAAGTATTCCGCATATTTGACGTCCCAGACTTGACGTTCTTCCAAACGTTTGAGTCCATCCCCAGCGTTTGGTGTGTAGACCTGAGTCACGAAAAATTTATCAAATTCCAAAGTAATGATGCGTCCTTCCAAGTCCATAGTAGAAGGTGCGCCAATTTCTGGGAAGCTAATAGTTGGAGTCAGTTCTTTCTTATAGAGGAACATGGTTCCAGCATAGCCTTTACGGGCAGGCTCTTGAGAGGAACGCCAGGTGTTTTCGTAACCTGGGAAGAGTTCTTCCAGTACCTCAAGGTGTTTTTTAGTAGGACCTTTAGCTGAAAGCTTGGTTTCTTGGATAGCGATGATATCAGCATCTTCGGCTACCAAGGTTTGGAGGACGTCTTGTGACAATTTCGCACGCGCAGAGTCGCTCGTCAATGCTGCATTGAGGGAATCAATGTTCCATGAGATTAGTTTCATAGTGTGTACCTTTTCATTCAGATTATAGACAATATTATACCAGAAAAAGAAGTATTTCCCCAGCGTATGGTTTGAAAAATCAAGGTCATTCCTATATAATAAAGAATGATTTATGTAAAAGATTGAAAATAAATGAAATGTTACTCCTTTGAGTATCTTTTATCGCTGAATATGACAAAGTTTAAGTTAGTGTCGTCACCTATGAATAGGAAAAACCTGAGGGTCAGTCGCCTCAGGGTTTCCATTAGTCATTAGAAAGGAATTTTATGTCCATCATCCAAAAACTCTGGTGGTTTTTAAAGTTAGAAAAACGCCGTTACCTAGTTGGAATTGTAGCTTTGGTTTTGGTTTCTGTACTAAACCTCATCCCACCCTATGGTCATGGGGCGCGTGATCGATGCCATTACTTCAGGACGATTAACACAGGATGAGCTCCTGCTTCATCTCTTTTATCTCCTGCTGGCAGCTTTCGGGATGTATTATCTGCGTTATGTTTGGCGCATGTATATCCTAGGGACCTCCTACCGACTTGGACAAATCATACGTTCAAGACTATTTGAGCACTTTTACAAGAAATGTCTCTGCTTTTATCAGAGTTATCGGACTACGGATTTGATGGCTCACGCAACCAATGATATCAATGCTCTGACTCGTTTAGCAGGTGGTGGTGTCATGATGGCGGTGGATGCCTCTATCACAGCCTTGGTGACTCTACTAACTATGCTCTTTAGCATTTCTTGGCAGATGACCTTGGTTGCCATTCTGCCCTTGCCATTTATGGCCTATGCGACTAGTCGTCTGGGGAGAAAGACCCATAAAGGCTTTTCGGAGAATCGCAAGCAGCCTTTTCTGAACTCAACAATAAGGTTCAGGAGTCTGTATCAGGGTATCAAGGTAACCAAGTCCTTTGGCTATCAGTCTGATGAATTGGCATCTTTTCCAGGAAGTCAATGATTTGACCTTCAAAAGAATCTGCAAACCATGAAATATGATAGTCTCTTTGACCCCGATGGTTCTACTCTTTGTTGGTTCTTCCTATGCCTTAACTCTTTAGTCGGTGCCTTTATGGTGCAAGCAGGACAAGTAACCGTTGGTAATCTGGTCACCTTTATCTCTTACTTGGATATGTTGGTCTGGCCTTTGATGGCGATTGGTTTCCTCTTTAACATTACTCAAAGAGGAAGGTTTCTTATCAACGAATTGAGAGTCTCTTGTCTCAAAGAGTCACCTGTCAAAGATCCAGAATCTCCACTTGACGGGATTGAAAATGGGCGCTTAGACTATGCCATTGATCGTTTTGCCTTTGAAGACGAAGAGACGCTGAGAGATATCCATTTTAGTCTCGAAAAAGGGCAAACCTTAGGGCTTGGTTGGGCAAACTGGTTCAGGAAAACAGCTTTTGATTAAATTGCTCCTACGTGAGTATGACGTTGACCAAGGAGCTATTTATCTAAATGGTCATGACATTCGTGACTATCGACTAGCTGACTTACGTAGTTTGATGGGATACGTCCCACAGGACCAATTTCTTTGCTAGTTCTATCCTAGATAATATTTCGTTTTGGAAATCCCGACCTACCTTTCTCAGCAGTAGAAAAGCAGACTAAGCTGGCTCAAGTCTATCAAGACATTCAAGCCATGCCTGAGGGGTTTGATACAGTTATCGGGGGAAAAAGGTGTCGAGTCTATCTGGTGGGACAAAAAGCAACGTCTGGCTATGAGTCGGGCTATGATTTTTAAATCCTGATATCTTGATTTTTAGATGATTCCTTGTCAGCTGTGGATGCTAAGACAGAGTTCGCAATCATCGATAATCTCAAAGGAAACTCGCAAAGATAAAACGACCATTATCACTGCCCATCGTCTCAGTGCAGTTGTTCATGCGGATTTGATTTTGGTCATGCAGGATGGTCGAATCATTGAACGAGGTAGGCATGAAGACTTACTCGCCTTTGGATGGTTGGTATGCCCAAACCTACCAGTCTCAACAGTTAGAAATGAAAGGAGAAGAAGATGCGGAATAAACAAGAACAATGGGCTGTATTGAAGCGTTTGTTGTCTTATCTTAAGCCTATAGTCTCCTCACCTTTTTAGCACTGCTTTTCTCCTCGCGACGACTGTTGTTAAAAAGCGTATATCCCTAGTAGCTTCGCACTTTATCGACCAGTATCTAAACAACCTTAATCAGCTTGCTGTTACAGTTTTACTAGTTTACTATGGTCTCTACATTCTTCAAAACCATTGTCCAATATGTGGGGAATCTCCTTTTTGCGCGCGTGTCCTACAGCATCGTTAGAGATATCCGACGTGATGCCTTTGCCAATATGGAGAAGCTAGGCATGTCTTGCTTTTGATAAAACACCTGCAGGTTCCATCGTCTCTCGTTTGACCAAATGACACCGAGACTATCAGTGATATGTTTTCGGGGATCTTATCTAGCTTTATCTCGGCAGTCTTTATATTCGTGACGACCCTTTATACCATGTTAGTTCTGGACTATCGTCTGACTGCTTTAGTCTTGCTCTTCCTAGCTTTGATTTTCCTTTTGGTCAATCTCTACCGTAAAAAATCTGTAAAGGTTATCGAAAAAACGAGAAGTCTACTGTCAGATATTAACAGTAAGCTGGCAGAAAATATCGAAGGAATTCGCATTATTCAAGCCTTTAACCAAGAAAAAACGCCTGCAAGAAAGAGTTTGATGAGATAAACCAGGAACACCTAGTCTATGCTAACCGTTCAGTAGCCTTGGATTCTCTCTTTTTACGTCCAGCTATGAGGTTTGTTGAAGCTGTTGGGATATGCGGTTTTGATGGCTTACTTTTGGCTATCGCGGACTTTATCTAGGAATAACGGCAGGAACTATGTATGCCTTTATCAGTACATCAACCGTCTCTTTGATCCGCTCATCGAGGTAACGCAAAACTTTTTCTACTCTTCAGACATCCATGGTATCAGCAGGTCGTGTCTTTGCACTCGATCGATGAGTCAACATGAACCGGTCCAAGAAAATGGCCAATTCAAGATTCAAGAAGGAAATATCCGCTTTGAACAGTGTCCTTCTCTCTTATGATGGAAAACACCAAATTCTCGATGATATTTCCTTTACCGTCAATAAAGGTGAAACCATTGCCTTTGTCGGACATACAGGATCAGGAAAATCATCTATCATTAATGTTCTCATGCGTTTTTATGAATTTCAGTCAGGTCGGGTTCTCCTAGATGATGTGGATATTCGAGAGTATAGTCAAGAGGAGTTGAGAAAAAAACATCGGTTTGGTTCTACAGGACCCTTCCTCTATCATGGGACCATCAAGTCCAATATCGCCATGTACCAAGATATCAGCGATGACCAAGTCAAGGCTGCAGCAGAATTTGTCGATGCAGATTCCTTCATTCAGGATCTTCCATTAGGCTATGATGCTCCTGTATCTGAGCGTGGTTCGAGTTTTTCAACCGGTCAGCGTCAACTTCTTGCCTTCGCAAGAACTGTTGCCAGTCAACCTAAAATTCTGATTTTGGATGAAGCGACAGCCAATATCGACTCTGAAACAGAAGCTCTGGTCCAAAATTCTCTAGCCAAAGATGAGACAAGGTCGGACAACCATTGCCATCGCCCATCGCCTTTCTACCATCCAAGATGCTAACTGTATCTATGTCCTGACAAGGGACGATATCATTGAGAATGCACACGAGGAACTTTGACGTGGGTGGAACCCTATCACAAGATGTATAGTTTGCAAGCAGGTGCTCTTTCCTAGGGAAGAATTCCTTTAAAACATAGATTTCTTGCTGCCTCTTTCATTTTGTGGTATAATGTAGAATGTTTAAAAGATTACATATTAAAAACAGAGGAGAATGTGCATGCTGAAATGGGATGAACTACCTCAGGAGATGCAATTGAGCGAGGTAAAACCATATTACCAGCTCGTCTCTAGAAGAAAAGGTTCACTGATTCTCAAGCGTTGTCTAGATTTGTTTCTAGCCTTGGTCTTGTTAGTCTTGACTTCACCCTGTATTTCTGATTCTAAGCATTTGGATTAAGCTAGATAGCAAGGGTCCAGTCATTTACAAGCAGGTGCAGGGTAACCCAGTACAACCGACATTTCAAGATTTGGAAATTCCGGACCATGGTGACAGATGCGGATAAAAAGGAAGTCTGGTGACTTCTGCAAATGATAGCCGTATCACCAAGGTTGGAAATTTCATTCGTCGTGTTCGTTTGGATGAACTTCCACAATTGGTCAATGTTCTCAAAGGAGAAATGTCCTTTTGTGGAACTCGTCCAGAAGTACCACGCTATACAGAGCAGTACAGCCCTGAAATGATGGCTACCTTGCTCTTTGCCTGCAGGGATTACATCCCTTGCCAGCATTAATTATAAGGACGAGGATGCCATTATCAGTCAAATGACTGCAAAAGGTATGACGGTCGACCAAGCTTATGTCGAAAAGAGTCCTTCCAGAAAAAGATGCACTATAATCTAGCCTACCTACGTGATTTTAATTTCTTCGGAGATATCAAGATCATGTTCCAGACTGTATTTGAAGTTTTAAAATAAGTAATCACAAGAGTGAATACAGTAAAAGGAGTAAACAATGACAAAGTATAATATTCCATTTTCACCACCCGATATTACCGAAGCTGAAATTGCTGAAAGTAGCAGATACCCTCGTTCTGGTTGGATCACAACAGGTCCAAAGACAAAAAGAATTGGAGCGTCGTCTGTCTGTCTACTCAAACGCCCTAAGACAGTCTGCCTCAACTCTGCAACAGCAGCCCTTGAATTGATTTTGCGCGTGCTTGAAGTGGGTCCCATGATGAGGGTCATCGTTCAGCTATGACTTATACAGCATCATGTAGCGTTATCACTCACGTAGGTGCGACACCAGTGATGGTTGATATCCAAGATGATACCTTTGAAATGGATTATGACAAGCTTGAGCAAGCAATTACTGAGAAGACTAAAGGTTATTATCCCAGTAGAACTTGCAGGGATTATCTGTGACTATGACCGTTTGTTCCAAGTTGTTGAGAAGAAACGTGACTTATTTACAGCTGCTAGCAAGTGGCAAAAGGCCTTTAACCGTATTGTGATTGTGTCTGATAGTGCTCACTTTGGGTTCAACCTACAAGGGACAACCAGCTGGTTCCATTGCAGACTTTACGTCATTCTCTTTCCACGCAGTTAAGAACTTCACAACTGCTGAAGGAGGAAGTGCTACTTGGAAAAGCTAATCCTGCATATTGATGATGAAGAAATGTATAGGAATTCCAAATCCTTTCCCTCCATGGTCAAACAAAAGATGCTCTTGCCAAGATGCAACTAGGATCATGGGAATACGATATCGTAACACCCGCATACAAGTGCAATATGACTGATATCATGGCTTCGCTTGGTTTGGTACAGTTGGACCGTTATCCTGGCTTGCTTCAACGTCGTAAAGAAATCGTAACTCGCTATGACCGTGGATTTGCAGGAACTCCCTATCCATCCATTGACTCATGAGACAGATACTGTTGAATCTTGTCGTCACCTTCATTACCCATGTAAAAGCAGTGCGAGCCTCGAAGAGCGCAATCAAATCATTCAAGAATTGGCTAAGGGCAGGAATTGCAAGTAATGTTCATTACAAACCGCTTCCGCTTTTTGACAGCCTATAAGAATCTTGGTTTCGATATGGCGAGATTATCCAAAGGCTTATGCCTTCTTTGAAAATGAAATTAGCTTCCTCTTCATACAAAAATTAACGGATGAAGAGTAGATTATATCATTGAGACTTTGTCAGAGTTTCTGAGAAGTTCTAGGGTTCTAAATAATAGTGCTAAATAATAGTTAAAAATTAGTAAAAATTGTTGAAAAACGGTTGACAAAGAAAAACAATAACATATAATTAACTCAACAAATCAGAAAAGTAATTATTTTTGATCTTCAAGGGAGCCTGTGGTTACTGTGAACAGGTGGTTGAAAGTAGTGAAATTGGGCTGATTTGAAAAATGAATTTGAAACAATGAAAATTCGGTAGGCACTACTTACAGTGCAACTTGTTGATAGAGCAAGGCAGAGATGTAAAGGGATAGTCTCTTTACAAAATGAGGTGGTACCACGTTACAAACGCCTCACATGGAAATATATTCCGTGTGGGCTTTTTCTATCCGTCATTTGTTTATCTTTTATTAGGAGTTAACTGAGAGTAATATTCAGTTTCACTTGTTCTTTAGTAAAGGCTGAAATGGTCCCCCAGACCATTTTCACTACTAAAAGCAAATAAAAGCTGGATTCATATAGAAGGAGGAAAATTTTTATGACAACTAAAAGGATATTTTTGGACAATTTGGTGGTAGTTTTGTACCAGAACCAATTCAGGTTTTGCTAGATGAATTGAAGTGACTTTTGAAAAATACAGGACGATCCAGAGTTTTTAGCTGAGTCTCATCATTACTTGAAGGATTATTCAGGTCGTGAAACACCGCTCTATTTTGCAGAAAGTTTGACAGAGCACCTAGGTGGAACTAAGATTTATCTCAAGCGCGAAGATCTGAATCACCTGGATCTCACAACTTAATAATGTTTTGGGTCAAATCCTTCTAGCAAAACGCATGGGTAAAAAACGTGTGATTGCTGAGACAGGAGCTGGCCAGCACGGCGTTGCGACTGCAGGCTGCTGCAGCCAAATTTGGATGGTCATGTGATGTCTACATGGGGCAGAAGATGTGGAGCGTCAACGTCTCAATGTCTTCCGCATGGAGATGATGGGAGCAAACCGTTCACGCAGTTGAAACAGGGAACACGTACTCTGGAAGGATGCGGTTGATGCAGCTTTTGGAGCCTGGATGAATGACCTTGAAGCTTTCATGTTCTAGGTTCGGCTGTAGGTCCCTCACCCTTATCCAACCATTGTCCATGAGTTTCAAAAAGTCATCAGTGAAGAATCTCGTCGTCAAATCTTGGAAAAGAAGGACGTTTGCCAGACTACGTCATTGCCTGTGTGGGTGGTGGTTTCTAATCGCCATCGGTGCCTTCTCTAGTATGTAGCTGATGAAGAAGTTAAATTGGTTGGGGTAGAAGCTGCTGGTCACGGTTTAGATACCGATAAACACGCGCAACAATGACCAAAGGGTAGTGTCGGAATTGTCGATGGAATGAAAGACCTATACAGTCTTTGGTGAAGATGGAAATGTTGCACTCTGTTTACTCTATCTCTGCTGGTTTAGACTATCCAGGGGTTGGACCAGAACACGCCTACTTTAAAGACTCTGGTCGCGTAGAGTATGTTGCAGCGACTGATGAAGAGGCTGTTCAAGCCTTTGCTCTACTTAGCAAGACTGAAGGAATTATCCCAGCTATTGAGAAAGCTCCCATGCTATCGCAGAAGCAGTCAAACGAGCACCAAAACTAAGTAGAGATAAGATTATCATCATTAATGTCTCTGGTCGTGGAGACAAGGACGTAGCTGCTATTGCAGACTACCTTGAAGCTAAAAATAAAAGATGGAAAAGATACAAGATTTCTCTCACAGAGAGCTTGTGGTTGCTGGAAAATACAAGAGAAAGCTGTAAGTTGGGTCCATCTGAATTGAGAGAAGAAAACATGATTCTCAAGGGAGTGCCCTTTATCGCACTACCTGTTACAGGAGCTATCTGAGACAGGAATGAGAGATAGGAGAAATCTTATAATTGAGGTGGCACCGCGAATTTTCGTCCTCACGCAAGTTATTTTTGCGTGGGATTTTATATATTTTTCGTAGATATGGCTATCAGTTTTAAATTATGCTTCATCACTAGATATATTTCTATAAAATATTTGCGAGCGAAGTGAGCATTGAACTGCTATTTCCCACCATAGTGGTATTCTTAGAGAAGTAAAGATGCTCTCTAGGAACGGAATTTTTGAGTAAAAATAGTTCGGGAACTATTTTAGCCTGAGCCTAAAAATGAATGAGCGAGGAGCTCAAAAATTAGGGATGAAATTTCGAGAAAGTTGCTCCCGTCCGCACTATTTAAGGAAATAGAAAAAGGTAAGAAATTAAGACTAAAAGTTCTATAAATTATTGACTGAAAGGGAAATTACAATGGAACGAATCATCTCATGGAGATGTTTTTATCACCAATCTTGGCGTATATGCGCTTGAAGGGACAACACAAGGTTATACTTGAAAGTATCCGAAGAAAAAGAAAAATGCTCGATTTTTCTATTTTGGCTTATAATCCAGTTTTTGAGATTAAGTTCGAGAAATGGAGTTCTTTATCAAAAATGGGCAAGTCATTGATCGTGATCCTTGGATTTCCTTTTATGAAGTGACTCATAAAGCAATCACCATTCAGACCTACCTTTTTGGTGGTGGAGCCATCGGCTTTGTTGGCTATGATATGATTTCTCTCTATGAAGAAATTGGCCAGCTTCCTGAGGATACGATTGGGACGCCAGATATGCATTTCTTTGTTTACGAGAGTTATATGGTATTTGACCACAAGAAAGAAAAATTCATATCATCGAGGATACTCTTTACAGTGATCGAAGCAATGAAGAACTAGAAGCTGGCTTTGGATCAAGTTTTGAGAGAGTTAAAAATCCCTGCTCCAAATGAACTTGAAGATTTGGACGTTTCTCCACTTCAGTTTAGACCACATATTGCACCTCATAAATTTGAAGAAATGGTAGAAACAGCTCATGACTTGATTCGCAATGGAGACATGTTCCATGTGCGTGCTTAGCCAGCGCTTTCTCCGCAGAGGTAACCGGAAATCCTTTTGACTTCTACAGAAATCTCCGAGTGACCAATCCATCAAATTACCTCTACTTTTATGATTTTGGAGATTATCAAATTATCGGTGCCAGTCCTGAGAGCTTGGTTTCCGTCAAGAATGGTATCGTGACAACCAATCCAATCGCAGGTACGCGACCTAGAGGCACTAATGACGAGGAAGATGCAGCACTTGCAAGTGATCTACTTTCTGATGAAAAAGGACAGCAGAACACCGAATGTTTGGTTGATTTGGGACGAAATGATATCGGTAGAATTGCTGAAACAGCAGTGTCCAAGCACTCAAGTATATGGAAGTGAACTTTTCCGTTATGTCATGCATTTGACCAGCGTGGTTAAAGGACGTTTATTACCAGAATTAACTGCCATGGATGCCTTTGAAGGCAACACTTCCAGCAGGAACAGTATCGGGGGCACCAAAGATTCGAGCCATGAAACGCATCTATGAACCAGAAACAGAGAAGCGAGGCGTATACGCAGGAGCTTATCGAGTTACTTATCAGCAACTGGAGATATGGATTTCGATATTGCAATTCGAACCATGGTTCTTAAAAATAAAAGAGCCTACGTACAGGCTGGTGCAGGGAATTGTTTATGATTCCATCGCTCAGAACGAATACCAAGAAACGATTAACAAAGCTAAATCTATGACTAGAATGGAGAACTAAGACCATGATCTTATTGATTGACAATTATGATTCATTTACCTATAACCTGGCTCAATATATCGGGAATTTGCAGAAGTTCAGGTTTTTGAGAAATGATGATCCACATCTTTATGAACATGCTGAAAAGGCAGATGGACTGGTCTTTTCTCCTGGTCCAGGTTGGCCAGCTGATGCTGGGAAAAATGGAAGAAATGATTCGTGATTTTGCAGGTAAGAAACCTATTCTCAGGGGATTTGTTTTGGGACACCAAGCCATCGCAGAAGTCTTTGGTGGTAAGTTGGGATTGGCTCCTAAAAAGTTATGCAGGAAACAAAGTCAAATCCGGTTTGAGACTCCATCCGTTCTCTATCAAGGGATTGAGGACAATCGTCCAGTCATGCGTTACCACAGTATTTTTAATTGAAGAGATGCCAGAAGAGTTTGAAGTGACAGCTCGTTCGATAGATGACCAAAGCTATTATGGGATTCAACACAAAACCTTGCTGATTTATGGCTTGCAGTATCATCCAGAAAGTATTGGAACGCCAGATGGCCTATCTTCTATTCAGAATTTTATCGAGAAAGTTGTAAAGTGAGGAACACAAATGAAAGAAATTATTGAAAAATTAGCCAACTTTGAAGATTTATCAAGTGTTGAAATGACAGATGTTATCGAACGCATCGTGACAGAGCGAGTGACAGAAGCACAAATTGCTTCACTACTTTTTAGCTCTTAAGATGAAGGAGAAACACCTGAAGAAAGAACAGCTCTCGCTCAAGTCATGAGAGGACATGCTCAACACATTCAACAAACATTCAAGATGCTATGGATAACTGTGGTACAGGTGGAGATAAGTCATTTTAGCTTCAACATTTCCACTAACTGCAGCCTTTGTCTTGGCTGGTGGCGGTGTTCACATGGCCAAAGCACGGTAACCGTTCAATTTCTTCTAAATCGGGTTCTGCAGATGTCCTCGAGCCTTGGGGATCAACCTAGACCTCAAACCAGCTGAACTAGGTAAGGTCTTTGATAAAACTGGAATCGTCTTTCTCTTTGCCAAAAATATGCACCCAGCCATGAAATACATCATGCCAGCTCGTTTGGAATTGGAATTCCAACGATCATGAACTTGACTGGTCCACTGATTCACCCAATGGCCTTGGAAACACAGCTTCTTGGGATTAGTCGTCCAGAACTTCTAGAAAGTACAGCTCAGGTTTTGAAAAATATGGGTCGCAAACGTGCCATCGTGGTTGCTGGACCAGAAGGATTGGATGAAGCTGGCTTTGAACGGAACAACCAAGATTGCTCTTCTTGAAAATGGTGAAATTACCTTGTCAAGCTTTCTCCAGAGGATTTGGGAATGGAACGCTACGCTATCGAAGATATCCGTGGAGGCAATGCTCAGGAAAATGCAGAAATTTTGCTCAGCGTTCTGAAAAACGAACCAAGTCCATTCTTGGAAACTACAGTTTTAAATGCTGGTCTTGGTTTCTATGCTAATGGTAAGGTAGCTAGTATCAAGGAAGGAGTTGCCTTGGCCCGTCAAGTGATTGCTAGTGGCAAGGCCCTTGAAAAACTCAGACTGTTACAGGAGTACCAAAAATGAGTCAGGAATTTTTATGCACGAATCTTGGAGCAGAAGGCGCGTGAGGTTGAGCAGATGGAGCTGGAGGAAATCAGCCCTTGCGTCGAGACCTATCGCTTAGCTGAGTATCTAAAAAACATCAGGACCGTTTACAGGTAATCGCTGAAGTCAAGAAAGCTAGCCCTAGTCTGGGAGATATCAATCTCGATGTGGATATTGTGCAACAGGCCCAGACTTATGAAGCGAACGGAGCAGTGATGATTTCGGTTTTGACAGATGAGGTTTTCTTTAAAGGGCATTTGGATTATCTACGAGGGATTTCAGTCAGGTAGAGATTCCGACGCTCAACAAGGACTTTATCATCGATGAAAAGCAAATCATCCGCGCTCGCAATGCCGAGTGCGACAGTCATCTTTGCTCATTGTCGCTGCCTTGGCAGAAGAAACGCCTTTATGGGAACTCTATGACTACGCGACAGAGCTTGGTCTGAAGTCTTGGTGGAGACTCACAATCTAGCTGAACTAGAGGTGGCTCATAGACTTGGTGCGGAGATTATCAGGGTTAATAACCGCAACTTGACCACCTTTGAGGTCGACTTACAGACCAGTGTAGACTTGGCCCAGCACTTTGAGGAAGGTCGCTATTACATTTCTGAATCTGCCATTTCTACAGGGCAGGATGCGGAAACGAGTAGCACCATACTTTTAACGGAATTTTAGTAGGAACAGCCCTCATGCAGGCAGAAGATGTAGCTCAGAGAATCAAGGAGTTGCAGATTGACAAAAGGTTAAGATTTGTGACTATCGACCAAAGAAGCGGTAAAAACAGCTGTGTCGGCTGGAGCAGACTACATTGGTTTTTGTCTTCGCACCTAGCAAAAGACAGGTGACCTTCGAAAAGGCTGCTGAGCTAGCGAAGTTTATTCCAGCAGATGTAAAAAGGTTGGCGTATTTGTTTTCACCAAGTCGAGCTCAACTGCTAGAAGCGATTGAAAAAGTTGGCTTGGACTTGGTTCAAGTTCACAGTCAGGTGGCAGATGATTTGTTTGAGAATTTGCCTTGTGCCAGCATTCAGGCTGTGCAGGTGGATGGAAATGGGCATGTGCCTCAATTCTCAGGCAGACTATCTACTCTTTGATGCTCCTGTGGCTGGAGTGGCCAGACCTTTGACTGGGGTCAACTGGATACGACAGGACTAGCTCAACCCTTCTTTATTGCAGGTGGGCTTAATGAAGACAATGTAGTCAAGCAATTCAACACTTTACTCCATGCAGTAGATGTATCGAGTGGAGTGGAGACAGATGGACAAAAAGACCATGAAAAGATTAGAAGATTTATAGAGAGGGTAAAGAATGGCATATCAAGAACCAAATAAAGATGGATTTTTACGGAAAATTCGGCGGACGTTTCGTCCCAGAAACATTGATGACAGCAGTATTGGACTTGGAAGAAGCTTATCGTGAAAGTCAGGCAGATCCAAGTTTCCAAGAGGAATTAAACCAACTTTTTGCGCCAGTATGTGGACGTGAAACTCTCTTTACTACGCAAAAACTTGACCCAGCATATCGGCGGAGCCAAGATTTACCTCAAACGTGAAGACCTCAAACCATACAGGCGCCCACAAGATTAACAATGCCTTAGGGACAAGTTTTACTGGCTAAACGCATGGGCAAAAGAAAATTATCGCTGAAACAGGTGCTAGTCAGCATGGTGTAGCAACTGCAACAGCTGCGGCCCTTTTTAACATGGAATGTACCATCTATATGGGTGAGGAAGATGTTAAACGCCAAGCCCTCAATGTCTTCCTGTATGGAACTTTTTGGGAGCCAAGGTGGAAGCTGTAACAGATGGTTCGCACGTGCTCAAGGATGCAGTCAATGCAGCCCTTCGTTCATGGGTAGCCAACATCGATGATACCCACTATATCCTTGGTTCTGCCTTGAGGGCTCTCATCCCTTTTCCAGAAATTAGGCGTGATTTCCAAAGTGTTATCGGTCGAGAAGCTAAACAACAGTACCGTGACTTGACAGGGCAAGATTTGCCAGATGCCCTAGTAGCCTGTGTTGGTGGAGGTTCGAATGCTATCGGGCTTTTTCCATCCATTTGTGGAAGATGAGTCAGTGGCTATGTATGGAGCTGAAGCGGCAGGACTAGGGTGTGGATACAGAGCATCATGCAGCAACCTTGACCAAGGGTAGACCAGGTGTTCTCACGGTTCGCTCATGGATGTGCTCCAAGATGCCCATGGACAAATCTTAGAAGCCTTCTCATCTCAGCAGGTTTGGACTACCCAGGTATCGGTCCAGAACATTCTCATTACCACGATATCAAGCGTGCGACCTATGTTCCTGTGACAGATGAGGAAGCCTTGAAAGGATTCCAACTCTTGTCTCGTGTGGAAGGGTTATCCCAGCTTTGGAGTCTAGTCACGCTATCGCCTTTGCGGTGAAATTAGCCAAAGAACTTGGTCCAGACAAGTCTATGATTGTCTGTCTATCAGGTCGTGAGGGACAAGGATGTAGTTCAAGTCAAAAGACCGTTTGGAAGCAGACGCAGCAAAAGAAGGGAGAAGCTCATGCCCTAAGACACTAACAGAAAAATTGAATGCTATAAAAGTGACTGGAAAAGGAATTTTTCGTTCCCTATATCATGGCTGGAGACCATGAAAAAGGTTTGTCTGGTCTCGGTGAAACAATTCACTTTTAGAAGACTTAGGGTGTTTCTGCCATTGAGGTAGGAGTTCCTTTCTCGGATCCGGTTGCAGATGGTCCTGTTATCGAAGAAGCAGGCTTGCTGAGTCTAGCTCACGGAACCTCTACCCAGGCTTTGGTTGAAACCTTGAAAACCATTGAAACAGAAATTCCGCTGGTCATCATGACCTACTTTAACCCCCTCTTTCAGTACGGTGTGGAGAAATTGGTTAAAGACCTTGCTGATACAGCAGTTAAGGGCTTGATTATCCCAGACCTCCCTCATGAACATGCCAACTTTGTAGAGCCATATTTGGCGGATACAGACATTGCCTTGATTCCACTTGTTAGCTTGACGACAGGAATTGAGCGTCAAAAGGAACTCATTGAAGGGCAGAAGGCTTTGTCTATGCCGTTGCTATCAATGGGGTAACAGGGAAGTCAGGCAATTACCGTGCAGACTTGGACAAGCACTTGTCTCAACTTCATCAAGTGGCTGATATTCCAGTCTTGACAGGATTTGGTGTATCCACACAGGATGATGTGGAACGCTTCAATGCTGTATCAGACGGTGTTATCGTCGGTTCCAAGATTGTTAAGGCTCTACATGAAGGCCAAGTGGCAGAAATTGCTGACTTTATCCGAGAAGCAGTAGCTTACCAAAAATAATCACACAAGCAGCCAGTAAGAGGAAGGGCACAAAAGGAAGTCTTTCCTTTTTCTTTAGCAGGAGAAAAGCTAGAATGCCTGTTGTGGAAGCAAATTGAATGAGAATAAGTATTTCTGTAAGTGTAAAAACTAGGGAACAAGAAGATAGAAAAGAGAAAATCACCTGCCCCTATGCGAATATCGATGAAATGAGCAATGATTCCAAGAATCAAGAAGAATGCCATGGCCAGATTCCAATTACAGCAAGCCATGAGGATTAAGTGAAAAATTAGCCAGACGATCAAGGGATATTCTTGATGACGAAGGTCATAGATGCTCAAAGTCAAGCCAGTGGTGATCAATAGGATTTGCTCCCAACGTTAAAAAACTGCAGAAAAAAAGCTAGAAAGAGCAGTCTAAGCACAACTCAAAGAGGGCATACCAAACAGGATAGCGAGCCTGCAATAGCGACAGCGAAAGCGATTGAATATCTGGGACACAATCGGAATCAAATCCAGTGGTCTCAAACGAGTCTGACAAGAATCACAGTGACTAGAGGAAAAAAATGATAGATTGCTCAGGGAAACGATCAATGACCAATCCAAGAAAGGAAGCAAGAATCGTTCCAACAAGAAAAAAAGTAAAGATGAATCATACTTATTTATTCGGAAAAAAATAAGAAAGAGTATAATAGTTGGATATAGGAGAAGTTATAGTAGCAAGTATGAAAATTCACTTTGAAAAAGGACTTCAGTTAGAAAATGCCAAACTCATTTGTCAGTGGTCTAATGCTTTGGGAGAAAGTTTTTCAGAAGCAATGGATGGGACCAAAGATTTCTTATCCCTTGATTGCCCAATCCTTGCAAAAGATGAAAGGGATTTTTCCATTTTTGTTGGAGAAAGAGTTTGTAGGCATCATCCAGAAAAATCAAACTAGAAGATAAAAATCTTCATATTGGAAGATTTTCTCATAGCTCCACAGAAGCAGGAAAAGGAATAGGTAGGAAAGCTCTCCAAGGCTTCAGTTCAAGAAAATGTTTGAAAATGAAGAAATAGAAAGTATTTCCCTAACGGTTTTTGAGTCAAATCAAATAGCTAGAGACCTCTACCAAAAGAGGATTTGAAATTGTTCAAACCATTGAAGTTCCAGAACGTAAATACATAATGAGAAAAATCTAGGTAAGAACTAATTACACTAGAAATTGTCCCCTTACAATTTTTAATTCTCAAACTTGTTGCAGAGAAATTTTTCTTGATAAAATAGATACATGACGAGATATAAAAGCTATAATTTCTTATGACTGCTACCTTTTGCAGGGTTTCAGCGGCAACCTCACGCGTAGTGTCCAAGAGAAATTGAAAAACTTTTAACAAAATTAAATAAGGGACAAGCCATTACCATTCATGGCGCTGGGCGAACGGACAGTGGCGTTCATGCTTTAGGTCAGGTCATCCACTTTGACCTTCCCTATCAGATGGATGAGGAAAAACTTCGTTTTGCTCTCGATACCCAAAGTCCTGAAGATATCGATGTGATTTCGATTGAGATAGTGGCTGACGATTTTCATTGCCGTTATGCCAAGCATAGCAAGACCTACGAGTTTATCGTGGATAGAGGACGTCCTAAAAATCCTATGCGTCGCCATTATGCAACTCATTATCCCTATCCACTTGATGTGGAGCGGATGCAGCTTGCTGTAAAAAAACTAGAGGGAACACATGACTTTACTGGTTTTACGGCATCAGGTACTAGTGTAGAGGATAAGGTTAGGACGATCACGGAAGCTAGTCTTAGGGTTGATGAAACAGGGCAGTTTTTGACCTTTACCTTCTCTGGCAATGGTTTCCTCTATAAGCAGATTCGAAATATGGTTGGAACCCTGTTGAAAATTGGCAACAACCGTATGCCGATTGAACAGATTGACCTCATCTTGGAGAAAAAAGACAGACAGTTGGCAGGTCCAACTGCAGCGCCTAATGGTTTGTATTTGAAGGAGATTCGTTATGAAGAATAATCGTATTTTAGCACTTTCAGGAAATGATATTTTTTTAGTGGTGGTGGATTGGCAGCAGACCTTGCGACCTACACCTTGAATGGCTTTGCATGGTTTTTGTAGCCATGACTTGTTTGACAGCTTTGACGGACAATGGATTTGAAGTCTTTCCGACTGATGAGACAATTTTTCCAACAACAGTTGGATAGCCTCAAGAGCGTAGACTTTGGAGGGATTAAGATTGGTCTCTTGCCGACAGTCGGTGTTGCTGAAAAAGCATTGAATTTCATTAAGGAAAGATCAGGAGTTCCTGTCGTCTTGGACCCTGTATTGGTTTGTAAGGAAACGCACGACGTTGCAGTCAGCGAGCTCTGTCAAGAGTTGATTCGCTTTTTCCCTTATGTATCAGTGATTACTCCGAATCTTCCTGAGGCAGAGTTGCTTGCAGACCAAAGGATTGAAAGTCTGGAAGATATGAAGTCTGTAGCGCAGAAATTACATGACTTGGGTGCACCAGCAGTGATTATTAGGGGTGGAAATCGCCTCAGTCAGGATAAGGCTGTGGATGTCTTTTATGATGGAGAGAATTTCACTATTCTTGAAAATCCAGTCATCCAAGGACAAAATGCTGGTGCAGGATGTACCTTTGCATCAAGTATTGCTAGCCAGTTAGTCAAGGGAGATGAACTATTACCAGCAATTGAAACTTCCAAAGCCTTTTGTTTACCGAGCTATTGCACAAGCAGATCAATATGGAGTGAGACAGTATGAAGCAAACCAAAACAAGTAAAATCGCCCTATTATCAATACTAACTGCCCTATCGGTAGTTTTAGGTTATATTGTCAAAATCCCAACCCAAACAGGAATCTTAACTCTACTAGATGCTGGTATTTTTCTTTTACTGCTTTTTATTATGGAAAACGGGAAGGAGCTATTGTCGGAGGTCTAGGAGGTTTCATTATTGACCTAATCTCAGGTTATCCTCATTGGATGTTCTTCAGCTTGCTTTTTCCATGGCTTGCAGGGGTTACTTTGCAGGTTTTAAAGGAAAATGGCAGTGGCTTGGATTGGTTTTGGCAACTTTTCTCATGGTAGCTGGATATGCATGTGCGACTGCTTGGATGAAAGGTTGGGGGCAGCCCTAACAGATATTCCTCACAATTTGTTGCAGAATTTTTGTTGGAATGATTGTTGGGTATCTTCTATATCGGAGTATCAAGAAAATTAGTAAGCAGTAAAAAAATAGTCTTCCATGGCAACTATTGAAAAACTCTGATTATTTGCTAAAATGAAAGCTATGAAAACACTCTATGATGTGCAACAATTTCTCAAAACAGTTTGGTATTATTGTCTACATGGGAAAACGTCTCTATGACATTGAATTGATGAAGATCGAGCTATCTCGAATCTATGATGCAGGCTTGATGGACAAGCTGGATTATCTTGAAGCGGAAGCTGTTCTGCGCAGAAGGCACAAACTAGAATTAGACTATTTAGATGGAGATTAGGTAATATGGTAACTTGGGTATGATGGGGACTTATTATAGCGATGTTGGCTTGGATGGGATATAACTATCTTCGCATTCGTCGCAAATGAAAATGTAGACAATGCAGAGTTTGAGTCTTTGATTCTGTACAGGTCAGTTGATTGATTTGCGTGATCCAGCTGACTTCACAGAAAACATATCCTCGGGCTCGTAATATCCTTCAAATCAATTGAAGACAAGTCTTGCAGCTCTTCGCAAGGATAAACCTGTCCTTCTCTATGAAAACCAACGTGCGCAACGTGTCACAAATGCAGCACTTTTCTTGAAAAACAAGGTTTCAGAAATCTATATCCTCTCTTACGGATTGGATTCTTGGACAGGGAAAGTAAAAGTTGAAAAAATAAGAAATGGCGGTGGGACAGAAATCGATAGACAAAGTCTCGATTTCGTAGTCCCAATCCCGCGAGGATGATTAGGAGCTTTTTGGAGTCTAAAAGACAGAACAAAAAGTTCAATCAGCTAACGCGTCAAAGTTTGATTGCTAATAAAAAGTGAGGTCAGGATCTTTTTGTCCCAACCTCATTTTTAACTCCTTTTTCTAAGAAAAGTCACGAATGATTGCCAATTCTTGTGAGTTTGAGATGTCGATAGTCGCCTTCTTGGAGATTGTCATCAAGACTCAAGGGCCAAAATGAGTGGGTTTAAGAGCAGTAACCTTGACTCCAACAGAAAGGAACATTTTTTGACCTGATGAAACTTTCCTTCAGAGATGGTGATAGTGGCTGGCTGAGACTAAGGCTTGAGGATAAAATCTCAAGTTGAGCAGGTTTACAGATAGTTCCATCAAGAAAGACAATCCCATCTTTAAACTCTTGAATATGGTCGGGAGTTAGTGGCCCATTGACCTCTACTTGGTAAGTTTATCGACATGGTATTGAGGATGGAGGAGTTGAAAACCTAGAGGTCCATTATCCGTTAAGAGAAGGAGACCCGTCGTGTCCCGATCCAGACGGCCGATGGCGTAGAGTTGGTCAGACTGGAGATGCTGAGGAAGAAGGTCCATGACCGTTGGGAGTTTTTATCCTTGCTTGCAGTTACGACTCCGTTTGGCTTGTGGAGCATGAAGGTAGGTGTGTTCATATGCTTGGATTTTTCTATCTTTGAAAATCAGCTCTTGCAACCCAGTATCAACATTCTGTGCAGAGGAACTAGCAGGGAGTTTATCAACTAAAATTTCTTTTTCAAAAGAGCTTGTTTCATGGCCTTACGGCTGATTTTTCCTGGGCTAATAATTTATCTAAACACATACCAGCCTATCTTATCACAAGTCAGGGATTTTGAAAGAGAAAGAAATTTTTGCAATGTCAAGCCAAGCGTGACAAATTAGTCCATATGGTTATCGAGAATCTTTTTAAGTTATTTGGACTAGCTCGATAGTTTTTGCAGATTTATAGCTAGGAATCTGGATTTCTTTTTGAGTGGGTCAATGTAACGAATTCTTTCAAAAAGCTTCAATCCTTTCTGATGCATACTGATGCATAAATTTGAAATCAGAATTTGATGAATAATTTTGATCAGAATATAAACATATCCATCGTTTATTATAGAGTTTTGTAATTCTAGTATATTAGATGAACCTATCTTTTCTGTTAGGGCTTCATTTTACAATGAGAATACAAAATTCCTAAATATTGTAACAAAAAGGCGTTTTATACAAAAATGGATTTACAAAGCATACAGATTTCTGATACAATGATAGTATGGGAGCGAGCACATGAAAATTTTTGAAGTTTAGTTTATCACTAATTATAATAATTGTGGTGTTATTTTTAGGTTTTAAAAAGTCTTAGATGGCTTTGAACAGATGGCTGTGGAACAACATTCTCAAAAACGCAGTTGAGAAGAAGTTTCATCAGAATCC
>BNJU01002621.1_pt1 | contig 22996 bp, 28 predicted proteins | sample 8539281 | NCBI WGS metagenome assembly BNJU01 (sample SAMD00202456, study PRJDB9452) | human saliva metagenome | isolation source: human saliva | place: Japan
TTCCAAGATAGGGTATATTTATGCCTTATGCCGATAGGATACAGGGTAAAATAGTTCAGGGACTATTTTAGCTGAGACTCTAGAAATGAATGAGCGAGGAGCTCAAAAATTAGGTCTTTCATTTCATGGTTATCTAAAATCATCCACTGGATAATTTTACCTTCCGTCCGCACTATTTAAGGGAAATTATAAAAAGATAAATCAAATTGGAAATAAGCATCAGAAGCGAAGGAAATTACTATGATTTTTGATGATTTAAAAAACATTAGTTTTTATAAAGGAATTCATCCAAATCTCGATAAGGCCATTGATTATCTCTATGAGCATCGTAAGGATAGCTTTGAATTAGGCAAATACGAGATTGATGGGGATAAAGTCTTTCTAGTTGTACAGGAAAATGTTCTCAACAAAGAAGAAAATGATCGCTTTGAGCATCATAAAAACTATGCAGATTTGCATTTGTTGGTTGAAGGACATGAGTACTCTAGCTATGGTTCTCGCGTTAAAGATGAGGCTGTAGCCTTTGATGAAGCCAGTGATATTGGCTTTGTCCATTGTCATGAACAATACCCACTCTTGTTGGGTTATCACAATTTTGCAATCTTTTTCCCAGGTGAACTTCATCAACCTAATGGTTATGCAGGTATGGAAGATAAAGTTCGCAAATATTTATTTAAAATTTAATCGATTAGTCAGTTAGGAGGAGCAAACAATGGCACATAAAGGATCTGGATTGATAAAAGCGGCATTCGATACGGATAACTTTCTTATGCGTTTTTGTGAGAAAGTGTTAGATATCGTGACGGTTAACCTACTCTTTGTTGTGTCTTGTTTGCCTATTGTGACAATCGGAGTAGCGAAGATCAGTCTCTATCAGACAATCTTCGAGGTTAAGAGTAGCCGTCGTATTCCTGTTTTCAAAATCTATATTAGAGCCTTTAAGCAAAATTTGAAATTAGGCCTCCAGTTAGGTTTGTTGGAACTAGGAATTTTTCTAATTAGTGTAGTTGACTTATCTCTATTCTGGGGGCAAACCAGTCTAGGCTTCCAGCTCATTAAAGCCATTTGCTTGGGAATTCTGATATTTTTAACCCTAGTTATGTTAGCTAGCTATCCTATTGCAGCGCGTTATGACTTGACTTGGAAAGAAGCACTCCAAAAGGGCTTGCTCTTAGTTAGCTTTAATTTCGTGTGGTTCTTCTTGATGCTTGCGATTATTTTATTAATCATTATGCTTCTCTATCTATCAGGCTTTACGCTCGTACTTGGTGGTTCAGCATTTCTACTTTTTGGCTTTGGTCTTCTTGCCTTTTGCCAGGCTGGATTAATGGAAAAATTGTTTGCTAAATATCAAGCAGATTGAAAATGATATGAAACTACTTTCAAACAAGAAAAACTACGGGAGATGAATAGAAATTAAAATCTAAGTGGCTTAGATGTATTGAAAGCGCTTTTTACAAGGTGTATACTAAAATAGTAAAAATCATCTGCTCAAAGCAGAAAATAAGAAATCTTAGGAGAAATCTATGTCAGATTTAAAAAAATATGAAGGCGTCATTCCTGCCTTCTACGCATGTTATGATGATGCGGGCGAAGTAAGCCCAGAACGTACTCGTGCTTTGGTGCAATACTTTATTGATAAAGGTGTTCAAGGACTTTATGTCAACGGTTCTTCAGGTGAATGTATCTACCAAAGCGTAGCAGACCGTAAGTTGATCTTGGAAGAAGTCATGGCAGTTGCTAAAGGTAAATTGACCATCATTGCTCACGTGGCTTGCAACAATACTAAAGACAGTATCGAACTTGCTCGTCATGCAGAAAGCTTGGGTGTTGATGCTATTGCAACGATCCCACCAATTTACTTCCGTTTGCCTGAATACTCAGTAGCTAAATACTGGAACGACATCAGTGCAGCAGCACCAAACACAGACTATGTTATCTACAACATTCCTCAATTGGCAGGTGTTGCTTTGACTCCAAGTCTTTACACAGAAATGTTGAAGAACCCACGTGTTATCGGTGTTAAAAACTCTTCAATGCCAGTTCAAGATATCCAAACTTTTGTTAGTCTTGGTGGTGATGATCATATTGTCTTTAACGGTCCAGATGAACAATTCCTCGGTGGCCGTCTCATGGGTGCTAAAGCTGGTATCGGTGGTACTTATGGTGCTATGCCAGAACTCTTCTTGAAACTCAACCAATTGATTGCAGACAAAGACTTAGAAACAGCGCGTGAATTGCAATATGCTATCAACGCTATCATTGGTAAATTGACTGCTGCACATGGAAACATGTACGGCGTTATCAAAGAAGTCTTGAAAATCAATGAAGGACTTAATATCGGATCAGTTCGTTCTCCACTTACACCAGTGACCGAAGAAGATCGTCCAGTTGTAGAAGCAGCTGCTCAATTGATTCGTGAAACTAAGGAGCGTTTCCTCTAATCAATAGGAGGCTTATGACTAATTACGTTGCAATTGATATTGGTGGAACTAATATCAAATATGGTTTGATTGACCAAGATGGACAACTTGTTGAGTCTCACGAAGTAGCGACTGAGGCTCATAAGGGCGGTCCACATATCTTACAGAAAACAAAAGATATTGTCGCTAGCTATCTAGAAAAAGGACCGGTGGCAGGTGTTGCTATTTCCTCAGCGGGAATGGTTGATCCTGATAAGGGTGAGATTTTCTATGCTGGTCCACAGATCCCGAACTATGCAGGGACTCAATTTAAGAAAGAAATTGAAGAAAGTTTCCAAGTTCCTTGTGAAATTGAAAATGATGTCAACTGTGCAGGGCTAGCAGAAGCTGTTTCTGGATCTGGAAAAGGTGCAGGAATAACGCTATGTTTGACCATCGGAACAGGTATCGGCGGTTGCTTAATCATTGACGGCCAGATTTTCCATGGATTTAGTAATTCTGCCTGTGAAGTTGGCTATATGTATATGCAAGATGGGGCTTTCCAAGATTTAGCTTCTACAACTGCCTTGGTCGAGTATGTAGCCAAGGCTCATGGTGAAGAAGTAGCCCATTGGAATGGTCGTAGAATTTTCAAAGAAGCTACAGAAGGCAATAAACTCTGTATGGAGGGGAATTGACCGTATGGTAGACTATCTTGGGAAAGGTCTTGCTAACATCTGTTATGTTGCCAATCCAGAGGTTGTTATACTAGGTGGTGGTATTATGGGGCAGGAAGCGATTTTGAAACCGAAAATTCGTACAGCTCTGAAAGATGCGCTTGTTCCAAGTTTAGCGGAAAAAACAAGATTAGAGTTTGCGCGTCATCAAAATACTGCGGGTATGCTTGGAGCTTACTATCACTTCAAAACAAAACAATCCTAAGTTGGCCTTGCCAATTTAGGATTTTTTAGTCATAAACAGTAAAATGATCATTTAGTAAAAATCTAGTTAAAACTTTGAAAAACCCTTGCATTTTTTTAATATAACATAGTATATTTATAATAATGCGAAAACTCTAGAAAAAAATTCTTGCTAATTGAAGCAATATTTTATTTTTTGAAAAATGTAAGCGATTTCTACAACCTTATATTTACTCAAAATAAATAGCTCAGGGAAAGAATTTTAAGCTAGGAGATCAAACAAAAATTGTCGCCAGATAACACTGGGCTCGGGCAGTAGCTGACTGCTCTAGAAGATTAGGAGTATTTGATGAAACAATATTTTTTAGAAAAAGGTCGAATATTTAGTATTCGTAAACTGACTGTTGGTGTTGCTTCTGTAGCAGTCGGTCTTGCTTTTTTTGCATCTGGGAATGTTGCGGCTAGTGAACTTGTGACGGAACCAAAACTTGAAGTAGATAGTCAAGCAAAAGATGTAGCAGATGTAGATCATATAAAAGAAGAAGCAGTTAAAGAAGAAGTAACTGAAAAAACAGAACCTGCTATTGAGAAAGTCGCAGAGGAAGGCAAGACTGCTGAAGTGGCTGGTGATTTACTCCCTGAAGAAATTTCTGATCGTGCTTATCCTGATACTCCAGTGAAAAAAGTCGATACTGCAGCTATTGTATCAGAAAAAGATAGCCCACAAGTAGAGACTAAGAGCATTTTGAAACCTACAGAAGCAGCTCCATCTGAAGCTGGAAAAGAAAATAGAGCCATTATCAATGGCGGACAAGACCTTAAGCATATCAATTATGAAGGTCAACCAGCTACATCTGCTACTATGGTTTATTCAATCTTTAGCTCACCTTTGGCCAATGGCGGCAGTCAGCGATACCTTAACTCAGGTTCAGGTATCTTTGTTGCTCCAAATGTCATTTTGACAGTGGCTCACAACTTCTTGGTCAAGGATGCGGATACTAATGCGGGTTCTATCCGTGGTGGTGATACGGCTAAGTTCTATTACAATGTAGGTTCAAATACTGCTAAGAATAATTCTTTGCCAAGCTCAGGAAATACTGTTTTGTTCAAGGAAAAAGATATTCATTTCTGGAATAAAGAAAAATTCGGTGAAGGCTATAAGAATGACCTAGCCTTGGTTGTAGCCCCAGTTCCACTTTCAATTGCAAGTCCAAATAAGGCGGCTACCTTTACTCCTTTAGCAGAACATCGAGAATACAAAGCTGGAGAACCTGTTAGCACCATCGGTTACCCTACAGATTCAACATCTCCAGAATTGAAGGAACCAATTGTTCCAGGTCAATTGTATAAGGCGGACGGTGTTGTTAAAGGTACTGAAAAGTATGATGATAAGGGAACAGTTGGTATCACTTATCGTTTGACTTCTGTATCAGGTCTTTCAGGTGGTGGAATTATCAACGGTGATGGTAAGGTCATTGGGATCCACCAACGTGGAACTGTCGATAATGCAAACATTGCTGAAAAAGATCGCTTTGGAGGAGGGCTTGTCCTCTCACCAGAACAATTGGCATGGGTCAAAGAAATCATTGACAAATACGGTGTTAAAGGCTGGTATCAAGGCGATAACGGCAATCGTTATTACTTCACTCCAGAGGGAGAAATGCTCAGAAATAAGACAGCTGTTATCGGTGAAAACAAATATTCCTTCGATGAAAGTGGTGTAGCAACTCTTCTTGAAGGTGTTGATTATGGACGAGTTGTTGTCGAACACATAGACCAAAATGATAATCCAGTCAAAGAAAACGATACTTTTGTTGAAAAGACAGAAGTTGGAACTCAGTTCGACTATAACTATAAAACAGAAATTGAAAAGACTGACTTCTTCAAGAAGAATAAAGAAAAATATGAGATTGTATCGATTGACGGCAAAACTGTCAATAAGCAACTAAAAGACGCTTGGGAAGATGATTATAGTGTTGTGAGCAAGGCTCCTGCAGGAACTCGCGTTATCAAGGTTGTTTATAAGGTCAATAAAGGTTCCTTTGACGTTCATTATCGTTTGAAGGTACCGACCAAGAATTGGCAACTGCGACTGTGGACAATAATGAAGGTAAAGAATATGAAGTTTCCTTTGTTCGCAGATTCCAAGCCAAAGAAATTGCAGGTTACCGTGCAGTCAATGCAAGCCAAGAAGCAACAATCCAACATAAAGGAGTGAACCAAGTTATTTTTGAATACGAAAAAATTGAAGATCCAAAACCAGTAACTCCTGCAACTCCAGTAGTGGATCCAAAAGACGAAGAAACAGAAATTGGAAACTATGGACCACTGCCAAGTAAGGCCCAATTGGATTACCATAAAGAAGAATTGGCTGCCTTCATCCACTATGGTATGAATACCTACACTAACTCTGAGTGGGGAAATGGTAGAGAAAATCCTCAAAACTTTAACCCAACAAACCTTGATACAGACCAGTGGATTAAGACTTTGAAGGATACTGGGTTCAAACGAACAATCATGGTTGTCAAACACCATGACGGTTTTGTGATTTATCCATCTAAATACACAGACCATACGGTAGCTGCAAGTTCATGGAAAGACGGTAAGGGAGACCTTCTCGAAGAAATCTCTAAATCAGCAACGAAATATGACATGAATATGGGTGTTTACCTATCACCATGGGATGCCAATAACCCTAAATATCATGTTTCAACTGAAAAAGAGTACAACGAATACTACCTCAACCAGCTCAAGGAAATCCTTGGCAATCCTAAATACGGAAATAATGGTAAATTTATCGAAGTCTGGATGGATGGTGCGCGTGGTAGTGGAGCTCAAAAAGTAACCTACACCTTTGACGAGTGGTTCAAGTACATCAAGGAAGCTGAAGGAGATATCGCTATCTTCTCTGCTCAACCAACAAGTGTCCGTTGGATTGGTAATGAACGTGGTATCGCTGGAGATCCAGTTTGGCATAAGGTTAAGAAAGCTAAAATTACTGACGATGTGAAGAATGAATATCTCAACCATGGAGACCCAGAAGGAGATATGTACTCTGTCGGTGAAGCAGACGTTTCTATTCGTTCAGGTTGGTTTTACCATGACAATCAACAACCAAATCAATCAAAGATTTGATGGATATCTACTTCAAGTCTGTTGGTCGTGGAACGCCACTTCTCCTCAATATTCCACCAAATAAAGAAGGTAAATTCGCAGATGCAGATGTGGCGCGCTTGAAAGAATTCCGAGCAACCTTGGATCAAATGTATGCGACTGACTTCGCCAAGGGAGCAACTGTCACTGCAAGCTCTACCCGTAAGAATCACTTATATCAAGCAAGCAACCTAACAGATGGTAAGGATGATACTAGTTGGGCATTGTCAAATGATGCCAAGACAGGTGAATTTACTGTCGATCTCGGTCAAAAGAGACGCTTTGACGTAGTTGAACTCAAAGAAGATATTGCTAAAGGTCAACGTATCTCTGGATTTAAGGTTGAAGTTGAGCTCAATGGTCGCTGGGTTCCATATGGAGAAGGTTCGACTGTTGGTTATCGTCGTCTCGTCCAAGGTCAACCTGTAGAAGCACAAAAGATTCGTGTGACTATCACTGGTGCGCAAGCAACTCCTATTTTGACAAACTTCTCTGTTTATAAGACACCAAGTAGTATCGAAAAAAACAGATGGCTATCCTCTAGGTTTGGATTACCATTCAAATACAACAGCTGACAAAGCAAATACAACCTGGTATGACGAATCTGAAGGCGTTCGTGGAACATCCATGTGGACCAATCAAAAAGATGCTAGCGTAACCTACCGTTTTAATGGAACTAAGGCTTATGTCGTATCTACAGTTGATCCAAATCACGGTGAAATGTCAGTTTATGTGGATGGTCAAAAGGTTGCAGACGTACAAACTAATAATGCGGCTCGTAAACGTAGCCAGATGGTTTATGAGACAGATGACTTGGCTCCAGGTGAACACACCATCAAACTCGTCAACAAAACTGGCAAAGCTATTGCAACTGAAGGTATCTACACGCTCAATAATGCTGGTAAAGGTATGTTTGAGTTGAAAGAAACTACCTATGAAGTTCAAAAAGGTCAACCAGTTACTGTAACCATTAAACGTGTTGGTGGTAGCAAAGGAGCTGCAACAGTCCATGTCGTGACTGAACCAGGAACAGGGGTTCACGGTAAGGTTTATAAGGATACAACAGCTGATTTGACCTTCCAAGAAGGTGAAACAGAAAAGACTTTGACAATTCCAACAATTGACTTTACGGAGCAAGCTGACTCTATCTTTGACTTCAAAGTGAAAATGACGAGTGCTTCAGATGAAGCTTTGCTTGGCTTTGCTTCAGAAGCAACGATTCGAGTGATGAAAGCTGAATTGCTTCAAAAAGATCAAGTCAGTCATGATGATCAGGCCAGTCAACTTGACTATAGCCCAGGTTGGCACCATGAAACCAATTCATCAGGTAAATACCAAAACACTGAGTCTTGGGCGTCATTTGGTCGTTTAACAGAAGAGCAAAAGAAAAATGCTAGTGTAACAGCCTACTTCTACGGTACAGGTTTAGAAATTAAAGGTTTTGTAGACCCAGGTCATGGTATCTACAAGGTGATACTAGATGGTAAAAAAGTCGAGTATCAAGATGGTCTAGGTAACGCCTCTGATGTCAATGGCAAGAAGTACTTCAGTGGTACAGCTGCCACACGTCAAGGTGATCAGACTCTCGTTCGTTTGACAGGACTTGAAGAAGGTTGGCATGCTGTAACCTTGCAATTGGATCCAAAACGTAATGATACTACGAAAAATATTGGTATCCAAGTTGACCAGTTTATCACTCATGGAGAAGATAGTGCTCTTTATACCAAAGAAGAGTTGCTTCAAGCTATGAAGAACTGGAAGGATGAATTGGATAAATTTGATCAAACAAGTTTGAAGAACACTCCAGAGGCGCGTCAAGCCTTCAAGTCAAACTTGGACAAATTATCAGAGCAACTTTCAGCAAGTGATGCTAAACCACAAGAAGTTCTCAAAACAGCTACAGCCTTGCAAACGATCCTTGATAAGGAAGAAAACTACGGTGTCGAAGAAACACCAGCTCAACCAGAAGAGCCTAACTATGATAAGGCTATGGCAAGTCTAGCAGAGGCTATTCAAAACAAGAGCAAGGGACTAGGTAGCGATAAAGAAGCTAAGAAGAAACTAGTTGAGTTGTCAGAACAGGCTCTTACTGCTATCGAAGCAGCTAAAACTCAGGATGCAGTCGATAAGGCCTTACAAGCAGCTCTAACTTCTATCAATCAGCTTCAAGCGACTCCGAAAGAGGAACCAAAACCAGAGCCACCAGCACAGCCGGAAGAGCCTAAGATTGACTATGATAAGGCCATGGCAAGTTTGGCAGAGGCTATTCAAAACAAGAGCAAGGAACTAGGTAGCGATAAAGAAGCTAAGAAGAAACTAGTTGAGTTATCAGAGCAAGCAATCGCAGCGATCGAAGCAGCCAAGACTCAGGATGCGGTAGACAAAGCTTTGCAAGCAGCTCTAACTTCTATCAACCAGCTTCAAGCGACTCCAAAAGAAGAACCAAAACCAGAGGAACCAGCTCAACCAGAAGAGCCTAAGATTGACTATGATAAGGCTATGGCAAGCTTGGCAGAGGCTATTCAAAACAAGAGCAAGGAACTAGGCAACGATAAAGAAGCTAAGAAGAAACTAGTTGAGTTGTCAGAACAGGCTCTTACTGCTATCGAAGCAGCTAAAACTCAGGATGCAGTCGATAAGGCCTTACAAGCAGCTCTAACTTCTATCAATCAGCTTCAAGCAATTCCGAAAGAGGAAGTAAAACATTCAAATCTTCCGACTGAAGGTGTTAAAGAATTGAGCTTAGTCAACCAAGCCTTGAGGTAGTAGAAGAAGCTCTCAACTTCAAGACTGTTAAACGAGAAGATCCAACTCTTCCAGAAGGTGAAACTCGCGTAACTCAGGTAGGTCGCGCAGGCAAGGAACGTATCTTAACAGAAGTAGCACCAGATGGAAGCCGTACTGAAAAATTGCGTGAAGTTCTTGAAGCACCACAAGATGAGATTGTGCTAGTCGGAACTAAGAAAGAAGAATCAGGTAAAACAGGACCCGCTATCCATGAAGTACCAGAGTTTACTGGCGGTGTAAATGGTTCTGAAGCAGCTATCCATGAAGTACCAGAGTTTACTGGTGGTGTGAATGGTTCTGAGGCAGCTATCCATGAAGTACCAGAGTTTACTGGTAGTGTGAATGGCTCTGAAGCAGCTGTCCACAGAGTTCCGAACTTTGAAGGAGGAGTTCCTGGTGGAGCAGCACCTATCCATCAAGTTCCAGGATTTGCTGGTGGTGTAAATGGTTCTGAAGCAGCTATTCATGAAGTTGCTACACACAAGGATGAACAGTCGCATGTAGCTCAAGCTATATCACCAGATAAGACTTATCAAGCACCTGCAAATCGTCAAAACATTCTCCCTGAAACAGGCGCTAAAGAAACTGCTACCCTTGCAAGCTTGGGAGCTGTAGGAGCACTTCTAGGTCTAGCTGCAATAGGAAAGAAAAAAGAAGACGAATAGAATCTGTCAAACTCAAGAAATACTGTTGAGGAAGTATAGATTTTGTGGAACTTATTGCAGAATATTAAAGAAACTGCTGTAATAACTGTCCAAACTTTAGAGATTGAAACCAATAACTAATCTCAATTATAAAAAGCGAGCAAAACGAGTTTTCTGAGAATCGGAATTCCGTCTTGTTCGCTTTTTTATATCAAGAATTAGGTGTAGAATTTTATGTGCATAAGTCATCAGTTATAGGACTTGAGCAAACTAAAAACCAGCGACTTTAATCGCTGGTTGCTGATATGATTGTTCACTTGATAGGGATGAAGACTTATCTAGACCTTCTATTTCTACGATAGCCATTTAGTTTTTTATTTTCCCAATAACTGTTAAAGATTTTTTCTTTACTTTCACGATCAATTTCTAGGAAATAAGCATAGAGTAGATCGATTAAGATCAACATAGGGAGTTGGGCAGAAATGCGTTGGATATAGGAAGACTGACTCTGGCTTGCGACTAATACTGTTTCTGTAAATGCTTGGGTATCCTTATTCGGTGCACTTGTAAATAGAACTGTCTTAGCTCCCATATCCTGGGCGTCTAATAGACTGTCGATGATAGATGGAGTTGTTCCTGAAAGGGAAAAGCCAAAGACCAAACATTTTTCATCGATGATACTGGTTGTCCAGGCGAAACCATCTGGATCAGTTAAGGCTTCACAGACCACACCTAATCTCATAAAACGTAGCTTCATCTCACGTGCAACTAAACCAGAACTTCCAGTTCCAAAAAAATACACGCGTTCTGATTGGTCAATCATCTTAGCGACACGTTCTAGTTGTTCATCGTCAATCAATCCTTGAGAAACTTCTCGTAGGTTTGCATAGCTTCTGAGTACTCTCTGAGTCAGAGGATTCATATCCTGTTGAGGAACGGAAAGGGTATCCTTTTGTTGTTGGTATTTGAAAATAAATTCCCGATAGCCTGTAAAGCCACATTTTTTGGCAAAACGAGTGAGAGCCGCCTGAGAAATATGAAGTTTTTTTAGTGACCTGCTGAGAAGACAAGTCATCACGAATGGTATCAGCCTGCAAAAAATAGCGGGCAATCTCTTGCTCTAAATCGGTCATTTCTTCAAAGTGAAGATCAATAATCGTAGAGATGTCTGGCTTGTTCATGGGACTCCTTTGTAGTTATTTGTTAAACATTATTTGTCAATAAAAAGCTAACAAATAAAATAGCGCTTACTTTCATTATACCACAGTTGCTTTGTTTTTTTGGGATAAAAAAAGGAAAAGTCTTTTTCTTTTTCCATAATTTTTCTCTTCAAATTGTGGTACAATGAAGAGTAAGATTTTTGATTAGAAATGAGACTGATTTGTATGAGAAAAATTCAACAGCCATTCGATTCCGATTCGGCTTAATTTATTGTTTGCAATCGTTATTTTGCTTTTTCATGACCATCATTGGTCGCTTGCTCTATATGCAAGTTTTGAACAAGGATTTTTATGAAGCTAAGCTAGCGTCAGCTAGCCAGACTAGGGTAACAACGAGTTCTGCTCGTGGAGAAATCTATGACGCAGCTGGAAAACCCTTGGTAGAAAATACCGTTAAACAAGTAGTAGCTTTCACACGAAGCAATAAGATGACGGCTGCAGATTTAAAGGATATTTCCACTAAACTCTTAACGTATGTAACAGTTACCTCGCCAGATTTGACAGAACGTCAAATGGCTGATTATTATCTAGCAGATCCAGCTGTCTATAAAAAAACGGTAGAAGCACTTCCCAAAGATAAACGTTTTGATTCTGATGGTAATCAACTATCTGAAGCTCAAGTTTATAATAATGCTACTGAGAGTATCACTTCTGATCAGCTGAACTATTCAGAGGATGAAAAGAAGGTTATCTACCTCTTTAACCAGCTCAATGCAGTTGGTAATTTTGCGACAGGAAATATTCAAACCGATCCATTAAGTGACACACAGGTGGCCATCATTGCTTCAGCTTCCAAGGAATTACCTGGTATTAGCATTTCAACTTCGTGGGATAGAAAAGTTTTAGAAACCTCTCTTTCATCTATCGTTGGAAGTGTCTCTAGTGAGAAATCAGGTCTTCCAGCTGAGGATGTGGATGCTTATTTACAAAAAGGCTATTCACTTAATGACCGTGTTGGAACTTCTTATCTGGAGAAACAATACGAAGAAGTTCTACAAGGAAAGCGCACGGTGAAAGAAATCCATCTCGATAAATATGGCGATATGGAGAGTGTGGAAAATGTCGAAGAAGGTAGCAAGGGCAAAAACATTAAATTGACCATTGATTTGACCTTCCAAGACAGTGTGGATAATCTTCTGAAAAGTTACTTCAATTCAGAACTATCAAATGGTGGAGCAAAATATTCTGAAGGTGTCTATGCAGTAGCGCTCAATCCTAAGACTGGTGCTGTGTTAGCTATGTCAGGAATTAAACATAATCTGGAAACGGGTGACTTAACTTCAGACTCGCTGGGGACTGTGACCAATGTCTTTGTACCGGGTTCTGTCGTTAAAGCGGCTACCATCAGCTCTGGCTGGGAAAATGGTGTTTTAAAAGGAAATCAGACTCTGACAGACCAACCAATCGTTTTCCAAGGATCCCCAGCTATCAATTCTTGGTATACTCTTGCTTATGGTTCTTTCCCGATTACAGCAGTCGAGGCTTTGGAATACTCTTCTAATGCCTATATGATTCAAACTGCTTTGGGAATGATGGGTCAAACCTATCAACCAGATATGACAGTTAAGACCGATCACCTAGAGTCTGCTATGGGAAAACTACGCGCGACTTTTAGTGAGTATGGTTTGGGTGCTGCTACAGGGATTGATTTGCCAGAGGAATCAACAGGATTTATTCCTAAAAACTTTGATTTGGCTAATTATCTGTACAATGCTTTTGGACAGTTTGATAACTATACGCCGATGCAGTTGGCCCAGTATGTGGCAACAATCGCTAATAATGGTGTTCGCTTGGCTCCTCATATTGTAGAAGGAGTCTACGATAATAATGAGCAAGGTGGTCTAGGAAATTTGATTCAGCAAACAACTAGCACCGAAATGAATAGAATTAATATTTCTGAGTCAGACATGTCTATCTTGCAACAAGGATTTTATCAGGTTTCGCACGGAAGCAGTGCCCTTACGACAGGTCGTCCTCTTCTATATGGGGCAACTGTCTCTATCAGTGGTAAGACTGGTACAGCCGAAAGTTATGTAGCCGATGGTCAAAAGGCTACCAATACCAATGCGGTTGCCTATGCCCCATCAGATAACCCTCAGATTGCAGTTGCAGTTGTATTCCCACATAATACCAATCTCAGCAATACGATCGGACCTTCGATTGCCCGAGATATTATCAATCTATACAACCAACACCATCCAATGAACTAGAAAGGAAGCCATGCTTTACCCAACACCTATTGCTAAGTTGATTGACAGCTATTCTAAACTTCCAGGTATCGGGATTAAGACAGCAACCCGACTGGCCTTTTATACCATTGGGATGTCGGATGATGATGTCAATGAATTGCAAAAAATCTTCTGGCAGCTAAACGAGAATTGACCTATTGTTCAATCTGCGGACGCTTGACAGATGATGATCCATGTTCAATCTGTACGGATCCTAGTCGTGACCAGACTACTATCCTAGTATTAGAGGATAGCCGAGACGTAGCAGCTATGGAGAATATTCAAGAATACCATGGACTCTATCATGTCTTGCACGGATTGATCTCCCCTATGAATGGGATTAGTCCTGACGATATCAATCTTAAAAGTCTCATGACTCGTCTCATGGATAGCGAGGTTTCAGAGGTCATCGTTGCGACCAATGCAACTGCTGATGGTGAGGCGACTTCTATGTACATCTCTCGACTTCTCAAGCCAGCAGGGATCAAGGTTACTCGTCTAGCACGAGGTCTAGCGGTTGGAGCTGATATCGAATATGCAGATGAAGTTACACTTCTAAGAGCCGTCGAAAATCGTACAGAACTCTAGTCTGTAAGGTTAAGGATAGATGCAATGAACTAGCAGATAATCATTTAAAAGTACAAAGAGCCTGAATCCCATTTTGATTCAGGCTCTTTTCTTGTTTTTTGCTGTACAAGTTTAAAAAAAAATGACAAATATGATATACTAAAGACGAGTATTCTATTAGAATTGGAACAAATCATATGAAACAAACAATTATTCTATTATATGGTGGACGCAGTGCAGAACGTGAAGTGTCTGTCTTGTCAGCTGAGAGTGTCATGCGTGCGGTTAACTATGATCGTTTCGCAGTCAAAACCTTCTTTATCAGCCAGTCTGGAGACTTTATCAAAACCCAAGAATTTACCCAAACACCTGGACAAGACGAACGTCTCATGACCAATGAAACGATCGATTGGGACAAGAAAATTGCTCCAAGTGCTATCTACGAAGAAGGAGCGGTTGTTTTTTTCCAGTTCTTCATGGACCTATGGGAGAAGATGGTTCCGTTCAAGGTTTCTTAGAAGTCTCGAAAATGCCTTATGTCGGTTGTAACATCCTATCTTCAAGCCTTTGCCATGGATAAAATCACAACTAAGCGTGTATTAGAGTCTGCTGGGATTGCCCAAGTTCCTTACGTAGCGATTGTTGAAGGGGATGACTTGGCTTCTAAGATTGCAGAAGTTGAGGAAAAATTAAGTTACCCAGTCTTTACCAAACCATCCAATATGGGTTCTAGTGTTGGTATTTCTAAGTCTGAAAATAAAGAGGAACTTCGCCAAGCTTTAGAGCTTGCCTTCAAGTACGATAGTCGTGTATTAGTGGAGCAGGGTGTAAATGCGCGTGAAATCGAGGTTGGTCTTTTAGGAAACTATGATGTCAAGAGCACGCTACCTGGTGAAGTTGTCAAAGACGTAGCCTTCTATGACTATGATGCCAAGTATATCGATAACAAGATCACCATGGATATCCCTGCTAAGATTAGCGATGATGTAATAGCTCTTATGCGCAAAAATGCCGAAACTGCCTTCCGTGCTATCGGTGGACTTGGATTGTCGCGTTGCGACTTCTTCTATACAGATAAGGGGGAAGTTTTCCTAAATGAGTTAAATACCATGCCAGGCTTCACTCAATGGTCTATGTATCCCTTGCTTTGGGACAATATGGGAATTTCTTATCCAGAATTAATCGAACGTTTGGTTGACCTTGCTAAGGAAAGTTTTGACAAGCGTGAAGCGCACCTATTGTAAAGACAGACATAAGGGCGAGGAAGGACTCCTTGCCCCTTTTTAAAGGAGTAAACATGAAACTTACGATTCACGAAGTTGCGCGTGTTGTCGGTGCAAAAAATGATGTGACCAGCTATGCGGACAGTCCACTAGTCAAGGCAGAGTTTGATAGTCGTTTGATTGGACCTGGTGATCTATTTGTGCCACTCAAGGGGGCGCGTGATGGTCATGACTTTATCGAGACAGCATTTGAAAACGGCGCTGCTGTAACCTTGTCAGAGAAGGAAGTGGCAGATTATCCTTACATTTTAGTAGAGGATGTTTTGACAGCCTTTCAAGCTCTTGCAGCTTATTACCTTCAAAACAGGTGTCGATGTCTTAGCTGTTACAGGTTCAAATGGGAAGACAACGACTAAGGACATGCTGGCGCATTTACTTGCTACGACTTTTAAAACGTATAAAACTCAAGGAAATTACAATAACGAGATTGGACTACCTTATACAGTTCTTCATATGCCAGATGACACTGAGAAATTGGTCTTGGAGATGGGGCAGGATCACTTGGGAGATATTCATCTCTTGTCTGAATTAGCTCGTCCAAAGATAGCTATTGTGACTCTGGTCGGAGAGGCTCATTTGGCCTTCTTCAAGGATCGTTCTGAGATTGCCAAAGGTAAATTACAGATTGCTGATGGTATGGAGAAAGGTAGCTTGCTCTTGGCGCCATCTGATCCAATTGTAGAGGATTATCTGCCTGCTGACCAAAAAGTAGTTCGTTTTGGTCCAGGTGCAGAACTCGAAATTACAGAATTGATTGAGCGTAAGGATAGCTTAACCTTCAAGGCCAATTTCTTAGAGCAGGCTCTTGACTTGCCAGTAACAGGTAAGTACAATGCGACCAATGCTATGATTGCATCTTATGTTGCTCTTCAAGAAGGAGTGACTGAGGAGCAGATTGGTCAAGCCTTCCAAAATCTTGAATTGACCCGCAATCGTACCGAGTGGAAAAAAGCAGCCAACGGTGCGGATATCCTGTCAGATGTCTACAATGCCAATCCAACTGCCATGAAGTTGATTTTAGAGACTTTCTCTGCCATTCCAGCCAATGAAGGTGGCAAGAAACTCGCAGTTCTGGCAGATATGAAAGAACTTGGAGATCAGTCTGTTCAACTTCATAATCAGATGATTTTGAGCATTACACCTGATGCCCTTGATACCGTAATTTTCTACGGTGAAGACATCGCTGACTTGGCTCAACTAGCCAGTCAAATGTTCCCAATCGGCCATGTGTACTACTTCAAGAAAACAGCCGATGAAGACCAGTTTGAAGCCATGGTTAAGCAGGTCAAGGAAAGTCTTGGCGCACATGACCAGATTTTGCTTAAAGGTTCGAACTCTATGAATCTAGCTAAGCTAGTAGAAAGCCTAGAAAATGAGCACAACTGATTCCGCCAAAGCTATTCAGAGAATGTTAGCTATCACTGATACTGGGTTGACCTATTCAAAGGATCCTTATGACCGTGAACGTTATGAGGATTTACGTCAGATTTTATGGAGTGTCTTGCAGGATCAAACGGAGCTCGATCAAGAGGAATTGACTGCAATTTTAAAACCGACAGGTAGCTATGCAACTCCCTTGATGGATGTAAGGGCATGGATTGTTCAAGATCAGAAGATTTGCCTGGTTAGAGGACAAGGAGAGGATACTTGGGCATTACCTGGTGGCTTTGGTGAGGTAGGATATTCTCCTAGGGAAAATATCCGAAAAGAAGTTCAGGAAGAAACAGGATTTTCGGCAGAAGTAGGCTCTTTATTGGCAGTTTTTGATACCAATCGCTTTCAACTTCAGAACAAACAGTATGCCAAGTTCGTCTTTGACTGTCAGTTATTGGATGGACAATTTCAAGAAAATCAAGAAATTGCGGAACTTGAATTTTTTGATATCAAGAATCTCCCACCCCTATCTGAAAAACGAATAACCCAAGAACAAATGGAAATTCTATGGCAGGTCTATCAGGGTGAGCGGGAACAATATGTCGATTAGAAGCTTTGTTTTTATATTAAGATCGACAGTTTCTTTTAAACAAAAATTATAAGAAATAAATGTAAGCTAGGCTCTATAAAAATCAGTAAGAGATTGGCTTATATGAAAATGAGGAAAGTTACATGAATTTTTGGGAAGCTTTATTTAGTACGCAGCCAACGGAGCCACCCCAGTTTGACCTTCTTTGGTATGGAAGTCTATTTACCTTATTAGCATTGACTGTGTTTCTTGCCTATCGTTATGGTGAGAAAAAAAGGCCTGTCAGCGATTTTTTTCCAGATTTTACAGGCGGTACAGCTAATCCTGCTCTACGGATGGTATTTAGTAAATCAGATGCCTCTAACTGAAAGTCTACCCCTTTATCATTGCCGTTTGGCTATGTTTGTAGTGCTTTTGACCCCGGGTGTCTCTAGAGTCAAACAGTATTTTTGCTGTATTGGGAACCTTTGGAACTTTGGCAGCTTTTTATTTATCCAGTGCCAGATCCCTATCCCTTCCCCCACATTGCCATCCTGTCCTTTATTTTTCGGACACTTAGCTCTCTTTGGAAATTCCTTGATTTATCTTTTTGAAGGACTACGATGCTAGCTTATTGGACTTCAAACGAACCCTAATCATCACATCTTCACTGAATGCTGTGATCTTTGTGGTCAATCTAATGACGGGTGGAGATTATGGCTTTTTGACAAAACCGCCATTGGTTGGAGACCACGGTCGTTTGATCAATTATCTAGTGGTTACGCTATTCCTGACTTGTGCCATTTATTTAGTCTCTAAAAATTTTTTCAGACAATCCTTCAGGAACAGGAAGAAAAAAAGATTGAGAATCTGGCAGAAATAAAAAAATATTTTTCCCAATCTCTTGACTTTTTATCTGAGAATTTTTGATACAATAGTAGACGGTATTGTTTACCCCATTTGTAAGGCCCCGGAACCTTTCAAATAACTTGCGGACCGGAACATCCGCCCTGTAAACAAAAACGATATTCATATAGGAGAAATCATGAACAAAACTACATTCATGGCTAAACCAGGCCAAGTAGAACGCAAATGGTACGTTGTTGACGCAACTGATGTACCTCTTGGACGCCTTTTCAGCAGTTGTTGCTAGCGTACTTCGCGGAAAAAACAAACCAACATTTACACCACACACTGATACAGGTGACTTCGTAATCGTTATCAATGCTGAAAAAGTTAAATTGACTGGTAAAAAAGCATCTGATAAGATCTACTACACTCACTCAAACCACCCAGGTGGATTGAAATCAATCTCTGCTGGTGAACTTCGTTCTAAAAATGCAGTACGTTTGATCGAGAAATCAGTTAAAGGTATGCTTCCACACAATACTCTTGGCCGCGCTCAAGGTATGAAATTGAAAGTATTCGTTGGAGCTGAGCACACTCACGCTGCACAACAACCAGAAGTTCTTGATATTTCAGGACTTATCTAAGGAAAGGAACAATAAAGTATGTCACAAGCACAATATGCAGGTACTGGACGTCGTAAAAACGCTGTTGCACGCGTTCGCCTTGTTCCAGGAACTGGTAAAATCACTGTTAACAAAAAAGATGTTGAAGAGTACATCCCACACGCTGACCTTCGTCTTGTAATCAACCAACCATTCGCAGTTACTTCAACTGCAGGTTCATACGACGTTTTCGTTAACGTTGTAGGTGGTGGTTACGCTGGTCAAGCGGGAGCTATCCGTCACGGTATCGCTCGTGCCCTTCTTCAAGTAGACCCAGACTTCCGCGATTCATTGAAACGCGCAGGACTTCTTACACGTGACTCACGTAAAGTTGAACGTAAGAAACCAGGTCTTAAGAAAGCTCGTAAAGCATCACAATTCTCAAAACGTTAATCAATACGATTATATCAATGTTTCAAAGCACTCAAGAGTTTACCTCATGGGTGCTTTTTTCGTGTTTTTTTGAAAAGTTTACCTCAAAGTTCACCTTATTTTCACCTTATTGATTTAGAGATTCTTAAAGCTAATGCACCAACTGCAATAGGAACTACATTCGAAGTATTGACATAAATCTGAGTTGTACTTGTATCGCTGTGTGTCAATGCTTCAGAAATATCTTCTAAAGCTCATTCCTGCTTGTTTAGCAAGATGTTGGAATTTATGAGGTCCTTGATGGATATTATTTTTTTCTTCATAAGTATGTTATAATGTAGATACGATATGAAAAAAATTAAGATATCTCTTTAAATTTTTGTAAATGTCACTTTGTGTGAACATGAGTACATTTGAATTTAGAGAATGATAGGAGATGCTTTACAATGATAAGTTTTAGAACTGATGTCTGAAGAAAATAGTATAGATATTTATTCTTTTGAAAAAGAAAATCGGGAGTATTTTGAGCGAAGTTTACCTCCTAGACCAGCTCACTATTTTGACTTAGAAGGTTTTAAAGAAATTACAAGGGAATTGTTAAGGGAACAAGAGAGCCATGATGTCTACATGCATCTTATTAGAGATGCACAAGGCATTATGGTCGGAAGAATCAATTTAAGTGTTTTTAGGGAAGGATAGAAAAAAACAGCAGAACTTGGATATAGGATTGGAGAAAATGTTACTAATTTAGGTTATGCAAGTGAAGCGGTTAAACTCGTTTTAGACAAGGCCTTTACTACTTATGGTTTACATAAGATTATCGCAGGGACGGCAACGGACAATCTGGCCTCTCAGAGAGTGCTTTTAAAAAATGGTTTCACCTTTAGTAGAATCATAGAGAATGACTTTCAAATGCATAACGAGTGGATTCATACGGCATTATTTGAGATAAGGAATCTATAGCATTATCATTACCAGTCGTTTGCCAAAACTCAACATTCCCAGTAGACATTTGTCTACTTTTTTTATTTCAAAGACTTTTAGGAATTACTTGAACTCTCAAATCCCATATATGTTTTTCTGAGTTACATGACAAAGTCTAATTTAATTTGCCAATCTAGGATATGTAAAAAGGTAGTTCAAAAATGTAGAACTACCTTTTGTTGATAATAATGAAATTAGATGTTTAAAAAATAGATAGAGTAAAAAAACGAGAAAAATTCTAAACAAACTACTTTAATATAGCTCTAATTATCAGATTTTTTTGTGGTTGAGAATGAATGGAAGTTATAGGATTACACAGAGTGAGTATTTCTTTTTTTGTTTTTGATTGAGATACATGAGTGTAGATCTGAGTTACAGAAATAGAGCTATGTCCAAGTATTTGCTGTATATAACGAATATCTACATCTTTATCCAGTAGCATTGTAGCAAAGCTGTGTCTAAACATATGTGGCGTGATAGTTATAGATAAGTTGTTTTTCTTAACCAGCTTCTTTAAAATTAGACGTACGCTTTGTTCTGACAGTGCTTTTAAGAGGATTTTTGACCAGTAAATAAATAGTCATTAGGTCGGACGCAGTATTTATTTGTATATGTTTTCAATAAACTAAAAGGTTGTTTGGTCTCCTAAAAAGAGGATACGTTCTTTTTCCTTTCCCGATAATATGAAGTGTTCTATTTGAAAAATTAATATCTTTAAGATGAATATGACAAAGCTCAGAAATCCGAATGCCAGTTGAAAGTAATAAGGAAATGATTAGTAAATTTCTTTCAGCTTTTTTTGTTTTTGATATTTAGATTTTTGAATAGATAACTTTTTGTTCTGAATATGAGTATACACTTTTTAAAATGTCATAAGGAATGGTTTTAGGTAATATTTTTTTCCTTCCGAAATTGAAATCGTAGTTGATTAAAAGGATTTTCATCAATTATATCTTGAAATTTTTAAATAGTTATAAAAAAACCTTCAAACTTGCGATTTTTCGTCGTAGAGTGTTTGATTTTATATTTGATTTTGTTAAAAAAATTCAATATATGATTCAACATTATTGTAGTTTGAATTGTAAAATTGTAAAAGATCATTTTTTGTAAGCTCGAATTGTATGTGTGCTTAAACGCTATGCGTTTCGCAGTAATTTAAGTAAGTAGAAATAATTTTTAGAATCCATGAATATCTCCTTTAGTAATAATCATGTTATTTTTAAACTTATTTAAGCATTTTGTATAGTGATAATAAATAGTTATCGATAGGAGAATGAAAAATGAGCAATCAATATCTTGAAAATAATTACAAAATTAAGTTAATTGAGTCATCATCCGATATTGACTATATTGATTCTGTTAAGATTTATTCAAGAGTTACTCCTTCAGACATTAGAACAAACACAAATGAGCTAACATATTGGTTAGATAATAAAACTGTAGAATTTGAGAGCTACTTTTTCTCTCTTCCTAAATGATACAAATATTGGCTTAGCAATGTGTACATACTTAAAGTCCACTAAAACAGTCGTAATTGAGTATATAGCTGTTGAAGATGCATACAGAAAAATAATACTTACCTTAGCTATTTAAATGAACTGAGAATGTTTATATCAAAGCTTATTAGAGGTCACATATTTCATTTGTGAAATCAGTAATAAGAATAACGGAGTTGAAGTTGACGATGAGAGTAAAATATTTAAAACTATTCTATCAATAGAGAAATTTTTTTCACTATAGATGCTGATTACCATACACCACCTTTTAGGGATTAATAATGAGTTCAGCAGCTTCGAAGCTAAATTAATGATTAATTCAAATACTAACATAAAGACGATTCCCAAAGAGACTTATATTAGAATTATCCAATCTTTATATTTTGAATACTATATAAATTGGTATACACCGTTTTTTTAGTGAAAGTGAAAGACTTCGATACAATAAGCAAATCCAAAATACTTTTGCTAGTATTCAAAAATAAACTTGAAGAGTTAACTGAACCATTGCAGTTTATTGAAGTTCATAAAGATAAAATCAAAAGTGCAGGTAGCGTTGAAAAGCTACCTGCACCTAAAAAAGAAACTAAACAATGGTTTAATTTCTGTGTTTATATCAATTGTTATATTTCCAATTATTATTATTTCTTATTATAAAATATTTAATGTTTTTGGAATTGATACAAGTACAAATTTTACCCCGATAATTGGTGCAATCACTAGTATAATCGTCAGCATAGTTCCATTCTTGTTAAAAAGGACAATATTTAATAAATTTTTAGTACATTTAAAAAAATTACATTACTTGAGCAATTTCTAATACTTGGAAAAATCTAATTATTTTATCTAATCCAACAAACTTTGCTGCAAGTTCGTAATTATTTGTTATTCTTAGAATGATAGAACTTATTATATGAAATTGATGCTTTTTGTTAATTTGAAATCCTTGGGATTTCAATAAATTCTCAATATATTTTATGAGAAGATCCAATTACGATGCTTTTGTCTTTAAGTAATCCGTTTCAATCATAGAAACGGATTTTTATATTTATTACTTCCAAAATACTCAAAACTATCGCTGGGTTCAAATTCTAAATATAAAGTCCCACCAACTTTTAACACGCGTTCAAATTCACTAATTACTTTGTTGGCATCACAATAATTTATCACCGAACCTACACAGATAATATGGTCAAAGTACTTATCGTTAACAGGAATGTCTCTACATTCCCAATAATTTTTGTTAGAGACTGCACTTAATGTTTTTTTCAGCAATATCCATATGGATTGTGTATCCTGATAAACCGTAAGTATTCCCCCCAGATCCGGCATTCAGAATAATTTCATCATTAGTAAAAGTACAGTTTTTCTTTAAAAATAAATCAATTGACTTATTCGTATATCTATACCAATTGTTATACCAGATAACTTCATGTTCATTATAAAAACTTTTTCTATTTCAACTAAATCTACCTTATTATTCACTG
>BNJU01004297.1_pt1 | contig 22995 bp, 18 predicted proteins | sample 8539281 | NCBI WGS metagenome assembly BNJU01 (sample SAMD00202456, study PRJDB9452) | human saliva metagenome | isolation source: human saliva | place: Japan
TGCGGGCCCCTGAGGAGAATCCTCGGGGTCCGCACTCGTATCTGTTGGATGCCTGTCGGAAGAGTGGGAGTCATCTACCCGCCCCGGAGTCGCTAGCTCAGGGTCCTCCTGTGAGCGGGGAGTGTCGGGTATCTCTCCTCTGGCCTCGATCCACTCCGACACCTCCTACACCCTTTAAATACGAAGAGCCGCTAATCGGGTGGCTGGCTACGCGGTTGCTGCGTCGGAGCTGAGCGTGCTGGGTGCTTCATGCGAGGAGAACAAGGGGTCTTCACAGCCGATGTGTTTGCTCTTACAGTCAGATTTTTCTGCGCCAGCACAATGAAAAGTGTGTGTGTGCGAGTGAGGTAGGCAAGGGTTGTGTCTTTTTTGGAGATTCCTTCCGTCTATCTAGGACATGAGCAACAAGTGGAAGGCGCGGGGACCGAATTCCTCGAAGAAGACTGACGTTCTTGAATCCAGTCAGGACATCGTACACCAGAGCGCCATGTCGCTGGTGCCGGAGGTGTTGTATCCCGAGATGGGTATGAATGAGATCGAGCAGGCTGCGGCCAGGCAGGTGCGGGCAGGGTGTCATGACGTTGACACGGTCAATGACCCTGGTCTGCCCGACAGGGCTCAGGACAGTTGGGTCAAACTGCACTATGCTCTGCTCCCGAAGCGCCATATCAAAGCGCTGTCCATTGACTTGGGATTTGCGCGCCAACTCGTTGGCTGAGGGGGACAAGGCGCAGGCGAAGGTAGCTGACCTGGAGGCCAAAGAAGAGCGGATCGTCACCAATATTAACGAGACCGAAGCGCGCGTGATCGAAAAGAAAGGGCGAGACGGACTTGCTGAAGCGCGCACCTTGTCGCGATGGCGGCGGTGGCGGTCTTATGCTGTGCTTTTGGTGATCCTGTTCGCTGAGATTGCATTCGATTACAGTGCGCTGGGTGTTCTTAACGCGAATGAGTTCTCTACCCTGTTGATCGCTCTCTTGTTGGTGTGTGTTCCTTTGATGTCAGCACATCCGGCTGGGAAAATGCACGCGCTGCACCGCGTTCGCAGGGCTGTGGTCCTGGATGTTGTCACGATCCTTCTCGCAAGCAGTACCGCAGCTCTATTGGCTTATTTGCGTAGTTCTCATCTAAGTGAAGAACAGAGCCAGAATGCGGCAACGTCATCCCAATATTTGTATCGACTGTTTGAGAATACGGGGGGATTGAGTGATGGTGGAATGAACTTGCCTGTAGTGACGATCGTGTTGTTTGTCGTATCGTTCCTGGTGCCGATCAGTTTTACCGCAGTGTTGGCAGCGGGTTACGAGCCTCTGTACGACGAGTTGTTGAAGTATCGTGGCCAGCTCAAGAAGCTTCACAAGAGCCTTGAGGTGGCGCGCGAGAAGGAGGTTTCTATTCGTCGTCGGTGTGAGTCGCTGCTCGCCAAGGAGGATCTGTACGAGCTGGAGACGGCGGCGGACATCGATGCGGTCCAGCCTTGTGCGGAAGAACGGAGCCGCCGATACGATATTGCCCTCTTGGAGGATATGGGGGCACCCGATGCGACGTCGGCGGTCGCGGATACGTATCGTGATCAGGGTCACGAGGGTATCACTTCCTAGTCCCCTGAGGGTGGTGTAAGACCATGATTCGCCTGTGGGAGTGGGTGTGGAAGCGTAGGCGCCCGGATCCTCCCGGTCCCTCGTGTCTGGTGTGTGACGATGTTCCCATGACCCTGTGTCCTTCCTGCAAGGGTAACTGGGAGAGCAACTGGATGTGGCGTCTGTCTCCTGGGGTGGCTGTGTCCGATCCACGAGAATCACTGGCTTCCGTAGAGGCATTCCGAGACAAACGAATCGAAAGGAGGTGAATACCATGGCGACCAAGATTGGGTCCGTGCGTAGGACGAGTACGTACACTGAGGCTCACCGCTGCCGGAGCTGCGGCCGTGCCTTCTGGGCCGACAGTAGCTGGAACTACGTGACCGTTGTCTGCCCGCACTGCAAGGCGCAGAACTAGTCCGTGAGTGATCGTGGCCGGGCATCCCTTGTTGGGGTGCTCGGCCACCTCGTTGCGATCTCACATGGTGGATGTGGGAGTGATTATTCGGAGAAGCGTCTTCCGTCTCTTATTGGTATGAGAAACTCACACATGCGGCGCATGCGCCAATACATCATCACTGTCCTGTCTATCGTTGTCTGCTCTGTCGTTGGTCTGACTTTGTCGGCCTGCGACGACAGCGCCAATTCCGGTGCGACTAGCGGTTCCGTCGCGATCATCGCATCGAATCGTTCCAACCAGCAGCGTTTTGACCTCCTGTCCTCCGAGCAGATCACCTCCGCGATCAACGACCACATGGGCGGCACCTTCTACATCATTAGCGCTGACGGGGTTCCGCGCCTGGTTGCCAGCATTGACTCGACCAGCAAGGCGCGGAACAGTAACGCTCGAAAAAAGGAGCCGCGAAAGTACGAGCTTTCTGTTCTGGCGGCCATGCTGACCCCCGCAGAAACGCCTGAGTCGGATATGTTGTCCGCGCTGTCCCTCGCGGCGAGTTCGTTGGCTCATGCGTCTGGTGATCGTACGATCTTGGTTGTGGACTCCGGCGTGTCTACGGCTGGTGCAATGGCCTTCCAGAATACGGGTCTGCTTGAACCGCATGCTGACGTCGACGCGATGATCGAGCGCATGCGCAGTGCTGGCACACTGCCCGACTTGACGGGTGTGACCGTCCGTTGGTTCGGTCTTGGTAGCGTCGAGGAACCTCAGCCGCTTCTCGACACGGCGGCAAAAAACCGTCTCAAGAACCTGTGGACGAAGCTGATTACAGCGGCCAACGGAGAAGTGGTCTTCGATGACGCGCCGATGATGAAGGTTACCGGCGAGGATCTGCCGGCTGTTCCTGAGGTGACTCCCGTTCCGGTAGGCGCTTTCGAATTGGGCGCGGCACCGTCCCTTGAGATGTCATTGCCGGATACCGAGGTTGGTTTCGAGGCAGACGTCGACGTGCTGCGTAACGAGGAGGTTGCGAAGTCTCGTATTCAGGAGGCTGCTGCACAGATTCGAAGCAGTGGCGTGAGCGAGGTACGAGTCACTGGCTGTACGAGTTCATGGGGAACCGCGGAGCATCGGCAGGACTTGTCCGAACGGCGAGCGGAGGTCGTTGCAGGTCTCCTCGAGAACAACGGAGTAAAAGTGACATCTATCACTGGTCGTGGTTATGAGTGCCCGCATCAGGTCGTCGACACCAATGCAGATGGAACTCCCATCGAAGAACTGATGGCTGTCAACAGGCGCGTCATCATCCAAGCGCCTTGATTTTCTGCGGAAAATACGCGTAATCAGATGCGTGCCCCCGGGTTCTATCCCCGGGGGCACGCGCGTGCTTCCTGTTGATCGCCACCCTTCCAATCCCTGTGCGGAGCGCCCAGGAGAGATGAGGGAACTTCCCCTCCCGACTGGAAGGACGATCATGAACAAGTACATCATTACCGCGCGGGAGATTGAGCGGATGCTGAACCTGGCCGCGATGGAGGAGGCGGGATGTCTCTCTCGGGCAGGCAAGGAAGAGCTGAACGAGCTGGTTGCGCGCGTTCAGGAAGTGATCGACGAGCTCGCTGCATGGTGGAAGGAAATCAAGCGCAACAAGGAGGAAATTAAGGCGAAGAATGCTGAGGCGAAGAAAAAAGGGGAGAAAACGGACAGCGTTCCTCGCGTTGACTATTCGCCGCAAGAACACGCTGCAACGTACTGGCTACGCCCGATTATCGACAAAGGGGTGGGAGGAATGACGCTTGTTGTCGCGGACGGATGGGTCGATCAGATGCGTCGAATCGGTTTCACGATGAACGGTGTGGAGCTGTCGGTATGCCGCTCGAACAATATGCGAAGCTAATGGAGAAGGCCTGGAATAACGGTAAGCAAGCGAGGAGGATGATTCACAATGGCGGAACCTGTGACTGTGTCATGCCCCTCGAGTTTGTGAAGCGTCAGAAAGGTGCTGAGGAAGGGGAGTGCGATCAGGACAGCCCAATTGGAGAGGGTGGATCACAAAAGAGAAATCAGGTTAAGGAGGAGTATGAAGTTAAGGAGGAGTATGAAGATAAGGAGGAGGGTGAAGATAAGGAGGAGGGTGAAGATAAGCAGCAGAAAAGTCTGCTTACAAAGTATGCAAACAGGGATACGTGCCATGAATCCTTTGCTGATCTTTGTGAGGAGACCTATTGCAAGCTCAACCGTAGTCTATCGGTTCATGAGGGCGACAACCTTCAGTACGTTCAGTCTGTATTGAAGACGCTGGGCGGAGAATGGCTGCGTTGGATACGTAAGTCCAAGGGGATTCCCGTGAGGCCGGATCTCCTTGCTAAGAGCATAAAGTGTGATGATCCTCGTCTGGATCCGATCATCCGTTTTTTTGCACACTACGTCGATTCTACCGAGCCGCTTGGTGAGCACATCTTGCTGGATAAGCTCTGCACTGTGCTCGTGCAGGATAACAATTGGCTCGAGGCTGTCAGAGTATGGGGAGACGATAGTGATGGAGTGCGTGCCGCTGCGCTTGCATGCATTCGCGAGCTGCGAAAGAATGACGTGTTTAACAAGAAGATCTGGAATCGCCTCGATATTTGTCGGAAGGCAAAGGTGTGTGTCGACAAGAAAAACGAAGACGGAACAGCGCTAGCTAATGAGCACCTGCTCTTTGTTGACGTGTTGTACCCGGGTGACGATGAGTATATGAAGAGTGAGGCACCTGAACCAATTGTGGAACTGATGAGGGCGACGTACATGGGTGCCTTGCTGAAGCGGGCCGGAAAGAAGGAGTCGCGCAAGCGGGCCTTCGTTGCTGCCGTCGAGGCAGTGATGGGAGCAGGTGAGGAATCACGCCAGGAAGCTCTCCTCCTGTGGGATCAAGCAAAGGCTGATGAGGAGCGCACGAAGGAGCTTGAAGCGTACTGGGAAAAGTGGGAGCAAGAAGTGGAGAAGGAGAAGGAGTTGCGCAAGGCTAAGCGTGCTCGGCGCGGTAGCCGCGCAAAGCGAGCGGCACGCGCCTGACACATAGGTTGCTCGGGACTCGCCTGTTGGCGAGTCCCGAGCCTTGTTGTCGTTGTGTCAGGGCAGTGTTGTCATTGATCTAGATTCATGTGGAATCCTCCCTTCTCTCCACTATCGAGCCGGTATGCGCCCGGTGTCAGGGTGAGTAGCTGTGTAAAGATCGACGTTTCTATTTCTCGGTGAAGGCGTCGGGCCCCGTCTGGCCATGTGGCTGCCTGCCGCAGCATACGCTCGCGCGCCCCATCGCTGATACGTAGCTGATAGCCGATCTGCGCCGATGTCTCGATCGCGTGGGCGAGACAGTCATCGAGAATCGCTCCGAGTCTGATGTCATCGAGGGTATTCATAACGACGACGGCATCGAGGCGGTTGTAGATCTCGGGAGGCATTGAGTCCCTGACTGACTTGTGTGTCGCGTGAAGGGGATCCACGCGTTCTCCGAATCCGGTAGGATTCTTCGTCATCTCTTCCGCGCCTATGTTCGCCGTGAGAATGACGTCTAAGCTCCGACAATTGACTGTTCGCCCAGAAAAATCGGTGAGTGTCCCACTGCCGAGGAGCTCCAGTAAGAGGGGTATCCATACGGCGGGGCTTGCCTTCTCTACCTCGTCAAAGAGGAGAACTCCTCTGGGTGTCTCCTGAATCCTCGTCGTGAGCCATCCGTTCCTCTCCTGACTGCCGACGTATCCCGGAGGTGCTCCCAGGAGCGTCGCGCTGAGATGATCGGAGTTGAGTGCCGCCATGTCGACGCGAATCAGTTGATTGGTTCCCAGGAACGAGGCTAGCTCCTGTGCCAGGAGAGTCTTCCCTGTGCCTGTGGTTCCCGTCAGCAAGACCGCGCTCGATACCCTGTCTGCTCGCATGCGAAGGCCTTTGCGCCCCAGGCACACCTGTTGAGCGAGCGTGTGGATGGCCTCGTCCTGTCCCCTGACCGTTTTGCGCAGGTGTTCGACGAGGCTGCCGAGGTGGGGGCTGCCTGATCGGGAGGATTCGGGCGATTTGACGAGGTCCTGGCCGTGCATGGAGGCCCCTAGCTGACCATAGATCGAGCAGGTGTGTGCCGAGGAGAGGCTGGGCCTGGTCTCGTCCGTGTGGGACGGCTTCGGCCGCCGCGTCGATCGTCTCGGAGGGGATTGTCACCCCATGGAAGGTTTCGAGTTCTTTTGCTTCACGAAGCAGGTGGGTGCGGATCTCGTGGTGGCACACCGAATGGGCCATGTGGATGACGGTCGTCCCGGCGGGTAGGCTCTCATCACGCTCTTCGCTGCACAGCTCCTCCCACTCGCTGTGGGGAATCACGATGATCAGGGGAAGGCCCTCTTCTGTGGCAACATGCCACAGAGGCTTCGTCATGCTGTCCGATTGCAGGTAGACGTCGTGGGGTTCGAAGATCAGCGCAATGCGTCCCGGAATGGCGTGGATCGCTTGGATTGCATCGGCGCGCTTCGCGTCTTTTCGGATCAGCAGCGCCGCAGCGGTTCGAACATGACGCTCCTGGGTGAGAGTTTGTGCAGTGTCGGCGATTTTTCGCGCGATGTCGAGCACCGAGGCCTCGTCGGGGATGATAAGTGCGAGGCTTGAGGGTGAGCGTGTGAGGACGTGTTCCGTCGTCGCTGTCAACCAGGAAGGGGAATCGGTGGCGGATGATTCACCGGGAATAAGGATGATGGAGTTGGAGGAATCTTTGTGTCTGTCCATACTATGAGTAGACGGAAGCGATACCTCCCGAATCACCACTTACTCCCAGAGGCCAGCACCCTCCTCTGGTTTGGTTGGTCTCATAATTGAAGGCTTTTGGAAGGCTGCGACCAGCTCGCATAGCCACGGGAAGCTATGGGGAGTCTCTGGCGGTGTCCATGAGTACTCGTCGACGGCGTTCTCGCTGAGGCGGCATTCGCGAATGCGTGCCGAGGCTCCATCAAGGGCATGCTCTTGGTCTTCCTCGATGGCATAGCATTCGCTGGGGTGTGCTACGGGGCCGGGGTCATCCACAGAAACCACGTCGATCGAGGTGGGGCGTCCGGGTACCCGTCCAGAACCTTCCATCTTTGTTCTATCAGCATTGAGATGGAGAGGGGAAGACTATGGGTTCAGCGGTGCCCTCCCATGTGATGCGCGCATATGCGAGCTCGGGTTCCACCCCTTCAGGAAATGCTTCAACGAGGGGCGCGCTAACTGTCACCACAAATCCCTTACCCTGCGTATACCTTGAGACGCATTGCGCGCGTTGCGCGGGATCGAACAGGCAATGAGTGTTCTTCGTCCAATCGATGACGGTTTCCCATGAGGCACCCTGGGTGTCGAAAGTGCCTTGTTGCTGGTCGCTGGAGCCTGCGGCTAACGCCAAATCATCCTCAGCGATGTCGGGGGGACAGCCGAGCTCGAAGGGGACGATGTAGAAGACGTTTGCGGGCGTGCTCTCGACGAGTTGGTGACCCTCCAATTCCTCATCAAGAGTGTTGAGTGCTTCAGTAGCGATTGCCAGTGCGGTGGGATCTTCGAGGCAAGCATCGTACTCCTCGTCGGAGGCGAGGTCGAAGAATCGGCGGAGGATTTCCAGGACGAGGGGGGCGGTATCGCGGGACGATGCGGTCGCGTTTGTCAAAGATAAACGCTGCGTCGTCGAACCGGAGACTGATGAGGGTGGCGATGAGCTGAGAATCGCCGAGTATCGGGCTCAGGAGCGAGTCTGCGGCGAGGGCAACCAGTTCGAGGTCGGTGAGGAAAGTGCTGGTTGCCGGGAGTGCCTCGTATCCGAGGTCAGTGTGGGTCTGGGGGGGCCGACTCATCCTCGTCTTCGATGGGGATTTCTCTTGTGGCTGGCCAGTAGCGTCGGATCCACAGCCCTTCTGCGTAACGGGCCATTGCGCGTAGGTGATCTGCGGCGAGGTCAGACAGGGTGAGGGGTATGGTTCTCGGTTGCGACGAAGGGGCTGTGAGCGTCTCGAAGAAGATGTCAGCCACATCTTCGCCGAACAGGGCATCTACCCAGGTGGGCAGCTCAGCCTCATCGAAGACCACGGTGAAGTCGGGTAGCGGGAGCCGCTCGGTTGTGTGGGGAACGTTGATGGTGGTAGTGATCAACATGGTGCCACCATCGAGTTCGATGGCAACGGTATACAACGACTCTGTGAGGGGTCGTTGTGTTGTGCCGATGGTTGGGCGACCATCTGTCGATTGGCCGGTATGTAGAGTGCATGAGTTAGACATTGTGGTCCTCTTGAAGCTGTTGAACGGCGCTCATGAATCCGTCCATTCCCTGTGACAACAGTGCCTCGTGGGCACGTGAATTGTGAGTTTCTGTCAGTGCGAGAGCGTCGTCCCATGCTGTGACGAGCCGTTTGTGGGCCTCGGCCTGTTCCTGCGAAGGGCATGTCACGTATACGACAGCTGAGCGGAAAAGGCGGTCCACCTGTGAGCCAACTCCCTCTGGATCGTTATTCTGTCGCAACTGCTTGAGTGTTTCGAAGTTCTGATCGGGGGTGCGGGTGCTGGCCCTCTTGGCGTTACGAGTGGGTGTAGAATCGGCCCTATCTAATGTGAACCTATGACGTACGATAAGGTTGACAAAATGATCCATTGCAATCGACATGAATGCGCCAAAATTTTCCAGATTATACGCTTCCGTACCTTTGAGTTCGTTGAAATGCAGGCGCCTCCATACGTGTTTAACGAATCCGGAATCCACATACTCTGTGATTGGGAAATTCGTAACGATTAGCTTCTTTCGTGTCTCGGGGTCCATTTCTCCATCTTTCACCTGTTGGATTCTATGTACCTGCTTATCCCATTGCCTCAGGAATTTTCTGGCGATTGATAGTGCTGATGGAGGGTATCCTTCTTTCTTTTCTTTAGTTCCTTGCAGTTTTGCCTCAATGTACTGGCTGATAATAGGGCCAAATCGGCATGCTGTGGCCAGGCACAGAAGCGACTTAACGTTGGTCAGCCCACACCAGGCGGAGGCAAGATCGGCGCTAGCGTCCAGTAGATCATCCACCCTCTCCCAGTACATGGGAAGAGTCTTGTTTTGAAGCGCGTGACCGATCCGCTCCTGCAAGGATTCGTTGAGTGGGGCAGGTAGGAACACAGTGGAACGAACATCGGGTGGGGCTGCCCATGCGTGTTTCGCCACGGGGGGACAGGCGAGCGAGCTGGTCTCGACATTGTCGGTCAGACCTGATCCTTTAGTCCCCGCGATGGTGGCCAAGTAGATCTGAAGAGGAGCGGGATCTGACTGGAGCATGACCCACTGGCTCTCCCAGTGAGCATCGTTGACCATCGTCAATTGACAATCAGATTGATCGGTGAAGTGAGTGACGAAATGATGGATCGGCTGCTCGCTTGCTGGGGGATGAGTCGGCAGATGCCGCCACTGGCGCTCGATCCGCACGTTCAACTCTTCCTCTCGTTCGTCAATACGCTTATCGACATCTGCTTTTGAGAAGGCGGGAGCATCGCGCATGACTTCGTGGTACACGTCAGAGAAGTCCTCGATGTCATCTGGCCACGGGACGATCTCAACGCCATCTTGCGGCTCTTTAAGGGCGTGGAACACGCTGGTGATGATTCGCCGTTTCTGATCGTCTTTTCGTACACTTTTGTCATGAGGTATTTCAGTGAGCCAGTAGGCATACAGGCAATCTGACCAGATCATGATACGTACGATTAGGTGTCGCGCATCATAAATCCCGTGGATGATGTACTCACCATGTTCCTTGTTTAGACGTGTGTCTGCTTTGACGAGCATTTTCTGTGTCAGTCCATCAGGAAGTTGGCCCAGTACTGGGGGCAAGATAGAACGACGAAAGCTAGTCCTGAGGGTGTCCCTCTTCACGTCAAACCAGGTGTCTATCGAAGCATGATGGTCAAACTTCAGTATGCGGCACCGTTCCTGGTACTGCGGGAGGATGCTCTCCTTGAAGATGCGAGTGACGACCTCGTCCAGGCGTGGTCTTCTTTTTGGCCAGGACTCGTAGATCGTGGGGTATCCCTCGGTATCAGAACGGCGTTCGATCATCGGTGACCTCCGGCAGATGAAACTACACGAATAGTAGCAGCCCCACTGCCCCGACTGTGATCGTGTGGAAGGAGACAAGCCCCCACCACCCGAGTTTCACGCCTTGCCGCTGCCCTTGCAGGCGTCACAGACGACGTAGGCCTTGACGTAAACGGACCACGCTCGTCCGGTGCCAAGGCACCACTTGCATGGTTTCTGCTGAGCCATGATGAACCTCCTTTCTGCCCACATCATGAATAGACGGAAGGGAGGGTGGAAAAAACACTCAGTGGATGAGGCCTGTGCTCATATTGAGGCGGGTTGTTCCGTCTCTATAGATTGGCGTGAGGTATCACGACTGTCGTCGGTGGACAGCGAGTGGAAGGAGCTGTTGTGAACATGGAATCTGAGTGGATGCACAGGGGTGACAGGCCTGAGATTGAGGCGTGCCACCATATGGAACCCAAGGTCTGGCGTCTGCGTCAGTTGCGGCGCACAGAGGACTCTGAAAGAGGTCGCTCAGGTCGTTACGAATCGTCTACTGGCTCTGATCCAGGCACAGCCAGCGGATGCCAGCGTGTCGATTACCTGGCGGGGGGACGCCGATGGCCTGGTTTCTATTGAGTTGGAGGCGACGGGCGTGGGAGCATCCTTCGGGTCAGACCTGGCCTGGGTTGGCCGTAACGTACACGAATGGGAGTCGGCCGAGGTATCCCAGGCCTCGTGCCCCGCGCACGTGTGTGAGGTTCTCGCGGCCCTCCCGGCCCAGGAGGACTGCGCCAGAGGAGGATCTTCGCTCTGGTCGTCTCGCATAGCCGAGCGTCTACCTGTGGGTGAGCTGATGCCAACGTGGCCCTTCCCGAAGCCATCAGATTCGCAGCTTCTCCTGGGGATTCTCAACGAAGTCGGTGGATACGTGAAAGTGCGTCTTGCTAACGCCAGTCCTTTGGAGGCCGCGATGGTGGAGGAGATCTTTACCTCTACTGAGCGTCTTCGTGCCGGCGGCGAGGTCGGCTCGTACCTGGGTAGGCCTATGCGGCTGCGTGTCTTTCTCGGGTCGGACGATCTTCAGGGCATTCCCGCTCGCCTGTGGATCGCGATGCGCGACTGGGTGAATGGCGCGCGGCGTCGGGACGTGGACGAGTGCGTCGCGCAGAGCGTGTGGAGTGGGCTGGATGCTCTGGTCGGTGCGGCTCAGCCCGAGGGACTGGTGCGGGCGTTCGCGCGACTTCTCTGGCAGGCACGAGCGCGCGGGTTATCGGTGTCCCCGTCGCGGAAGCCGTGATCGACAGTGTTCCTCTGTCTGACCAGGCGATGGTGTGCGAGGTCGGAGGAATGCGCGGGGGCCGCGATCACTGCGACGGGTGCGATGAGCGACGTCCAGTTGAGTGTTGAAGGGTCCTTGCAGCACCTTCAGATTGTCGGGGGTTCGGGCACCGGGAAGTCGACGCTCGCGGCGTCCCTAGTCCATTCGTTCGCAATGTCGGGTAGAGGAGGTATTGTCTTGGACCCCCACGGGCAGTGGTGCGTCGCATCGCGGACGAGCTGCCCGAGGAGGCGCTGGATCGTTGCCTGTTTATCGACTGCGCGGATGCGGCGCATCCTGTGCCCGTGAACCTGTTTCATTGCGGGGACTTCGACACGGTGTGTTCGGGAGTTTCTCGAGATGCTCTACCCTGATCCTGGATCCGAAGCGAACCGGCATTGTTGGGCCGCGTTTCGAGCGTATTTTTCCGCCAGCTCGCCTCGGCGTTGCACTATCTGTTTGGTGCGGATCTTCCGATCACGCTGATTCCGCTGCTGCTCACCGACGAGGGGCTGCTGAAAGCTTTGTCACGGAGTCTGTCTGGGAGGTCGATCCGGTTCTGGCAAAAAGCATCCGGAAGGAGCTGCTCGGAAATAAAATCCAGTGACTTTGTTGAGGTGATTGCCTGGTCGGCTTCGAAGTTTGAAAAGGCTCGTGCGTCATCCCGTGATGCGAGGTGTGCTGGGACGGGGCTGATGCCCTGGATATTCGCGAGGTCATGGCATCTAACGGGATCGTGCTCGTGGACTTATCGGCGCCTCGGCTTGGTCGAGATCAGGCGCAGATGCTGGGAATGATGTGGTTGAGCAAAAATGCGCTGGCTATGCCGGAGCGTTGCCCGGGCGATAAGCCGTTCCACGTCGTGGTTGACGAGGCTCACCTGTTCCAGGAGTCGCTGTTGAGCGAGATGCTGGCGGAGGGACGCAAGTTTGGACTGGCATTGGCGCTGGCACACCAGCACATGGGGCAGCTCACCCCGAGCTTGCGTGACGCGTTGGATGGCAATGCCTCTTCGGTGATCGCGTTCAGGACGTCGATTTGTGACGCGATCGAGGTCGCGGAGCGTTTGGGGACCTGGTCGGGCGGGTCGTTGAGCAGGCTTCCGAACCTGAGCGCGGCGGCGACGCTGGCAACACGGCACGGTCAGACACAGGCGTTCACGCTGCTGGTGGATCACAATGAGCAGGTGCAGCGCGGGTCCATCAATGGTGCTCCGGTCGTTCACGGCTTGGGCGTGTGTGCCCAGTCGCGCGCCCGCCTGATGGATCCGTTTGCAGGGATACAGCCCAAGCAGGCCGAGGACGTGGTACGTCATGCCCGTGAGCATCAGAGGAGCGCGGGGGGTGCGCCGGTTTCCGATAGCGGGTATGGCTCTGATCGGGGTACCCGCTCCTATTTGGAGGAGTGGCTCGAGAAGCGCGCACAGAACTCAGATGTGGCTGCATCCGATCGGTCCTGATGTGGTGCCTGGTGATTCCTACCGGTAGTAGGCGCGGGGCCGGTCTGCGATTGTAGGGTGCTGGTAGAGGATGTGGTGCGTGGGTGGGGCAGGACGAGGTTGAGCCGGGGTGCGGGTGAGGGTTTCGTCTGGTTCTGGGGTGAGGTCGGGCATGGTGTTGAGCAGGAGGTCTTCGCTGTTGCGCGCTGCGGGCGTGGTGGCGAGGGATCCGACCATGCGCCATTTGGCAACCAGTTCGGCCACGAGGGCAGCCTCGCCCAGCCGCGCGGCGATGGTGAGGGCCAGGTTCATGGAAGGTTGGGCGCGGTTGGTGATCCAGGCGCGTCGTTTGGTGGGGGAGGAGAGCTGGTAGCGGTATTCGTCGTCGAAGAGGGCTGCGGGGAGGGCGTGGTTGAGTGCGTCTTGGTAGAGGGACTCAGCTTGGTCCAGTTTGCCCTGAGAAAGCGGGGTACGGGCCAAGTTATACAGGATCGTGGCCTGTTCGTATTCTGTCCCTGGGATCGTTTGGAACAGAGTGAATGCCCGGTGGTAGAGGGCTTCGGTATGGGAGAGTTCTTTATAGGTCGGAAGCCTGGATGCGAGGTTGTTTAGGCAGGTGGCCTGATATTCCTCGGTGTTGGGGACGCCTCGGTAGAGGGTGAGTGCCTGGCGGTAGTAGGGTTCGGCCTGGGCTGGTTTGCCCAGATCACGTAGTGTGATGGCGAGGTTGCCTAGGCAGTCTGCTTGTTTCTGTTCCGTTCCTGGGATCGCTCGGTAGAGGGTGAGTGCCTGGTGGTAGTAGGGTTCGGCGTCGGCTGGTTTGCCCAGCTCATGTAGTGTGTTGGCGAGGTTGTTTAGGCAGGTGGCCTGATATTCCTCGGTGTTGGGGATGCCTTGGTAGAGGGTGAGTGCCTGGTGGTAGTAGGGTTCGGCGTCGGCTGGTTTGCCCAGCGCCCGTAGTGTGTTGGCGAGGTTGTGTAGGCAGGTGGCCTGATATTCCTCGGTGTTGGGGATGCCTTGGTAGAGGGTGAGTGCCTGGTGGTAGTAGGGTTCGGCCTGGGCTGGTTTGCCCAGCTCACGTAGTGTGTTGGCGAGGTTGTTTAGGCAGGTGGCCTGGTTCTTCTCGGTGTTGGGGATGCCTTGGTAGAGGGTGAGTGCTTGGCGGTAGTGGGATTCGGCGTCGGCTGGTTGGCCCAGCTCACGTAGTGTGTTGGCGAGGTTGTTTAGGCAGGTGGCCTGGTTCTTCTCGGTGTTGGGGATGCCTTGGTAGAGGGTGAGTGCCTGGTGGTAGTGGGATTCGGCCTCGGCTAGTTTGCCCCACGTGGCCAGGCTGGTGGCGAGGTTGTGCAGGCAGTCGGCCTGGTTCTCCTCGGTGTTGGGGATGTCTTGGTAGAGGGTGAGTTCCTGGTGGTAGTAGGGTTCGGCGTCGGCTAGTTTGTCCAGTAGGAGTAGTGTGGTGGCGAGGTTGAGCAGGCAGTTAGCCTGGTCGCGTTTTGTTCCGAGGAGTGTTTGGTAGAGGGTGAGTGCCTGGTGGTAGTAGGGTTCGGCCTGGGCTGGTTGGCCCAGCAGGAGTAGTGTGGTGGCGAGGTTGTGTAGGCAGGTGGCCTGGTTCTCCTCGGTGTTGGGGATGTCTTGGTAGAGGGTGAGTGCCTGGTGGTAGTAGGGTTCGGCCTGCGCTAGTTTGTCAAGCAGGAATAGTGTGGTGGCGAGGTTGTGTAGGCAGGTGGCCTGGTTCTCCTCGGTGTTGGGGATGCCTTGGTAGAGGGTGAGTGCCTGGTGGTAGTAGGGTTCGGCATCGGCTGGCTTGTCTTGTTCGCGCAGTGTGTTGGCGAGGTTGTGCAGGCAGGCGGCCTGGTCGTGTTCTGTTCCGGGGATGTCTTGGTAGAGGGTGAGTGCTTGGCGGTAGTGGGGTTCGGCATCGGCTGGCTTGTCTTGTTCGCGCAGTGTGTTGGCGAGGTTGTGCAGGCAGGCGGCCTGGTCGTGTTCTGTTCCGGGGATGTCTTGGTAGAGGGTGAGTGCTTGGCGGTAGTGGGGTTCGGCCTGGGCTGGTTGGCCCAGCTCGCGTAGTGTGGTGGCGAGGTTGTACAGGCAGTCGGCCTGGTTCTCCTCGGTGTTGGGGATGTCTTGGTAGAGGGTGAGTGCTTGGCGGTAGTAGGGTTCGGCCTGGGCTAGTTTCCCCAGATCATCCAGTGTGTGGGCGAGGAGATGCAGGCAGATGGCCTGGTCGTGTTCTGTTCCGGGGATGTCTTGGTAGAGGGTGAGTGCCTGGTGGTAGTGGGGTTCGGCGTCGGCTAGTTGGCCCAGCAGGAGTAGTGTGATGGCGAGGAGATGCAGGCAGGTGGCCTGATGCTCCTCGGTGTTGGGGATGTCTTGGTAGAGGGTGAGTGCTTGGCGGTAGTAGGATTCGGCGTCGGCTAGTTGGCCCAGCTTGCTCAGTGTGGTGGCGAGGTTGAACAGGCAGTCGGCCTGGTCCTTTTCCGCACCTGGGACCTCTCGGTAGAGTTCGAGTGCGTCCTCGAACAGTTCCTTTGCTTTGAAGTGGTCGCCTCGGCCTGCGGCTTCCATTGCTTGGTCGTGTAGCTGGTCGGCGTCGTCGTGGGTGGGCATGGGTGTTGCTCTTTCTTGCTGTGGGGCTAGCGGTAGTGGGCGCGGGGCGGTCTGCGATTGTGGGGGTGCTGGTAGAGGGTGTGGTGCGTGGGTGGGGGAGGACGAGGTTGGGGCCGGGGGTGCGGGTGAGGGTTTCGTCTGGTTCTGGGGTGGAGTTGGGCACCAATGTGAGTAGGGGATCTTCGCTGTCAGCGCGCTGCGGGCGTGGTGGCGAGGGAGCCGACCATGCGCCATTTGGCAACCAGTTCGGCCACGAGGGTGCGTCGCCGAGATCAGCGGCGATGGCGAGGGCTTGGTTCATGGTGGGTTGGGCGCGGTTGCTGATCCAGGCGCGTCGTTTGGTGGGGAGGTGAGTTGGTAGCGGTATTCGTCGTCGAAGAGGGCTGTGGGGAGTGCGTGGTTGAGTGCTTGGGTGAGGAGGTTTTTCGCGTGTTCGGGGTTGGTGGTCGCATGGGCTTGGGCGTGGAGGACGGCGGCGTAGGTGAAGTGGGCGTGGTGTGCGTCGGCTTGGCTGATGGTGGGGTGGTGGGAGAGGTCGAGTGCTGCGCGTGCGTGCATCTGTGCTAGGAGATGGGTGGGCGTTGAGGTGGGTGCGGTGAGGGAGAGGAGGATGTCGAGGCGTTGGGTTGCTGTTTCGGATGTGTTGGTGTGGGCGAGGATGTCGAGTGCGTTGTCTAGGGTTTTGAGGGTGTCGGTGGTGCGGTTGTGCATGTGGGATAGGCAGGTGGCTAGGTGTTGGAGGCAGGTGGCGTGTTCGATGGGTGTGTTGGTGTATTTGTACAGGGTGAGGGCTTGGTGGTAGTAGGTTTCGGCGTCGGCTAGGTGTCCAAGCTGTGTGGTGATGAGGCCTTGTTGGGTGAGGCAGTGGGCTTGGTCGATGTCGCTGTCGGTGAGGGTTTTGTACAGGGTGAGGGCTTGGTGGTAGAGGGTGAGTGCTTCGCGTAGGTGTCCGTCGCCTTTTGTGGTGAGGATGGAAGCTAGGTTGCGCAGGCAAGAAGCGTGTACCTGTTCCGTCCCGTCGATGCCCTCGCAGAGCTGGATTGCTTGCCGATACAACGGCTCAGTCTCAACACCCCTTCCCAGATTGTGTAGGGCATTGGCGAGGTTGAACAGGCAGGTGGCCTGTTCATGCTCGGTACCAGGGATCGTCTGGTAGAGGGTGAGTGCCTGGCGGTAGTAGGGTTCGGCTTGGGCTGGCTTGCCGAGTTCGTACAGTGTGGTGGCGAGGTTCCTCAGGCAGGCGGCCTGGTCGCGTTCTGTTCCGGGGATGCCTTGGTAGAGGGTGAGTGCTTGGCGGTAGTGGGATTCGGCGTCGGCTAGTTTGCCCCGCGTGACCAGGATGGTGGCGAGGTTGAACAGGCAGTCGGCCTGGTTACGTTCAGCTTTTGGAGCCGTCTGGTAGAGGGTGAGCGCTTGGCGGTAGAGGGGTTCGGCATCGGCTGGCTTGCTCATGTGCGCGAGGGCATTGGCGAGGTTGAACAAGCAGGTGGCCTGTTCATGCTCGGTACCAGGGATCGTCTGGTAGAGGGTGAGTGCTTGGCGGTAGTAGGGTTCGGCTTGGGCTGGCTTGCCGAGTTCGCCCAGTGTGGTGGCGAGGTTGTTCAGGCATTTGGCCTGGTTGTGTTCGGTTCCAGAGATCGTCTGGTAGAGGGTGAGTGCTTGGCGGTAGTAGGGTTCGGCTTGGGCTGGCTTGCCGAGTTCGCCCAGTGTGGTGGCGAGGTTGAACAGGCAGTCGGCCTGGTTACGTTCAGTTTTTGGAGCCGTCTGGTAGAGGGTGAGTGCTTGGCGGTAGAGGGGCCCGGCATCGGCTGGTTTGCCCATGTGCGCGAGGGCGGTGGCGAGGTTCTGTAGGCAGTCGGCCTGGTTGTGTTCGGTTCCGGGGAATGTTTGGAATAGGGTGAGTGCTTGGCGGTAGTAGGGTTCGGCTTGGGCTGGCTTGCCTAGTTCGTACAGTGTGGTGGCGAGGTCCTGCAGGCAGGTGGCCTGGTTGTGTTCGGTTCCGGGGATTGTCTGGTAGAGGGTGAGTGCTTGGCGGTAGTAGGGTTCGGCTTGGGCTGGTTTGTCTAGTTCGCGCAGTGTGGTGGCGAGGTTGTTCAGGCATTTGGCCTGGTTGTGTTCGGTTCCGGGGATTGTCTGGTAGAGGGTGAGTGCTTGGCGGTAGTAGGGTTCGGCTTGGGCTGGCTTGCCGAGTTCGCGCAGTGTGGTGGCGAGGTTGAACAGGCAGTCGGCCTGGTTGCGTTGGGTACCGGGGAGTGTTTGGAATAGGGTGAGTGCTTGGCGGTAGAGGGGCTCGGCATCGGCTGGTTTGCCCATGTGCGCGAGGGCGGTGGCGAGGTTGTGTAGGCAGTCGGCCTGGTTGCGTTGGGTACCGGGGAGTGTTTGGAATAGGGTGAGTGCTTGGCGGTAGAGGGCTCGGCATCGGCTGGTTTGTCTAGTTCGAACAGTGTGGTGGCGAGGTTGAACAGGCAGTCGGCCTGGTTGCGTTCGGTTCCGGGGATCGTTTGGTAGAGGGTGAGTGCTTGGCGGTAGAGGGGCTCGGCATCGGCTGGTTTGTCTAGTTCGTACAGTGTGGTGGCGAGGTTGTGTAGGCAGTCGGCCTGGTTGCGTTGGGTACCAGGGAGTGTTTGGAACAGGGTGAGTGCCTGGCGGTAGCAGGTTTTGGCTTCGACTAGTTTGTTGAGATCGCGCAGTGTGTTGGCGAGCTTGTTCAGGCATTTGGCCTGTTCATGCTCGGTACCAGGGATTGTCTGGTAGAGGGTGAGTGCCTGGTGGTAGTAGGGTTCGGCCTCGGCTAGTTTGCCCCGCGTGGCCAGGATGGTGGTGAGGAGATGCAGGCAGGTGGCCTGGTTCTCCTCGGTGTTGGGGATGTCTTGGTAGAGGGTGAGTGCTTGGCGGTAGTGGGATTCGGCGTCGGCAAGTTTGCCCCGCGTGGCCAGGATGGTGGCGAGGTTGTGTAGGCAGGTGGCCTGGTTGTGTTCTGTTCCGGGGAGTGTTTGGTAGAGGGTGAGTGCCTGGTGGTAGTAGGGTTCGGCCTCGGCTGGTTTGCCCAGCAGGAGTAGTGTGGTGGCGAGGTTGCCTAGGCAGTTGGCCTGGTCGCGTTGTGTGTTGGGGAGTGTTTGGTAGAGGGTGAGTGCTTGGCGGTAGTAGGGTTCGGCCTGGACTGGTTCGCCCAGCTCACGTAGTGTTTTGGCGAGGTTGTACAGGCAGTTGGCCTGGTCGCGTTCTGTTCCGGGGATGTCTTGGTAGAGGGTGAGTGCCTGGTGGTAGTAGGGTTCGGCATCGGCTGGCTTGTCTTGTTCGCGCAGTGTGGTGGCGAGGTTGTTCAGGCAGGCGGCCTGGTTGTGTTCGGTTCCGGGGAGTGTTTGGACTAGGGTGAGTGCTTGGCGGTAGTAGGGCTCGGCTTGGGCTGGCTTGCCTAGTTCGCCCAGTGTGTTGGCGAGGAGGCCCAGGCAGTTGGCCTGTTCATGTTCGGTTCCGGGGAGTGTTTGGTAGAGCTCTAGGGCGCGCTCGAATAGCGTGGTCGCCTGAAGATAGTAGCCCCGCTGTATGGCGTGTATGCCTTGTTGGAATATCTGCTGTGCGTCGTCGTGGGTGGGCATGGGTGTTGCTCTTTCTTGCTGTGGGGCTAGCGGTAGTGGGCGCGGGGGCGGTCTGCGATTGTGGGGTGCTGGTAGAGGGGTGTGGTGCGTGGGTGGGGAGGACGAGGTTGGGGCCGGGGGTGCGGGTGAGGGTTTCGTCTGGTTCTGGGGTGGAGTTGGGCACCAATGTGAGTAGGGGATCTCGCTGTTGCGCGCTGCGGGCGTGGTGGCGAGGGAGCCGACCATGCGCCATTTGGCAACCAGTTCGGCCACGAGGGGTGCGTCGCCGAGATCAGCGGCGATGGCGAGGGCTTAGTTCATGGTGGGTTGGGCGCGGTTGGTGATCCAGGCGCGTCGTTTGGTGGGGGAGGTGAGTTGGTAGCGGTATTCGTCGTCGAAGAGGGCTGTGGGGAGGGCGTGGTTGAGTGCTTGGGTGAGGAGGTCTTTCTTGTGCTTGGTACTGGTGGTTGTATCGGCTTGTGTCTGTAGGACGGCGGCGTAGGTGAAGTGGGCGTGGTGTGCGTCGGCTTGGCTGACGGTGGGGTGGTGGGAGAGGTCGAGTGCTGCGCGTGCGTGAACCTGTGCGAGGAAGTGGTCACCATTGATTAGGTGGGTGTGGGTGAGGGAGAAGAGGATGTCGAGGCGTTGGGTTGCTGTTTCGGATGTGTTGGTGTGAGTGAGGATGTCGAGTGCGTTGTCTAGGGTTTTGAGGGTGTCGGTGGTGCGGTTGGGCGTGTGGGATAGGCAGGTGGCTAGGTGTTGGAGGCAGGTGGCGTGTTCGATGGGTGTGTTGGTGTATTTGTACAGGGTGAGGGCTTGGTGGTAGAGTGCTTCGGCGTCGGGTAGGTGCCCCAGGTGTGTGGTGATGTCGGCTTGTTGGGTCAGGCAGTGTGCTTGGTCGGCGTCGCTGTCAGCGACCTTTTCGTACAGGGCGCGTGCGTGGTCGTATAATTCTAGGGCTTCGCGTAGGTGTCCCTCACCTTTTGAGGTGACGACGGAGGCCAGGTGTTGGAGGCAGGAGGCGTGTATCTGTTCGGTCCCGCTGGTGCCCTCGCAGAGGTGGATTGCTTGACGGTATAACGGCTCAGTCTCAACACTCCTACCCAGGTTGCTCAAGGTCAGAGCGAGGTTGTGTAGGCAGCTGGCCTGGTCGCGTTGTGTGTTGGGGATGTCTTGGTAGAGGGTGAGTGCTTGGTGGTAGTAGGGTTCGGCGTCGGCTGGTTTGCCCAGCTCACGTAGTGTGTTGGCGAGGTTGTGTAGGCAGGTGGCCTGGTTGTGTTCTGTTCCGGGGAGTGTTTGGTAGAGGGTGAGTGCTTGGTGGTAGTAGGGTTCGGCGTCGGCTGGTTTGCCCAGCAGGAGTAGTGTGGTGGCGAGGTTGAGCAGGCAGGCGGCCTGGTTCTTCTCGGTGTTGGGGATGTCTTGGTAGAGGGTGAGTGCTTGGCGGTAGTAGGATTCGGCCTGCGCTAGTTTGTCAAGCTTGCTCAGTGTGGTGGCGAGGTTGAGCAGGCAGTTGGCCTGGTCGCGTTGTGTGTTGGGGATGCTTTGGTAGAGGGTGAGTGCCTGGTGGTAGTAGGGTTCGGCGTCGGCTAGTTGGCCCAGCTTATCCAGTGTGGTGGCGAGGATGTACAGGCAGTTGGCTTGTTGTTCCTCGGTGTTGGGGATGTCTTGGTAGAGGGTGAGTGCCTGGTGGTAGTAGGGTTCGGCCTCGGCTTGTTCGCCCAGATCACGTAGTGTGGTGGCGATGTTGTACAGGCAGTTGGCCTGGTCGCGTTGTGTGTTGGGGAGTGTTTGGTAGAGGGTGAGTGCTTGGTGGTAGTAGGGTTCGGCGTCGGCTAGTTTGTCAAGCTTGCTCAGTGTGGTGGCGAGGTTGTTCAGGCAGTTGGCCTGGTCGCGTTGTGTGTTGGGGATGCTTTGGTAGAGGGTGAGTGCTTGGTGGTAGTAGGGTTCGGCGTCGGCTAGTTTGCCCAGCTCACGTAGTGTGGTGGCGAGGTTGTTCAGGCAGCCAGCTTGTTGTTCCTCGGTGTTGGGGATGTTTTGGTAGAGGGTGAGTGCTTGGTGGTAGTAGGGTTCGGCGTCGGCTGGTTTGCCCAGCTCATGTAGTGTGGTGGCGAGGTTGTTCAGGCAGCCAGCTTGTTGTTCCTCGGTGTTGGGGATGTTTTGGTAGAGGGTGAGTGCCTGGTGGCAGTAGGGTTCGGACTGGGCTAGTTTGCCCAGCTCACGTAGTGTGGTGGCGAGGTTCTTCAGGCAGGTGGCCTGGTCGTGTTCTGTTCCGGGGATGTCTTGGTAGAGGGTGAGTGCTTGGTGGTAGTAGGGTTCGGCGTCGGCTAGTTTGTCAAGCTTGCTCAGTGTGGTGGCGAGGTTCTTCAGGCAGTTGGCCTGGTCGTGTTCTGTTCCGGGGATGTCTTGGTAGAGGGTGAGTGCTTGGTGGTAGTAGGGTTCGGACTGGGCTAGTTGGTCCAGCTCACGTAGTGTGGTGGCGAGGTTGAACAGGCAGTTGGCCTGGTCGCGTTGTGTGTTGGGGATGCCTTGGTAGAGGGTGAGCGCCTGGCGGTAGTAGGATTCGGCGTCGGCTAGTTTGCCCCGTGTGGTCAGGCTGGCGGCGAGGTTGAGCAGGCAGTCGGCCTGGTTCTTCTCGGTGTTGGGGATGCCTTGGTAGAGGGTGAGTGCTTGGCGGTAGTAGGGTTCGGCCTGGGCTGGTTTCCCTCGCTCATGCAGGCTGGTGGCGAGGTTGCCTAGGCAGTTGGCCTGCTGTTCCTCGGTGTTGGGGATGCCTTGGTAGAGGGTGAGTGCTTGGCGGTAGTGGGGTTCGGCCTCGGCTGGTTTGCCCAGCAGGAGTAGTGTGTGGGCGAGGTTGTACAGGCAGGTGGCCTGCTGTTCCTCGGTGTTGGGGATGCCTTGGTAGAGGGTGAGTGCTTGGCGGTAGTAGGGTTCGGCCTGGGCTAGTTTGCCCCGCGTGGCCAGGATGGTGGCGAGGTTGAACAGGCAGATGGCCTGGCTACGCTGGGTGTGGGGGATTGCTTGGTAGAGGGTGAGTGCCTGGTGGTAGTAGGGTTCGGCGTCGGCTAGTTGGCCCAGATCATCCAGTGTGGTGGCGAGGATGTACAGGCAGTTGGCTTGTTGTTCCTCGGTGTTGGGGAGTGTTTGGAAGAGGGTGAGTGCCTGGTGGTAGTAGGGTTCGGCCTCGGCTAGTTTGCCCAGCATCCGCAGTGTGGTGGCGAGGTTGTACAGGCAGGTGGCCTGCTGTTCCTCGGTGTTGGGGATGTCTTGGTAGAGGGTGAGTGCTTGGCGGTAGTAGGGTTCGGCCTGGGCTAGTTTGCCCCGCGTGGCCAGGCTGGTGGCGAGGTTGAACAGGCAGGTGGCCTGGTTCTTCTCGGTGTTGGGGATTGCTTGGTAGAGGGTGAGTGCCTGGTGGTAGTGGGATTCGGCGTCGGCTGGTTTGCCCAGCTCACGTAGTGTGGTGGCGAGGTTGTTCAGGCAGGTGGCCTGGTTCTCCTCGGTGTTGGGGAGTGTTTGGTAGAGGGTGAGTGCCTGGTGGTAGTAGGGTTCGGCGTCGGCTGGTTTCCCCAGATCAGCCAGTGTGGTGGCGAGGTGGAGCATGCAGGTGGCCTGTTTCTCCTCGGTGTTGGGGATATCTTGGTAGAGGGTGAGTGCCTGGCGGTAGTAGGGTTCGGCCTGGGCTGGTTTCCCCAGATCAGCCAGTGTGGTGGCGAGGAAATGCAGGCAGTTGGCCTGGTTCATCTCGGTGTTGGGGATGCCTTGGTAGAGGGTGAGTGCTTGGTGGTAGTAGGGTTCGGCGTCGGCTGGTTTGCCCAGCAGGAATAGTGTGTTGGCGAGGTTGTGCAGGCAGTTTGCCTGTTCGCGTTGTGTGTTGGGGAGTGTTTGGTAGAGGGTGAGTGCCTGCTCGAATAGGGTGGTTGCTTGGGGGTGGTCGCCTCGGCGCCCAGCTTCTAGTGCTTGTTTGTAGAGTTTGTCTGCGTCGTCGTGGGTGGGCATGGGTGTTGGTCTTTCTTGCTGTGGGGCTACCGGTAGTGGGCGCGGG